>JAEEGL010844455.1_pt1 | contig 13011 bp, 12 predicted proteins | sample 9134231 | NCBI WGS metagenome assembly JAEEGL01 (sample SAMN16246548, study PRJNA631951) | gut metagenome | biome: gut microbiome; feature: rumen; material: fiber-attached | host: Bos | place: Iran: Karaj | collected 2018-10 | reverse complement strand
GCAGCATGTTGCTGATGACCATGGCCAAGGTGGTCTTTCCGATGCCCGGCGGGCCCCAGAAAATCATGGACGGTATACGGCCACTCTCCACCAGCGTGCGCAGCACGGCTCCCGGCCCCACAAGGTGCTGCTGCCCGATGTAGTTGTCCAGGTTGGTGGGCCTCAGTATTTCGGCTAAGGGTTTCACAGCCAGCGTCCGTTTAGAGTATTACCATGGCGTCGCCGTAGGTCGAGAATTTGTATTTCTCGCGGATGGCCAGTTCGTAGGCTTGGCGAACAAACTCCGTGCCGCCGAAGGTGCTTGCCATGATGTATTGCGACGATTTGGGATGGTGAAAGTTGGTCACCATCATGTCGGCAATGGTGAAATTGTAGGGCGGGAAAATGAACTTGTTCGTCCATCCGTCGTAGGCGCTCACCTTGCCGGCAATGGTCACTGCGCTCTCAATGGCGCGCATGGTAGTGGTACCCACCACGCAGATTTTGTTTCCGTTGTGCTTGGCGTTCATGATGGTGTCGCACGTCTCCTGCGACAGGTGCATCTCCTCGGCATCCATGCGGTGCTTTGAGAGGTCCTCCACCTCGATGTCCTTGAAGTTTCCGATGCCGCAATGCAGGGTCAGCTCCTCCCATTTGATGTCGTTGATTTCAAACCGCTTCAGCATCTCGCGGCTGAAATGAAGGCCTGCTATGGGGGCTGCCACGGCGCCTTCCACCTTTGCGTAGATGGTTTGGTAGCGCTCGGCGTCGTAGTTCTCAATGTTTCTCAGTCTCTGCAGCTCTTCGGGCAGCGGGGTGTGGCCCAGGCTGCGTATGTGCTTGTTAAACTCCTCGTCGGTGCCGTCGAAGAGGAAACGCACCGTGCGTCCGCGCGACGTGGTGTTGTCAATCACCTCTGCCACCAACGACTCGTTGGGTCCGAAGTATAGTTTGTTGCCGATACGTATCTTGCGGGCGGGGTCCACAATGACGTCCCACAGGCGCATGTCCTTGTTCAGCTCGCGTTGCAGAAACACAGTGATTTTTGCTCCCGTCTTCTCCTTCTCGCCGTAGAGCAGGGCTGGGAACACCTTGGTGTTGTTTGCCACCACAACGTCGCCCTCGTGCAGATAGTCGAGCAAGTCCTTGAACAGGCGGTGCTCCACCGACTGTGTGTCTCTGTGCAGCACCATCAGGCGTGCTTCGTCGCGTTGTTTTGTGGGTTTCTCTGCTATCAGCTCCTTCGGGAGGACGAAATTGAAATAAGAAAGTTTCATAGTTTTATTATAATAAAAGCGTGCAAAGATACGAAATTACAAACCCGTTGTCAAGTTTTTTAACTCTTTTAACTATTTGGATGTATTTAATAACCTGTGTGATATTCTTTTGGCTGGTTTCTGTTATTTAACAATAGAGCCCCTTTTCCGTCGTTTTTCAGGGGCTGATGAGACCGTTTTTCCCCGCCTTTCGTCCACTCCTTGTCACTCTCTTCTCCCATTCTTGTTTTTTCATTTGTCCAATGAAAAAGGAAGAAATGAGGAACAAATGTTAGAGAACTGACCTCGAAGGAGCGAACCTACAGCGGAGATACTCTTGTTCTGGTGGGCGGTTGCAGGCGGCAAAGCCGCCCGCAACTTTTATTGTTGTGAGGGGCAATAATTGAGCCCGATTGGCGTTTAAAATGAAAAAGTAGAATGATATGAAGAAATTACTATTTTCTGTCGTTTGCCTGGCGGTGGCCCTGGGGGCTGCCGCGCAGGGCGAGGCCACGAAGGATGGCCAGAAGTTGGATGCCAAGCCGAAGAAGATGAAAGTGACCCCCTACGGCTTTGTGAGGAACTATTTCACTTATGACTCCCGCGAGACCTACACGGTGGTGGGCGACGAGTACAACATGATTCCCTTCGACGAGAAGTGGAACGGCACCCCCGAGGCGTGCCGGCAGGCAGGTGTGGAAAGGATGGATTTGAACGCCGTGCCGCACACCACTTTCCAGGCCTTGACCACGCGCTTTGGCTTGAAGCTCGAAGGCCCCGACGTGCTGGGAGCCTCCACTTCGGGAAAGGTGGAGGCGGACTTTGGCGGCTTCGGCACCACCAACACGGTGCTGCGTCTGCGCCTGGCCTTTGTCAAGTTGACGTGGAGCAACAACCAGGGACTGCGGCAGGAGCTGCTGGCGGGTCAGTATTGGCATCCGCTCAGCGGCGACATAATGCCCGAGGTGCTTGGCATGGCCAGCGGGGCTCCCTTCCGCCCGCACAGCCGCACGCCGCAACTCTCCTACACCCTCACAACGGGCAACTGGGGCATGACCGCCGCCGCGCTCTATCAGTTGCAGTACATGTACAACGGCCCGCAATACAACAACGGTGTGTGGTCCAGCACGGCCAGTACCGACTATGCAAAGCAAGGGCTGGTGCCGGAAGTGTTTTTGGGAGTGCAGTACCACGGCGACCATCTCTATGCGCAGATGGGCAGCACCTGCCAGTCGTTGAAGCCCCGCACCGTGGGTTACAAAACGGTGACCATTGACGGGGTGCAGTCCACCATGGCCGTACCGGTAAAGGAGCGGCTGACCAGCTTCACCCCGACACTCTATGTCCAGTATACCGACGGCCTGTTTGCAGCCAAGTGCCGTGCACTGCTGGCACAGAATACCAGCCATGTGAACCAGCTGAATGGCTACGGCGTGGCGGACGTGCTGGCAGACGGCAGTTGGCAGTATGCGCCCCTCAAGGCGGCCATCGGCTACCTGAACCTGGCCTATGGCCATACCTACCGCGTCAATCTGTTTTTGGGCTACATGAAGAACCTTGGCGCCGACAGGGACCTGTACAATTTCGGAACCGAGACGGCTGTGCGCCACCTCATTTTCATGAAGGGCGGCGAGAACTTCACGGGGCTGAACAGCGTTTGGCGTGTGGCCCCCTCACTGAGCTACAACGTAAAGCATTTCAATATCGGGCTGGAGTATGAGTGGACGGCCTGCACGTTTGGCGACCAAGCCGCCAACGGCAGCATTGCGCTCAACGACAATCTGCACATGGTGGATAACCACCGTGTGTGCGCACTGATTAAATACAACTTCTAAGAGAGAAGGAAACGTTCCACCTCGTCGAGGCTTACGGCATCGGCGAGGTGGTATTGTCCTACCTGTTCGCGACGGAGCGCGGAGAGGAAAGCACCACTGTTGAGGGCGAGGCCAAGGTCGCGGGCTATGGAGCGGATGTAGGTACCTTTGCCGCAACGTATGCGGAAGTCGGCCTGTGGCAGGTGCTGCGGCACGGAGCCGAGGGGATTGTCGTAGAGACGGCGGGCATCGGCCAGGTCGGTTTGCACCAAGGGCGGCGGGGTGGCCGCGGGGTCGCCGGGCCGGAAGGCTGTGATTTCGAAATCGTATATCTGCACCGGTTTGGGCGTCGGCATGGGGGTCGGCTCGTCAGCTGTTGTTTGCCGCGCATACTGGTAGGCCCGTTGGCCGTCGATTTTCACGGCGCTGAAGATGGGCGGCACCTGTTGGACGGTGCCGAGGAACTGGGGCAAGGCCGATTGGAGCAGGGCAGGGGAGATGTGGGCAAAAGGATAGTAGGCATCAATGGGACGCTCCAGGTCATAGCAGGGCGTGGTGGCTCCGAAGACAAAGGTGCCGGAGTAGACTTTGGTGCCGGACTGCAGCTCGTCGATGCGTTTGGTGGCTTTGCCCACACAGACCAGCAGCAACCCCGAGGCAAGGGGGTCCAGCGTGCCGGCATGGCCAATCTTGAATTTCTTCAAGTCGAAGGTGCGACGAATGGCCGCCTTGATTTTGTTGACGGCCTGAAAAGAGGTCCATTGGCGGGGCTTGTCGACGGGAATGACAACGCCCTGGAGCAATTCGTCCTGAGTCATTAGAACAAGGGGAGCACAATGGCCAGCAGACCCACGATGGCGCAATAGAGGGCGAACCAAATGAGTTTGCCTTTCTTGACAATATCAATCATCCACTTGCAGGCCAGGCAGCCGCTGACAAAGGCAGCGAGGAAACCGATGACAAGGGATGAGGCGGGCAGACCGGCCATGGCGGTGCTGACACCTACCTCGGCCATGTCTTTGGCGTCGAGCAGAGCCTCGCCCAGGATGGGAGGGATGACCATGAGGAATGAGAACTGGGCCAGTTTCTCTTTCTTGTTGCCCAGCAGGAGGCCGGTGGCAATGGTGCTGCCGGAGCGGGAGAGGCCGGGAAGGACGGCAATGGCCTGTGCGATACCGATTACAAAGGCGTGCCACGGGGAGATGTTCTCACGCTGGCGGGGCTTGGCCCAATAGGAGAAGGCCAGCAATGTGGCGGTGACAAGCAGGCAGATGCCCACAACAAGGAGTCCGCTGCCGAAGATGGCCTCGACTTGGTCCTTGAAAAAGAATCCCACGATGGCAACAGGAATCATGGAAATGAGGATGTTGAAGGCATATTTGGTGCCGTCGTTCCATTTCCACTTAAAGAGGTCTTGGAAAATCCATACGATTTCGCGCCAAAGGATGACGATGGTGCTGAGAACGGTGGCCACATGGACGGCCACGGTGAAAGCAAGATTCTCGGCACCGTTGAGACCGAAGAGGTGGGCTCCGATGGTGAGGTGACCGCTGCTGCTGACAGGCAGGTATTCAGTAAGGCCTTGCAGAAGGCCTAACACTAAGGCTTCGAACCATTCCATGATTATGAGGTTTTAGGGTTATTGTTTGGGTTTGAACATGATGGCTACAATCTCGGCAATGAGTCCCAGGATGATGAGGATGGGGGAGACATAGAGCCGGCGGGCATTGAACATATCGGTGTTGAAGACGTTGGGGTCGTCGCTGCCGCCACCGGCAAGGAGGATGTAGCCCAAGACCAGCAGGACAAGGCCTACAATCATGATAATATAGTTGGATTTGCCAAATACGAAGGAAAATCCTGTCTTGGAGTCTTCGGTGTTTTTGATTTCTTTTGCCATAATATTTAAGGTGATAGTATTGAATGAATGAAATGATTATCAACAGTTGTTGCGCAGGTAGCGCGCCACCGCAAAGAGGGTGGAGAGGTAGGAGAGCACCACGCCCAGGATGATGACGACGACAGCGATGCCCGCATACCAAAGCATGTGAGTGTCCGCCAAGAGGTTGAGACCGCCGATGGACTGGTTGAAGATGCCCGTGGCAATAGCCAAGACGATGATGGCGATGACGGCACCCAGAAGGCCGTACCAGAAACTGCGGGAGAGGAAGGGACGGGCGATGAAGCCGCTCTTGGCCCCGACCAGTTGCATGGTGCGGATGGTGTCGCGCTGTGCATACAGGGCGATGCGGATGGTGCTGCTAATCATCAGGATGCTGATGAGCATGAGCAGGGCCATGAAGATGATGAGGAACCAGGTGGCTCTGAAGAAGAAATCGTTCAACTCGTTGACGATGTTCTCCTGATAGGCTACGCCGACGACGTTGTCCAGATTGCTGACATCGGCTGAGAAGCGGGCAATGCTCTCGGCACGAGCATCCTGCCGGGTCTCGGGCAGGTATTCTGCGTAAAGGTTGACCATCATGGAGGGGTAGAGCGGATTGTAGCCGATGAAGCCTACAAAGTCGTCGTCCAGGTCCTCGGAAAAGATTTCAGCCGCCTGTTCACGGGAGATGTAGTCGACATGCTTGACGTAGGGGATGGCCTCAATCTGCCCTTTGAGGAGGGCTGCATCCTCGTCGCTGATGTCGGCGTTGAGGTCCACTTTGAAGGTGATGCGCTCCTGCATGTCGCGGGTGGCGCGGTAGATGTGGTACTCCACCAGCAGACACAGCCCCAAGAGGAACATGACGAGGGTGATGCTGAGAATGGTGGAGGTGTGTGTCTCCCACAGGTTTACCTTGCTTTTGCTCATACCTTATAGTTTCGTTAATCCGTTATTCTGAATGACGTGGAACGTCCCGACCATTAACGCATTAACACATTAATACATTATAGGATTAGTTGGCCAGCATGACAGGCATGACGAGCATGAGGATGTCCTCGGGGTTCTCCTTGCCGTCGCCCACGGGGAAGATGATGCCGGCACGGGAGGGATGGGACATCTCGATGAGGATTTGCTCGCTGTCGACGTTGGAGACCATCTCGGTGAGGAACTTGGCATTGAAACCAATCTCCATGGGGTCGCCCTCGTACTGGCAGGGGAGCTTCTCGTTGGCGTCGTTGGAGAATTCGAGGTCCTCGGCACTGACTACGAGCTCGTGCTCAGAGATGGAGAGGCGTACCTGATGGGAGGCCTGGTTGGCAAAGAGGCCCACGCGGCGCAGGGTGTTGAGGAACGAATTGCGGTCCACGGTGAGGCGGTTGGGGTTCTCCTTGGGGATGGCGGCGTCGTAGTTGGGGTAGCGGCCTTCGACAAGACGGCAGATGATAAAGAAGTTGTCGAAAGTGAAGAAGGCGTTGGTATTGTTGTACTCCACAGTGACGTCGAGTTCCTCCTTGTGGGTGGCCAGAATGTTGCGCATCATGGTGATGGGCTTGCGCGGGAGGATGAAGGAGACGGGATTGTCGCACTGGACATCAGTGCGGCGGTAGCGCACCAGCTTGTGGGCGTCGGTGGCCACAAAGGTGATGTTCTCCGTGTTGATTTCGCAAAGGATGCCGCTCATCTGCTGGCGCATCTCGTCGTTGGAGGCTGCGAAAGCCGTCTTGCTGATGGCGTTGACCAGAAGGCTGCCGGGGAGGGAGATGCTGGAGGTGTCGTGCGGCTCGGGCATGGTGGGGAAGGTCTCGGGGTTCTTGCCCGCCAGGCGATAGCGTCCTTCGCCCGAGGTGATGCTGATATTGTAGTTGTTATCGTCAACGCTGAACGTCAGGGGTACGTCGTCGAGGCTCTTCAGGATGTCGATAAGCAGCTTGGAGGGGACAGCCACGTCCTTGAGCCCGTCGACCGTGCCGGTCTCTACCTCCACTTTCGAGACAAGCGTGGTCTCAAGGTCGGTGGCACGAATGGTGAGGACACCTTCGTCGAGGTGGAAGTGGAAACAATTGATGATGGGCACGGTGTTATTGTTGGTAAGGACACCGCTGAGTGACTGAATCTGCTTAGAGAAGAGCAGGCTGTTGATGATGAATTTCATGACTTTAAAGGCAATAATTATAAACTTTGGCCCAAGGCCGATTCAAAATGCAAAGATAAGATATATTTTCCACATAACGGGAAAACAAAATAATTTTTTTTCAACAACCCTGTGGGCAACAGGGTTGGGAGGTGTGGCGAGCCGCTTGGCAGGGAGCAGAAAGGCGACTTAGTCCAACGAGGTGCAGACCCCCTCGGGGATGCCGAAGTCCTGATGGAAATTGCAGTAGGCTGCGGAGTAGTCGTTGTCCAGATACATGCGTCCCGAGATGATGTCGCCGTTTTGGAAACGGGACCGTGTGTGGAAGAGAACCACACAGTTGTGGTGCTTGGTGTTGTCGGGAAGGGTAAAGTCTGCCCCAACCGAATCGGGGGTGGTGAGGGCAAGGACATAGCCCATGTCGAACTCCGAGATGCTGGTGACCATGCCTGTGCACTGCATGTAGCCTATCACCGTGCCTTTGAAGGCGAATTCGTCGACGCGTTTCTTGCAGCCGCAAAGCAGCAGCGGGATGAGGAGGAGTATGAGATATTTCTTCATGATGAATGTCGGTTATAGAGGGTTAAACACTTACGCCATACTCTCGGAGGGCGTCGTTGAGGGAGGTCTTCTTGTCGGTAGACTCATTTCGATGCCCGATGATCAAGGCGCAGTTGACCTGATAGTCGCCCGCGGGGAAATGGCGCGTATAGCTGCCAGGGATGACGATGCTGCGTGCAGGGACGCGACCTTTCAGGGTGACAGGCTCAGGCCCGGTGACGTCTACAATGTGGGTGCTGGCGGTGATGACGGTATTGGCACCCAGCACGGACTCCTCTTCAATCAGCACCCCTTCCACCACAATGCTTCGGCTGCCGATGAAGCAGTGGTCCTCGATGATGACAGGGGCTGCCTGGACGGGCTCCAGCACGCCACCAATGCCCACACCGCCACTGAGGTGCACGTTCTTGCCTATCTGGGCACAGCTGCCTACCGTGGCCCATGTGTCGACCATCGTGCCGCTGTCCACGTAGGCACCGATGTTCACGTAGGAGGGCATCAGCACCACACCGGGGGCCAAGTAGGCCCCGTGGCGTGCCACGGCATGGGGCACCACACGCACCTGCTGGGCGGCATAGTCGTGCTTCAGAGCCACCTTGTCGTGGAATTCGAAGGGGCTGCACGCTATGGTCTCCATCGGATTGATGGGGAAATAGAGTATGACGGCCTTTTTCAGCCATTCGTTCACATGCCATCCCTCGGGTCCTTTTTCGGCAATGCGCAGCTGACCACAGTCAAGAAGGTCTACCACCTGGCGGATGGTATCCTGTACGGTGTTGTCTTTCAGCAGGTCGCGGTTCTCCCATGCCTGCTCGATGAGTTGTTTCTGCTGTTCGTTCATGAGTGCAAAAATACAAAAAATAATTCATTCGGCACCTTTTTTTCGTCCTCGCAAAATAAAAAAAACATTCCTGCGTTTAAAAGGACAATGAAAAAGATGAAACATGTCGTACTTCTCTGCTGCCTCATGTGGGTGGCAGCCCTTCCGGCCTTGCGTGCGCAGGACAAGGAGATGATGGCGCATTACCAGTCTGAGTTGTCCGAGCTTTTCACTCAAGCATTCACCGCTCCCACCGATAATGAGCGTTACCATGCCAACGAGTCCGCTATGCAACTGCTTGCCGAAGCACTCACTGCCGACAATTCATTCCGCTGGCAATGGGATTTCGGCAACGGTGTCTCCGTGCTCACCGCGTCGGACAAGAAGTTTCGCATCTTCACCTGGCCCATCGTCAACGACGCTGGCGAGTACGAGTGCTTCGGCTTCGTACAGGCACTCAACGAACGCACCAAGCAGTATGACGTCACCCAGCTCAACGACCGCTCACTGGACATCATCAACCGACAGGAGGAGGTGCTGGGTCCCGACCGCTGGTATGGCGCGGTCTACCAAGACCTCATCGTCACCACTCACCAGGGGAGAACTTTCTACACCCTGTTGGGGTGGAACGGCGTGGACAAACTCACACAACGCAAGATTATCGAACCCATCTGCTTCAAATCAGTCGGAAGCACTCCCCAGTTTTGGCAGAAGATATTCAGGAAAGAGCCCAATCTGCGTCGCATCGTCTTGGAGTACAAGCACGACGCCATGGTCAACCTCAGCTACGAGGAGCAGTACCTGCATCTGACTGAGCGGGTCCGTCCGCGCCGTTCATCCGGCTTCTCACTCAGCTCCTTTTTCTCCAACCTCTTCTCCAGTCCCTCTCGTTCGCGTCGGCGTGGACGCGGCCGGGGTCGTGCCAGCCGTCCCGTTGCCACAGCCGCCCGCACCTCAGCTGCCGTGAAGAGCAACAACAAAAACCGTCCCACCTACAAGACCACCGACAAGAAGCAACTTATGATTATCTTCGACCAAGTGGCGCCCCAAGTGCCCGGCATGGAAGGCCTTTATCAATACTATGTCCCCTCGGGGGTCGAGATGGCCTACCTTTTCAACGACGGCAAGTGGGAACTCTACGACACCGCCCAGGGACGCGACCCGAACAAGAAACTCAACAAGGAGTTTGAACCCATGGAGAAACCAGCTCCCGCCTATCAAGTTGAGCAAACCCATTAATAATACTGAACTTCCACCGCAAATCAATCTCAAACACCATCATCACCCATTATGCGTACCCCCATTGCCAACCATGCTCCTGCCTTTCCCTCCACCGGTGTGATACTTGACAACATCAACTCCATGGAGGACCTTCGTCGCCTCTCGGTTGAGGACCTTGGGCAGTTGAGCGTCGAGTTGCGCAACTACATCATCCACACCCTTGCCACCCATCCCGGACATCTGGCCTCCAGCCTTGGCACCGTCGAGCTGACCCTCGCCCTGCACTACGTCTTCAACACCCCCGACGATAAACTCATCTGGGACGTGGGCCACCAAGCCTATACCCACAAAATCATTACCGGTCGTCGCGACCAGTTCCCCACCATACGCACCTACGGCGGCCTGAGCGGCTTCCCCCGCATGGACGAGTCCCCTTTCGATGCCTTCGGCACAGGTCATAGCTCTACCTCCATCAGCGCCGCTCTCGGCATGGCCACCGCCTCCACCCTTCAGGGCAACACCCGCAGGCAGCACATCGCCGTCATTGGCGACGGCTCCATGACTGGCGGACAAGCCTTCGAAGCCCTCAACAACGCGGGCGTTTCCCGCGCCAACATCCTCGTGGTGCTCAACGACAACGGCATCAGCATCGACAAAGCCGTGGGCGGACTGAGCCGACACCTCACCCGCATCACCGCTTCGCCCCGATACAACAGGCTCAAAGAGAAAGTGTGGCGCAGCTTGGGGGGCGACAAAACGGAGCGCGACGCCCGTCGCGACCAGTCCCTCAACCTCCTCCAGCGCACCACCCGCATGCTCAAGACCGCCGCTCTTGGAGCCCCCAACCTCTTCGAATCGCTGGGATTCCGCTACTTCGGCCCCATCGACGGCCACAACGTCGCCGAGCTTGTCGAGGTCCTCGCCCAGCTCAAAGCCATCAAAGGGCCCAAACTGCTCCATGTCGTCACCAAAAAGGGCAAAGGCCTCCGCCCTGCCGAGCGGCACCCCGTCGCCTACCATGCCCCTGGCCGCTTCAATGCCGAGACCGGTGCCCAGATTAAGAGCAACACCGACGGACAGCCCCTCAAATACCAAGACGTTTTCGGCCACACCATAGTCGAGCTGGCCAAACGCAACCCAGCCATTGTCGGCATCACTCCCGCCATGCCCACAGGCTGCTCCCTCAACATCATGATGGAGCAGATGCCCTCGCGGGCTTTTGATGTGGGAATTGCCGAACAGCACGCCGTCACCTTCGCCGCCGGCCTTGCAGCGCAGGGCATGCTGCCTTTCTGCAACATCTACTCCTCCTTCATGCAGCGTTCCTACGACCAGATTATCCACGACGTGGCCCTGCAGCAACTGCCCGTTGTCCTCTGCCTGGACCGTGCAGGCCTTGTGGGCGACGACGGTCCGACGCATCATGGCGCTTTCGACCTTGCCTGTCTGCGCCCCGTTCCCAACCTTACCATCTGTGCCCCGATGGATGAACATGAGCTCCGCAACATGATGTACACAGCCCAGTTGCCACGCCAAGGAGCCGTAGCCATCCGCTACCCCCGTGGCCTCAGCATCCATCCCGATTGGCGCAACCCCTTTGAGGCCCTCCCTGTCGGCAAAGGGCGCTGTCTGCATCCAGGCACCGATGTGGCACTGGTCTCCATCGGCCATATAGGCAATGTCGCGCTTGCCGCTGCCCAAAAGCTCGAAGCCGAGGGGCTCTCCGTTGCCATGTACGACATGCGCTATCTCAAGCCTATTGACACTGACCTCCTTGACGACATCCTTTCGCGCCGATTCCGCCGCATTGTAACCATCGAGGACGGTGTGAAGAAAGGCGGTCTGGGCAGTGCGGTGCTTGAATATTTTGCCTCCGTGAAATCCGCTTCGAGACCCTCCGGTGATTCTCATTCGGCAGTGGAAGTACCTCCTGTTACCGTGTTGGGTCTGCCAGACCAGTTTGTGACCCACGGTCCAGTGCCCCAGTTGCATAAAGATTGCGGCATCGACCTTGAAACCATCCTTGCCGCTGCACGCGGGTGATACCCGTACTTTATACCCCCGTTCAACGCTCCTTCATTATTGATCCAATATAGAAGGAGCGTTGAACGGCATTTTAAGTACCCTTTATAGCCTTTGCAAAAGAGGGTGGGGCAGGGGGTTGGATTGTTAATTAACATATTGGTAGAAAAGAATTATTTGCCATTTAAAATAAAATATGTATCTTTGCATTTTACACATTGTAAGGTTTGCTGCTGGAAATGTGTGAATTAAACATGTTTTGTGGAAAAAATAAATATAATAAATAAAAAAATAAAGATTATGACCCCTTCGCACATTGAACACATCGGCATTGCCGTGACCAATCTTGACGAGGCTATCCGCTATTGGGAAGACGTCATGGGTCTGAAGTGCTATGCTATTGAAGAAGTGACCGATCAGAAAGTGAAAACCGCTTTCTTTAAGATTGGTGAAGTGAAAATCGAGCTTTTGGAGCCCACATGCCCCGAGAGCACTATCGCTGCCTTCATTGAGAAGAATGGCGGCAAGGGCGGCATGCACCATATCGCCTTCTGTGTTGACGACACCGACAAGGCTCTGAACGATGCCAAGGAAAAGGGTGTCCGCCTTATCGACCAGCAGAGCCGCGGCGGCGCCGAAGGCCTCCACATCGGCTTCCTGCACCCCAAGAGCACGCTGGGTGTCCTCACCGAGTTCTGCTGCAAATAATCCCTTCAATGAGTTTTCCGGACGTAGCGGACAATCGCTAAGGTTGCGAGCGGCGTCCATGTTCAATAACCAACAAAACAATTCAAATAATGGCATTTGAAGAAAAGATAAAAGAACTTCTCGACAAGAGAAGCCAAGCCAAAATGGGCGGCGGCCAAAAACGCATCGACAAACAGCATGAGCAAGGCAAACTGACCGCCCGCGAGCGTATCGCACTCCTGCTGGACGAAGGTTCGTTTGAGGAATTCGACATGTTTGTCGCCCACCGCTGTGTTAATTTCGACATGCAGAAGCAGTCTTTCCTCGGCGACGGCGTGGTGACTGGCTACGGCACCATCGATGGTCGTCCGGTTTATGTGTTCGCTCAGGACTTCACGGTTTTTGCCGGCAGTCTGAGCGAGACCATGTCCCTGAAGATTTGCAAGATTATGGACCAGGCCATGAAGACGGGTGCTCCCGTCATCGGTCTGAACGATTCGGGTGGAGCCCGTATCCAGGAGGGCAGCAACTCGTTGGCCGGTTATGCCGAAATCTTTGAGCGCAACATTCTTGCCAGCGGTGTCATCCCCCAGATTAGTGCTATCTTCGGCCCCTGCGCCGGTGGTGCTGTC
>JAEEGL010546382.1_pt1 | contig 13011 bp, 12 predicted proteins | sample 9134231 | NCBI WGS metagenome assembly JAEEGL01 (sample SAMN16246548, study PRJNA631951) | gut metagenome | biome: gut microbiome; feature: rumen; material: fiber-attached | host: Bos | place: Iran: Karaj | collected 2018-10 | reverse complement strand
TTCTCAAACTTGTCCTCCGGCACGTCCCAGACCGTCGCGATCCCGCCCTGCGCCTTCATGCTGTTGGAAACGTCGAGCCCCGCCTTGCACACGACCAAGACCTTGAGCGACGGATCGACCGCCAGCGCAGCCGTCAGTCCGGCGAGCCCGCCGCCGACGATCAGCACGTCCGTAAAGAAATGCGGGTGCAGCTTCGCGTGAAAAGGCGCGAGGTATCGCGGAACGTTAGAAATGTGAATTTCACGGTTAGTTCCCGGGGCGTTAATCATGACGGCGCTTTCTACTGTTTTTAACAACGCTTTGAATAAGATTCTTTGAGGAACCGACATGGGAAAAGCGAATTCCTTGGCCGGCGCTTTCAAACCGCAACCGCCCCCAAGGAGTCCCTTGCCAAGCCAATCTAAGACCCCTGATTGTAAGCCTTCAGTCAGTTCTTTACAAGTCTTGCCGTCGATATTTTGAGGAGATTACGGTAGGTTGCCTTTGCGCCGTCGGCTGTATTTCCTCGTGGATACGCGGCGCTAACAATGACGAACGCTGCAAGAAGGTCTATCGGTTATCGCGCGTGTTGGCATGTATGATCCGACAAATTCCCGCAGTCGCAACGCTGTTTGTTACGGTCGTTCGCCCGTTACGCTCGGCGTCCTCGTAACGCGCCGCCAATGTGGAATCGTTAGTCTGACCAGACGCCAAGGTTTGCATCGAATATTTTTTCAGACTTCCCCTCTCGCTTTTTAACGCGCGCGGAGAACAATTGAACGCCAAGAGTCCGTTCGTCGTTTGATCCTTCTAGAACGTCGCAAGGTCGCCAACCGTTGCAACAAACTCTCAGCGAAACTTCGCCCCTTTTGGCGTCGTCTAAAGTTGGCACAACCACAAACGACGTTTCGTTAAGACCGGGTTTAAATTCCGCCAACAATTTGTCCCTATAGTAAACGCCTGTCTTTTCAGCGGGCCAATCGGGCCTATTGTTATCCGACTCGGAGTCGTTGGCGAACGCCGCGTGCGGCGCTTCAAATACCATTTCAACGTCGATAGGACGTTCGTCCGCGACAGGCAACAACACGAGAGACTCGTCGCTGGACCAACGGAAAGTCGAATTCTCTCCTTCTTCCGGTCCGTTCCAATGTCTTATAAAGCGAGAGTCGCCGCCTTCGCCGAAACGTACTTGGTAACTATCTAAGCCCTCGGGATAAACTTCAAGAGGATCCTGTTCGTTTGCCAGCGACTGAAGTTTCATCGGAGATTTATCCCCTTCGATTCGAAAACCGCCGGGCGCTTGATTGCCGATTGCCGTCACATGAACGGCGTCAGAACCGATCTTGAGGTGAATCCCCCCTTGCTCAAAAGAACAACAGTTGAGCGTCGCTCGTCCGCCAAGAACTTCGATTGCGGGCGCGCCCTCCTTAGTTCGAGACGAATGAACTTCGTCCCAATTGACAAATTCACATGAATTGAGGGAAAGACGCCCGGTTTTTTGCCTCGTCGACACGCACGTTTTAACCGGTCCCCAAAAAGAACAGTTGGTCAGCATGACGGCGCCGTCGTTTTTCTCGCCTATCTCAAGACAAACGGAGTCTTCGCTTGTCCAACGCCCCACAAACTCGCCGTTTGTTATGAGGAGCCCTTGCTTTTGAGATTGTTCGACCAAAACAGCGCGACGGCACGAATCTGCGCCAATCCCTAAAAAGTTGCCGTTTGTTCCGCCATGGCCGCGATCGCTAAAGTAGTATCCGCAACCATATCCAAAGCAAAAAGTGTTGGACACGTAGTGCCAATCAGATCGGGCAAATTCAAACGCAACGCCGTTGATATTAATCCACTTGCAATAGGGGTCGTCAGGTTTATACGAAAGTCCAAACGGCCAAAAGTGAATATTCTCGATATGCCCTATATCATAGCACTGGTCGACAAAAAGCCCGCGCCAGATGGGATATCCCGTTACGTTGCGTACTAAATGGCGGTGAGCAAGTTCAAAATGAATTCCTTCGTAAGGATTGAGCAGGCAACAATCAAAAACGCCGACGTTATCCGTGTCCCTCGAAGCAATGCAGGGAGGATAAGGCGTCGGCGGGACGTCGCTTTGCTTCCATTCCGGATAAATCACGACGACGCCAATAACGGCGCTGTTGGAACCGTCGAGCGTGATAAACGGCTCGCCTTCAGGCTTTCCTCTATTTGCATAGGTCAAAAGGGTTGTGCCGGTAGGTTTTTCATCTTTATTGACAGCCGTTGGAGGGAGACGGTAAGTGCCTAAAAGAGCGACTCCGGCAGGCAAGCGTAAACAACCGTCAAACCGAAATCGACCGCTTGGCAATTCTACGACTCCGCCGCCGGCGGCGCCAGCCGCGTCAAGCGCTCGCTGAAGCATATCCGTACTGTCGACCGTCTCGTCGGCGACAACGCCGAAATCGAGAGCGTTAAAGCGGGCGTCATGAAGGAGAGCGCCGCCATTTTCTGAAACAATCGGCGAAGACCCGTCGTTGCCGACGCCGAAACTCGCGCTCAAAGGAAATGAGAACGTTAAAAAGCACGACGCCAATACCGACGCGTATCTCAAAAAACGGTCGAACAACATTGTGAAATCTCCCTCTTGAAGACGGCTTTGTTGAATAAACTTTAAAAAAGCGCTCAAATTTACGAACCTGCGCCCGCGCTGTTTTACCTAGCGATACGACTAAAACAAGTATCGCTAGGTAAAAACATGAAAAAGACTCGTAATTAGCCGGAATATTACGAATCGTTAGTCAATCGCGGAAGCTCTTACAACGGCGCGATCGGAGGGTTAGACTCGTGGAAAAAACAAGTTCGTTATCACGGGCGTTCGCATGGCGAAACGGCAATGTTCCGAATAAAAAGGTTATTTGGAGAACGCCTAAAAATCGGAACACGACAAGTCAAAGAGTGGAGGCAATAATGAAGATCAACGCTCTTAACAAGTTTACGTTTCAAAACAAAGCTTTTAACTTAAACGCCTTTATTCAACAAAGCCCTACGCTGTGAAATTCGATTTCACCAAAAAGAAGGCGCCGTCTCGATCTCCCGAAACGGCGCGACATGAAAACGGGCGCGACGTAAAAAGTTATTTCTCGTGATGATCCGGCGTTTTATCCGAATGACATTCCGTACACGTCATTTTGCCAATGATATTGCCCGTATCGCCGCCCTTGTCGTGGCACGCGACGCACGTCGCGGTCGGCTCGGTCGGTTTGAACGTCACGACGGGCGCGACGTCCGCCGCGTTGAGTCCGGCGAGGTTCAGGTTGAGGAGTTCGGCGGTCTTACGCGCGACGTCGGCGGCAAGACGCGTGCAGCGTTCCGAACGCTCCGGAGATCCGGATTTGACCTGCGCGAGCTCGCACCATTTGCCGCTCGAAATATGGCAGAGAACGGAGTTGGAAATCGTCTTCGGGAACGGCTTGCCGTCGGAGTCGGCGGGCTCGTATTCCGGCAGAAGCGTTCTTTCATAGAAGCGGATAAGATCGGTTGAAATCGCCTTGCGCGTCTTCTCGTTCGAGACAAAAAGATTGATCGCCGCCAGCGCGCCGTTGAGCGCCCCGCAGAGCGATCCGATTCCGTTTCCCCCTGACGCGCCGTAATGGAACATGTGGAACGGGAACGCCCTCATCGTTCGCGCGGCGAGCGGGTCGGACTTCTCCAGCGCGGCGGCGACGTGATCGACGATCGCCTTGAAGACCGTATGCATGCAGTGTCCGATATGATAGTCGTCGTAAGCCTGGTTTGCGACCGACTGCGGGTCGATTTCGACGTACTTCCACGCTTCGACGCCGTCGACCATCGCAGGGTCGTCGGGGTTCGGAAGCGCTAGCGCGGCGGCGCGGCTGGGATTGGCTGCCAGAAGCGCGCCGGCTCCGGCGAACGCGGCGCGAAGCGCCTCGCGGCGATTGATTCGAGTCATGAGGTTCGTTCCTGTATAATTGACGGCGACGCAAGGCGAATTAGGGAACCGCGCGACTTGCGCCTTCACGCGTCCCCAACCAAGTGGTTTCGACGCCCTATTGTACTATGTTTCCCCGCGAATAAAAGACCGAACTAACCGCGCTTTTCATCGACTTGGAAAATCATAAAAATTAGTTTTTATGGGGTTGCAAGGTCGTTGATTTAGGATAACCTTATAATAGCGGATTAAAAATAATTATATTCCGGACAGGCGTAGCTTATCGGAGGAGCGCGTTTCCTCAATGTTTCGCAAATCGTCGTCGAAACGTAAAGGGCGCAGCCTTAAGATCTTGCCGAATCCGCGCTAGCCTTACGCAGTTGTGTTCCCGCTGTGACCGTCATGTAGGCGTATATTCATGAACATTGAATCTTTTAGAATCTTTTGCGACGTCGTCTATTATCAGAGTTTCTCACGCGGCGCGAAAGCAAACAACATAAGCCAGTCTGCCGCGACTCAGTCGATCCATCGTCTTGAAAAGCAACTTGGCGTTAAGCTCGTCGATCGCTCGCGGCGTCCCTTTTCCCTCACGCCTGAGGGGAAAATCTGCTATCAAGGGTTCCGCGAGATCCTCGAAACGTACGACGGCGTCGTTTCGCGCGTCCAGACGAACGCGCTCGCCGATTCCGGCGTCATTCGCGTCGCGGCGATCTACTCCGTCGGGCTTCACGACATGAGCAAGAGCATGCGCGAGTTTATGAAAACCCATCCGCAGCAGAAGATTCGGCTCGAATTTCTGCACCCGGACAAGGTCGCGCAAGCGGTCCAGGCGTCGGAAGCGGACATGGGCGTTATTTCCTATCCGACGGCGACGCCGGAAATCAACGTGGCGCCCCTCCGCGCGGAAGAGATGGTCGTCGTCACGCCGCCGGATCATCCCCTTGCAAAAGAGCGAGAACTGACGATCGAAAAACTCGCCGGCCTCGATTTCGTCGCTTTCGACCGCGATCTTCCGATTCGCCGTGAAGTCGACAAAGCGTTCCGTCAGAACGGCGTCCGCGTCAACGTCGTGACGGAGTTTGACAACATCGAAACGATCAAACAGGCGATTCAAGTCGGAATTGGATCGAGTATCCTTCCGCTCCCGACGGTCGTCGCGGACGTCGAACGAGGGCTCCTCGCCGCGATTCCGCTCGTCTCGCCTCAGCTTACCCGGCCGATCGGCGTCATCTATAAGCGGCGTAAAGTCTTTTCCGCCGCCGCGACGGAGTTCATCGAGGCGCTCGGCGGAAAGTTGCACGCGTTCCCCGACCGTCCGGAAATCGACGAAATTGCCGACGACGATTTAAACGCCGGCGACGCGGGAATTGAAAAGAAACGAACGAGGACGGGAACAAAATGATCAAGATCGCATTTTCAGGAGCGGCGGGCAAGATGGGAAAACGGCTCGTCGCGCTCGCGTCCGCCGACGCCGAGTTGCAAATCGTCGCCGCCGTCGACGCGGCGGAATCCCCCGCGATCGGGCAAGACGCGGGCGAAATCGCCGGCGTCGGCAAGATCGGAGTTCCCGTGACCGCCGCGCTCCCCGAGGGCGCGACGCCCGACGTGCTCGTCGATTTTTCGTCGCCCGCCGCGTTCGAATCGCTCCTCGCGCTATGCCTTGAGCGCAAGATTCCCCTCGTCTACGCGACGACCGGTCTTAACGACGCGCAGATCGCGAGCCTCGAAGACGCCGCGAAAACGATCCCCGTCCTGCGTTCGCCGAGCATGAGCCCCGCCGTCAATCTGACGATGAAGCTCGCGCAAATCGCCGCGCGTGCGTTGAAAGACTCCGACGTCGACGTTGAAATCGTCGAGCGTCATCACCGCTATAAGGTCGACGCGCCGAGCGGCACCGCGCTTAAATTCGGCGCGATCATCGCCAAAGAAATGGGAATCGACCAGTTCCGCAACGGGCGCGAAGGAAAAGTCGGCGCCAGACCCCATAACGAGATCGGATATCACGCGGTGCGCGTCGGCGACGATCCGGGCCGCCACACGATCATTTTTGGCGCGCTTGGCGAGACGCTTGAGCTTCAGGTTCGATCGTCGAATCGCGACGCGTACGCGCGGGGCGCTTTAGAAGCCGCGAAGTTTCTCGTTCGCCAACAACCGGGCCGCGTCTACGACATGAACGACGTTCTGAATCTCTGATTGAAAACGCGGACGGCGGAATAAACGGCGAGACGACGGAAGCGAAACCGACGGTTTCCCTTCCGTTAAAGTCGCGTTTATCTGGAGGGCGGTTCGCGGCGATAAGTCCATGTCAAAATTCCAGTCGTTCGCTGGAATTTTCAGAGAGCGCGCTAATCGCGTCTCGCCTCAAACGCCGACGTCAGACGACGGTCGCGATTATCGCCCTTGCCCATACGCGAGAGGCTTCGTCTGTCACGGAGTTTTTTTATGGTATTCTTTCTCCCCGCCCCCTCCCGCAAATCGAACGACGCCGTATAATACTCTTGAACGGTTGTCTGAAGGGCGCGACGCCGCGTCGTTCGACAGATCCGCGTCGGCTAGACGTATTCGCCGCCGTTTTCCCCCTCCTTCGCCGCGCGGCGAGGAAAAGAGGGGTCCGCGTTTCGGACGGAAAATCGGTCGGTCTAACGTCGCTACTTTGATTTTGGAGTCGTTACGATGAAAGAAAACATCCATCCCAAGTACATGGAGACGAAGGTCACCTGCGGTTGCGGCAACACCTTCGTTACCCGCAGCACGAAGCCCGAACTTCGCGTCGATATCTGCAACGCGTGCCATCCGTTCTATACGGGGCGCGTCAAGTTCGTCGACACGGCGGGACGTATTGAAAAGTTCAAGCGCCGATACTCCGCGTTCTACCAGAAGAAAGACGAGCAGAAGGACGCCTGATCCTATTCGGAGCGGCGCTTCGCCGTTTGCGCGTAACGCGCGATCTCCTCGGTCGATCAAAAGGACGCAAGATTGTCGAGACGTCGGCGCTCTTGCGTCTTTTTTCTTTGGATTGTCCGTCCGCGGCCCCGTCGACGACGAAAACGCGACGCGCTTTGAAAAAGTCTTTTGGAACCGTCGCGAGGACGCCCGACGTCCCGCGCCCTTGTGTTTTTTTATAGAACGTCTCGCAAAGGCGACGATCGTCGCCGTCTGAGAAGGCGTCCCCTCCAAGCGTCAATGCGAAAACTACTAGACAATAAGCTCGCCCGATTTGAAGAACTCGAGCGCCAGATGAACGACCCCGCCGTCCTCGCCGACTCGGAGGCGCTCGCCGCCGTCGCGAGGGAACACGGCTCGCTCGCCAAGCTCTGTGGAAAATATCGGCGTTTTAAGGAACTCAACGACCAAATTCGGGAAGCCAAGGAATATATCGCGGGAAACGACCCTGAACTCCGCGAACTCGCGCTTGCGGAAGAACCGGAACTCATGGCGGAACGCGAGGGAATCTGGGAAGAACTGCTCGACATGACGATCGGCGGCGAGGACGCGAACCGTTCGCGCTGCATCATGGAAATCCACGCCGGAACGGGGGGCGACGAAGCGTCGCTCTTCGCGCGAGACCTTTACGGCATGTACCGAAAGTACTGCGAATCGAAGAACTGGAAGCTCGAAACAATGTCGATGAGCGAGACGGAAGTCGGCGGCTTCAAAGAAATCGTCTTCGGCGTCGACGGCGAAGGGTGTTACCGCGAGCTCCAGTTTGAAAGCGGCGGACACCGCGTCCAGCGCGTTCCCAAGACGGAGACTCAGGGACGGATTCACACCTCCGCAGCGTCTGTCGCCGTCCTCGCGGAACCGGAAGAAGTCGAAATCGATCTCAAGCCCGAGGACTACGAAATCGACCGATTCTGCGCGAGCGGCCCCGGCGGCCAGCACGTCAACAAAACGTCGTCCGCGATTCGACTCACGCACAAAGAGACAGGACTTGTCGTCAGCTGTCAGGATGAAAGAAGCCAGCACAAAAACCTCGCCAAGGCGCTGCGCGTTCTGCGTTCGCGTCTCTACGATTTGAAGCGAGGCCAAGAGGATTCGAAGCGTTTGCAAGAGCGCAAGAGCAAACTCGGAAGCGGCGATCGAAGCGACCGAATCCGCACTTATAATTTTCCCGAAAACAGAGTCACAGATCACAGAATCGGCTTGACGCTTTATAAATTAGACGCTATCCTTGCCGGCGACCTCTCGCCCGTCGTCGACGCTCTCTTGGAGTACGAGCGTCAGGAGCTGCGAACCTCTTTCGGAACGATCGAATAGCCGTTTCGAGCGACGCGCGAGCATGGCGTAACGACCGTTAATCCTTGACGACAGACGCCCAGCGCGTCGAGCGAGTTATGACGTCGCAACCAGAAAAGTGGACAAATCGCGCGCTAATCGCGTGGACAAAATCATTCTTCGAGAAGAAGGGTATTGAGAATCCGAAACTCGAGGCCGAGGTTCTCCTGAGTCACGCGACGGGAACGTCGCGCATCGAACTCTTCATGAACTACGACGACGAACCCTCCGAGGAGAATCGCGCCGCGTTTCGAGAGCTCGTCCGTCGCCGCGCGCTCGGCGAGCCGGTCGCCTACCTTGTCGGCGTCAAAGAATTTTACTCCCTTCCGTTCCTCGTCGATTCCAACACGCTTATTCCCCGTCCTGAAACGGAACAACTCGTTTTAGAGACGATTGAATACTTTAAAAAACAAGGTTGGCGAACCGGTTCCGACGGCGTCCGCAAACGCGGGGTCGAAACGGAGGAAGACGCGCCTGACCACCGCGAAACGGAGGAGCGCGAGCTCAAGATTTGCGACGTCGGAGTCGGGAGCGGGTGCGTTTCCGTCGCGCTCGTCAAAAATATTCCTGCGGCGCGTGTCGTCGCGCTCGACGTAAGTCCCGCGACGCTGGAGGTCGCGCGAAAAAACGTCGAAAAACTCGGCGTCGTCGATCGCGTCGAATTACGTCAAAGCGACCTGCTCGACGCGATTCCAAGCGACCTTCCGGAAGAAGCGCGTTTTGACGCGATCGTTTCGAATCCGCCGTACGTGTCTGAGTCGGAATACGTCGCGCTCGAAGCGACCGTCCGCGAATACGAGCCGAAAATTGCGCTCGTCGGCGGCGCCACAGGCGCAGAGCTCGCCCTCAGACTCGTTCGCCAAGCGCCCGACAGACTCAAACTGGGAGGACGCCTGGCGCTGGAACTAAGTCCGACGACCGTCGAGATCGTCGCTCGCGAACTCGAGAAAGACGCGCGTTGGAACTCTGTGGAAATCAGACGTGATTTTGCGGGGCTTCCCCGTTTCGTCGTCGCCTTCCGCCAAAAATAACGTCGATCAACTGCGACGCGTTTCCGCGCGTCGCCGAACCATGCCTCGTCGCGCCGTTCGTTCGCGACGTCCTTTAGGAATAGAAACATGCCCGAGAAAAAAGACGGTCTCTTTGACATTGGGGAAATTCGGCAGATTCTTGAACTTATGAAAGAGTTCAACGTTTCCCACTTCAATCTCTCGCAGAGCGGCCAGCGTCTTTCCCTGCGTCGCGCGGGCTTCGCTGAACCGCCCGTCGTCTCGGCGCCTTCAGTCGTAGCCGGCCCCGTTCAGCCCGCGGTCGCCAACGTCGTCACGCCCTCGCCCGAGGCCTCCGAGAAGGAGCCGGACTATATCAAAACAGTCAAATCTCCGATGGTCGGCGTTTTCTACGCCTCGTCTAGTCCGGAGGGAGAACCGTTCGTTAAGATCGACGACGTCGTCAAACCCAAGACGATCGTTTGTATCATTGAAGCGATGAAGGTCTTCAACGAAATTCCCGCCGAAGTCGCCGGAAAGATCGTCGAAATTCTCGTCGAAAACGGCTCGCCCGTCGAATACGGAACGCCGCTCTTCAAGATCGACGCGCGCTGACGACCGTTCCGCGCCGAACGTCGATCGTTCGATCCCCTTCCCGAGTCTTTAAGGACGTTGTCGAGTTATGTTCAAACGAGTCTTAATCGCCAATCGCGGCGAAATTGCGCTCCGCGTGATTCGCGCATGTCATGAATTAGGCGTGGAAGCGGTCGTCGTCTGTAGCGAAGCGGATCGCGACGCGAGATACGCCCAAATCGCCGATCGCGCTATCTGTATCGGCCCCGCGCGTTCCGCGCAGAGTTACTTGAAAATCAATCAGATCATCAGCGCGGCGGAACAAGCCGACGTGGACGCTATTCATCCCGGCTACGGGTTCCTCTCGGAAAACTACACTTTCAACGACGTGTGCCGAACCTGCGGATACGAGTTCGTCGGTCCGTCCCCCGCCGCAATGCAGAGTCTCGGCGATAAGAACGCCGCCCGCGCTATGGCGAAACGTTGCGGCGTCCCGACAATCCCCGGAAGCGACGGGCTGATCCAGAACGAGTCCGACGCGATCAAGGTCGCGCATGACGTCGGCTATCCCGTGCTCGTCAAGGCGTCGGCAGGGGGCGGCGGCCGCGGAATTCGGCTCGCAAACGACGACGACGAACTGCGTCGCGCGCTCGCGGAAGCGGCGGAGGAGGCGCGGATCGCGTTCGGCAATTCCGACGTTTACCTTGAGAAGTTCATTAAGAAGTCGCGACACGTCGAGGCGCAAATCCTCGCCGACAATTACGGAAACGTCGTTCACCTCTGGGAACGCGACTGCTCGCTGCAGCGGCGCCGTCAGAAGCTCGTCGAAATCACGCCCGCGCCCGGCTTTACCCTCGCGAAACGCAGGGCGCTCTGCGAGGCCGCGGCAAGACTCGCCAAAGAAGCGGGGTACTCGAACGCGGGCACGGCGGAATTCGTCGTCGACGATGATTTCAATTTCTACTTCATCGAAATGAACGCGAGAATTCAGGTCGAGCACCCCGTGACGGAGCAGGCGACGGGAATCGATCTCGTCAAGGCGCAGCTTCGCGTCGCGGCCGGCGAAAAGCTGTGGTTCTCGCAGAAAGACGTCAAACATTGCGGGTTCGCGATGGAATGTCGCATTAACGCGGAAGACGTCGACGCGGGATGCCGCCCCTGTCCGGGCAAGATCGAACAGCTAATCGTCCCCGGCGGCTTCGGCGTTCGGTTCGACTCTCACGTCTATTCCGGCTACGTCGTGAGTCCGCACTACGACTCGATGATCGGCAAGCTTATCGTGTCGGCGACAACGCGCGAGGAAGGTCTCGCCATCATGAAACGCGCGCTCGCCGAAATGAAGATCGACGGCGTCAAAACCTCGATTCCCCTGCTCCTCAGAATACTCGAAAGCAAAGAGTTCAACTCGCAGATTCCCGACGTCGGCTTCATCGAGCGGAACTTCATGAAGAAGTAAACGACGCAAATTTCATGAAACAAACGTCGGCGCTCTAACTTGCGGCGCCGACGTTTGTTATTTCTTGACGGCGTTGGAACGAAACACTATAATAGAGCGGGTAAAGGAGGCAAGGGAGCTGGTTCTCCGTAATGCGATTAATTAAGATCATTGCAGAGATCGAAGGAGGTCGTGAGCATGAGTAAAGAGGTTATGGATCAATCCTCTATGAAATTCACGATTTTTATGATCCATGTACTTGCGGAGGCATGGGGAATTTCGTGTGGAGAAGTATACAAAAAATTGGACAAATCCGGCGTAATAGACGATTATCTGACGCCTTGCTATGACGTTCTCCATACGCTAGGCGAGCAGTATCTCACGGAAGATATTGAAGAATATCTGAAATTAAGAGGGGTGGAGGTATGATCGTTTATCATGGAAGTACTGTCGAGATAGCGAAGCCCGATTTGAAGTATTCGAAAAACAACCTCGATTTCGGGAAAGGGTTTTACGTTACCACATTTAAGGAACAGGCGGAAAAATGGGCGCTTAGAAAGAGCATAAGGGAAAATAAGGGCGCAATTGTAAACATATATGAGGTTAGCAATTTTGAGAAATATAGGGTAAAGCGATTTACAGAAGCAAACGCCGATTGGCTTAATTTCGTATGTGATTGTAGGAATGGAAAGAACGTATACTGTCATTACGACGTCGTCATTGGCAACGTGGCTGACGACGAAGTGATCAAATGCGTCCGAATGTACATGCGCGGCGTCTGGGACGAAGTTCGGACAATAGAGGAAATGAAATATTATAAACAAAACGATCAAATTGCGTTTCTTAGTCAGTTGATAATAGACGAGACAGTATCTTTTAAAGGTTCATACGGGGTAAAAAACGATGGATAAAGTTAAACTAGCGGGAATATATAAAGAAATGCTGGAAGAAGACATTATAGCCGAACTTGCGCGGGTTAAGGACATTCCCCTGCGAACGGCGATGGACGTCTATTATAACAGCAGCCTGTCCGAGCAGATAAACGACGGCGTCTATGGGATTGACAACATGGATTACAGATATCTCGTTCAGGACCTCATAGAAAATGAGCCGGAGTTGTTAAAAGAAATCGAACAATAAAATTTTGCCGATCGGACGTCGCCCATTCATATTAAACTCCCAATCTCGACGTCCAGTGAAACAGACGACAAAATAAGCGCTTTGGGAATGTTACGCAAAGGAATATTTCTCCTCATACCGTTTCTAAGGCAGGCGTCGACCCTTTTTTCAACAAAATACCAAATATTTTCAAATCGATCTTGATACGTTCGGGACTTTTCTCCATACTAAGGAATACGCTCGTCGCATTACGTCGTCTTCCGACGTCGTCAAGACGACGTAACGTCGTGTCGTTGTTGCCTTTCCGACGGTCGTAAAAAGTATCGCGATCTTTTCCTAAACTTCGCGGAGAACGCTCAAGTTGGGAATCATGTTGGACGATACTCATAGGGAAGGGCGAAAACGACTGCGGTCGTCTCCCCTAACGAGCGCCGCGTAAAACGACGGCTATGGACGGTTTGTCGGTCAGGCGAGACCGAGGCGCCATGAGCGCGCCTTCCTGACGCGAGGACGCTCGAAGAACGGAGTTTAGCGTCGTCGCGCTTTGGCAAACGCGCTACGAAGAGAACTTCTGGAGATTTTTTTCAGGAGAATATAAGATGAACATTAACGGAATCAACAGAACTCAGGGAGTCGCTCCTATTCGGCAAACCGGCGCGATTAGAAAGAACGACGCCGCTCGTCGCGCCGCGAATCCTCGCGACGAGATGAACGTGTCGGTC
>JAEEGL010046157.1_pt1 | contig 13011 bp, 11 predicted proteins | sample 9134231 | NCBI WGS metagenome assembly JAEEGL01 (sample SAMN16246548, study PRJNA631951) | gut metagenome | biome: gut microbiome; feature: rumen; material: fiber-attached | host: Bos | place: Iran: Karaj | collected 2018-10 | reverse complement strand
CTCCAAATCTTTTCCCGATTTTCTTTCGCCATTGATGATAATCTGCAAACGGAAAGACCGGGAAACAGAAACTCATCTACTCTCAGATGATGAGGTAGATGAGCTTGCTGTTCTATTGGGCATCAATCTTTATTGTTCATTTCATTACGGGTGGCACATTCGTTCTCGTTATGCCTGGCACATTAAAATTTCTGCCAGCACGTTTTATACAACCATAGACACCAAAAAACGGGTTCCTTTGCGAAAATTAACCGAATACCTTTTTTGTCAATACCTGCTATAATGAAAAATGAACAAGCTCATTGCATTTACCAATTATCGGTGACGCATTATATATTCAATCACGGATACAATTTCCCTTGCTTTAAATTCATTTTGCCCTGTTGCAATAAGGATTAATGGATTCTTTAAACTATCAATATTTATGCTGACCACATAATTATGAATCGTTTTATCTGGAGTTCTATACGTGTTTCCTCCGCTCAAACCTATACCAAAGATAGAAATGCCAGCACCCAAGCTGGTACTACTACCTGGGATAATCTTAGGATCATCCTTAATTTCGCAGCTGATAATATCCTTGAAGTCTACTGACTTACCCATAAATATAATTTTTTGGGCTTCTTCATATACACGTATTTCTTTATTAATGTCAGAAGTATTTAACTCATCTGCAATAACCTTAGTCGGCTCACCATATAAAGATTTAATTGAATCACTAGTATACTTGTAATGCAATTGTGATAACATTTTTTTATCTCTAGTGAAATGAACATTCAAATCATCGCGAAGCTCAGAGATAAAACTCCAGAAATATGAATAAGAAGCAACATATGCTCTAGCATATGAATTCTTATATGTAGATTTAGAGCCAAGAGGATAAACTTCCGATACTTTAGCCTTCTTTGTTTCGGTGTGCCTGTTATTTGCATCGTATACTTCATTATTGTAGGAATTTATAGAAAATGACACCAATAGCTTATTATCCTCCATAATATGGATTATTAGTAGGGGAGTAATATAAATCTTATATACTTCCAAAAGGGATGCGTTTCTAGCTATTTGAACTGACCCCGTTGTCGTAATCATCTTTTTATCGTTATCTATTGACAGAGATTTCGCAAAAACATTATAAGTCCGATTGTTCTTGATCCAGGATGCAATATAATTCAATAGATTCTCAGCATAATAATATGGATTTTCAATGGTCAACACGCCCTGTGTTATGAGATACTTGTCACTAGAATCCAATGGATTTGTATAAGGTTCGAAACTCTCCATCAAATCGTTTGCCCAAATTTTATAATCATCATTACGCATCGAGGCAATGATTCCCTGATATTTTTCAACTTCTGGACATACCCATTGAATTGCAGGTGCATTAAATGCCTTCTCATAACTCATTTCAACAGAAGCTTGAGCGAAAGGGGCAAGTGCAAAGAATGTCATTAAAAGCATAATTAAATCTAACTTCTTCATTTTTTTTTCAAAATTACTTGGTGCAAAAAACATTGTTTTAATAGAAACAAATAAAAGAAAAAACAGTTATTATATTGAAACTATTTATTCTATTTTTTAAATTCAGCTACTTTCTATACCCAATCAATTCCCTTCCCGTCATGAAGATGGGGGCGCCATAGGAGATGTCAGGATTGTTGAAGGTATGTTACGAGCCATCTCATAGAAACTCTCACGCTTAACCTTGCCCACTTTTACGCAGACAATTAAGTCTTGCGGATTAGGAATTAATTCGTTTCCTGTCATGATATAAAAAATATTTGGGCACAAAGATAGCGCATTTCTTCGTCATCTCCAAATCTTTTCCCGATTTTCTTTCGCTATTGAGGTGCAGAGGGAGGAAATGAGAAAAATAATAATGATAAAAGTAATTTTGGGGATTTTTGGGGTGGCACATTTGAAACCGTTCCCATCAGCTGTCGGTTTTACTTTACGAAAATTTGACGGTACAAAGCAACTTATTACATCTGCAAACGGAAAGACCAGAAAACAGAAACTCACCTACTCTCAGATGATGAGGCAGATGAGCTTGCTGTTCTATTGGGCATCAATCTTTATTGTTATCCGCTGCGGGTGGCACATTCGATACCGTTATGGGTGGCACAAATAAACCGCTGCCATCACTCTCATGGAGAGAGGTCTGGTCGGAACCGTCTACGACGAATTTCTTAAAATATCTACAAACTTGTGCAATTCTCCGAAAAACTCCAACTATTTCAGAAAATCGCTTCATAGTCTTTGAATATCGATATGGGAATTATCGAATGCTTATCATAAAAACAGATATGACACAAAAACTTATGTGACACATCTGTTATTTATTATGTAGGATACAAAATGCAAAACTAATTAGAATAAAACAGAATGAAATCTATTTATACTAATGGTGAAGAAGTATTATTCGTTTAGTTTTTTTATGTTTTGAGTACAGTTAGTCAAGATGCATCTTCAACAATATTAGGAGATCCTATATGTAAACATTTGCCCACTTTATATGGACAATTTTTGGGAGATCTCCTTATGAACTCCAAAATATATTCAATTTTTTCTTTAACAACGGAATCACTATTTATATCCTGTAATAATGTTTCCAATTTCTTCTCACAAAATGAAAAATTAGCATAACTCTCGGGATTACCGCACCATGTTTTTTGCAAAATTTTTAATTGAATAAATTGGAAACTAATATTTTTGGTAATGTTCCGGCATTTTCGATTACTGTATTCAAAGCAAAGTTGATGAGTTCGAAGTATATTTTTCAAATCTTCTTGTTCTTTAACCGACCAGTCATCATCACTAAAATATAGTTTTGATAGGAATAACTGAGTTATTGGGATGGTATACTGATCAGATGGGGAAAAAGGGCCAGGTATCTTAAAAGCGAATTTTAACTCTTTTATGTAAACATCGACCTTAAGTAAGAAGTCATTTTTAATCTTTTTCTGAAAAATAAACATTCCAGGAAAAGGGTATTCATACTTAAAACCCTGTTTCTCAAAAAAATGAATTAAAACATCTTCTTTAATTTTTTGGCCAAACAAGTCAATATCTCTAGTATTAATATCTTGTAAGCCACAAGATATTGCGACTCCAATACGTCCAAAAGCCCTCAATCTCAGGCCAACTAAATTTGCAGCATCAATAATGCGTTTTGCTTCATGGATTAAAAATATACCTTTATTCATTGATGTCATCTGGTATTTGTTCAAAGACAGTCTCGTCCCATTCATCTGTATCAGCCTCCTTGTTTTGAAGGTTTTTAATTCTAAGCCTATAATAAATAAAACCAAATAAGTAAATGCCAAAGGTCCAAAATAAAGCACTATATAAAGATCCTCCTTCTGGATAAATGATTGCTTTTGCTAACAAACAAGTAAATGCAATCACACACACATAGCCAAGACCAGTGAACCATGAAATAGGGAAAACGAACAAGAAATCTGACTTAGCAAATTCTGGAAGTCTTTGGTATATTTCGGATTTTGGGTTTAAATTTATTGCACTCAATCCAGCCAACAAAAACGTAATTGATGCTAAAGCAACAGCATCAGTTAAAAAAATGTTACCATTAGATCTAAGAGCTAAAAAAAGTATTAATTCTGAAATAATAAAAACACAGAACGCAGGATAAATAGGAGCATCGTTTAAACGGCGCAAGAATTTTTTTGGCACTATATTATCTGCTGACCATGCTACAATATTATGGACACAAACCTGGAAAATAACATATGGAACAGCAATCCACCAAACTGTAATGCCAATATTCATCAGGATATTAAATAAGCGATTATCAATTATCAAAGATGCTGCTGTTTGTAGGGAAAAACCAAAATTTGATACTTGACCAATATTGGCATGGAATTCTTGACCAACCATATTTACATAACCAGTCATACCAATTAGAAAAGTAAAGATTCCTACAAATAAAGCAATCATAATACCTTTGATTTGGCTACGTTTGGGATTAGAAACTTCAGAACCGCTATATACGGAATAAGTAAAACCCATGAAGCACAGGAAACCTAAGGGTAAAGACTTAAAAGTATCAGAAAACTGATTATCATAATTAAGAGAAATAATGCCTATTACATTATCATATGCATTGGGATCTTTCATATACTCATTATATGCGTTAATAAAGGACTCAGTTGAAGTTGTCCAAAATGCAACCATCATAATGATAGGTCCCATCATGCCCAAAATAAAAAAAGGCCAAAGAAGGTATCTGGCAAATTTAATTGAAGGTCCAACTATAACGATAATAAAATAACCCAAACATAATAAAAAAGGAAGATATTGGGAAGTCGTCTGAGTTATTTCATACGGCAACCCAAGGGCTTCAATACAAGGAGTCAATGCCATTTCTGGAATTAATTGCAAATTACTAGATAGGCCATATATCTGACAAATTGTAAAACCTAAACTTGATATAAAACCAATTCCTGTAAGTTTAGCAATTTTACTACCCAAACTTCTTGAGATGAAAACATAGTCACCACCAGCACTAGGAAACAATGCACTAAACCATCCATATAAAAGGCCATTGCATATAGCAAGTATTGCGCCAAGCAAAATAACAACTCCAATAGATGCTGTGGGACCATTGCTTCCTATAAATGAAGGATTAGAACAAAGAGCTAAACCTAATGAATAGCCCATGATGTTAATTAGAAACACATCCCCAGTATTAAAACTTCGGACGTAACCTGATACTTTTTTTGTCATATTGATAATAGTGTTTTAATAAATGATATTAATTTTGCAAAGAAAGAGGGTCGACCTATTTTTTGCCCAAATAAATCATCAACAATCAAATCTTTTTCTACTTTGCCATTGTCGATGATAAAATACGCTCCCTGAAGAATTCCATTCTGATAATTTGATCCAGGATTAACGCACCTGGTTGATCCTATTAGTTCAGAATACTTTGCTTCATGAATATGGCCATGAAGAGAAAGAATAGGTTTAAACCTTTCTATAGCTTCTCTAATATATTTAGATCCTACATGTTTTCTATTACCTCTCTTCTGTAAATTATCGTCTACCTCATAAACTTCGTCAAGAAACGTATTATAAGGTGGGCAATGAAAATTAAATATCAATATATCACCTTCTTTTATTTGGGAAGTCATTGATGATATTTTATGATTTAACTCTTCTTCTGATGTATCTCGAGGGCATTTCCATGGTGTTTTGACAGAATATCCAAGTGATAATAATTTAACATTATCTCTGAGTACTATAACTTTGCCTTCTGGCTGATATTTACCCAGCAATTTGTCAATAAATAAAGGATCGTCATTACCACAATTTATATATACTTGGACATTTGGATTATTTTTAGTTTTCTCATTTAATAATACAATCCATTCTTTAACCCTTTTCTTTATTTCTCCATTTAGTCGATTAACTCGACGTATTGAGTCAAATTCATATTTTTGGAACTCTGTTTCATCACAAACAATAGGATACTTTCCCCCATCACTTAAATAGGCTAATTCTGCATCTAATAATGCTTGCGAAACATGTTTTATGTTGTAATCTCGATCAGTGTATTCGTACCGATAACCTCTCGAAATCGGAATTTGTTTTATTAAGACTAACTCCTTTCCACTGATATCTCCTCCAATAATTAAAACATTGGGTTTCATTGTCCCTTCTTTCATGTCAAATAGTTTTAGAAACTTTCTAAAACACGCATTTGAACCATGTATATCTGTGCAAAACCAAAGTTTAAGCGGTTCGTTATTCATAGTATTCTAAATAAAGAAATAATATAACAATATTTGAAATAATAATAGGTACAATTGTGCACACCTCAAAATATCGGGAACCAATCGTAATTCTATCAATACCATGCTAATTCGTATCTGTTTTCATTTGTTGAGTATAATAATCATCTTTTATTCAGTATGGACAAAAAAAGATATAATTATTTTTGGTCAAAAGCTTCGCTAGAGTTAGCCACACCAAAAGTACAACCACCTCTATTTCCGCCTAATAAACGAGGCAAATATATAAATAATCGTTGAATTTGCAAAATAATTATATTAAAAAATGCATTTAATATGTGTTTTTTTATGAAATAGTACTATAATACCACTTAATTACAAAAAAAAAAGATTAATTTATTGCTGACAACAAAAATAAAAGGCTTTTCTTCAATTGGAAAAACATCATGAAGGAAGTATCCCGTTGGAATCACTTAACCTAACAGCAGAGGGGAATTTGCTGGACACTGTGGGATATGCTGGACACCTTAACTACTTTCTTGGGGTGACGTATTTGACAACGGCAATTCATGTATATTATTATCCAAACCTCAAATGCACCTCTCTAAACTTCAGACACATCTCGACAAGCCAATGAAAAGCAGTGGGCCAAGTGTGGGGGTCGGAGACATCGAGGGGGAGGAAGGTGCGAATACGGGAGTCGATTCTCATGGTCTTGAATAGACACTTCGTGCCGATGATGGCTTCGATGGCATCTTTATGCATGAGGAAATGCTCAAATAGATCACGGTGCCCATCGAAGTAGATTCCTGCTGAGATCTCTTTCTTCATAGGGGAAACAGTCAGGCAGATATGATAAGCCGATAAGCCTAATGATAAATCATACCATTGCTTGATGTGAGGCTTTCTGGTCGCGAAGTATTTTGCGAACTCAGCATCCGAGTTCGCATATTCAACGAATCCTTTCCAGAACTCGTATTTCAAATGGTCATAATTGTTGCTCATCTTTTATTTCTTAAATACAAACTCAAGCACACCAAATACGCCGAAGCCATCGCCTGATTCTTCGTCGAGGGTGAAGGTGGGGAAGTCTCCGGAAGTGTTTAATGGGGATAGAGTGACTTCTGTGCGCTCCCTCACACCATCCTCGTTGTATTTGAATACTTGATGGAACTCCTTAATGGTGAAACGTCCGTTATAGTCTTCATCCATATCGTGGATGCCTGCAATCACGATGTTGCCATTATGTATGCTGCCACCATGACGGAACAGACAATAATCGCCATCATGAATCTTTGTCAGCATTGAGTCTCCAGAAGCCTGGACGATGAAATATTCATTGCCCTTTCGACCATATCCAGCTTTTTCGGTATCCATCCATGCTTCGATGTATGCTTCCTCATCTGCTTCAAGGAACCTACCACATGCAGCCTTGATACTGTAGATGGGGACACAGTATTCATCGCTTTCATCAACCACATCTTTTATTGGCAATCCACTATCATCTTCAACTATCGACATTCTCATTCCGAAAACACTTTCTAGCGAAGAATCGTCGTCAATCTCAACAAGTTTCTTGTATTTTTTCTCGATATGATTGCCTAGTCTGATCTCTTCCAGTTCGACATTCTCGTCCTCAAGATGAAGCATGGGAGTCCCTTCTTCGATCTCTATCAGGCTATTCGCCTCATTCTTCTCCTCTGCATAAAGAAGAATATTGTCAAAAGAAAATATACGACCTGACAGTTCATAAAAATTCCTTTTTACAAACTTGCTGATCTCAAGACTATCATCTCCTGAATCTGGCAAGCAAACCTGATAGACCTTATAATGATCATTCAGTGCCTTCGTTATATCATTCCTGAATGCAGCTCGTGTTACCTTGCGGAAAGCAACACGCGAGATCTGCTGTTGTGCAGCGTACGCAGTCAGCACATATAGGAAATTGATGTTGTACCTTTGAAGGATAAGCGTATCTCTATCGAACAGACGATTGCGATAATGCCTATTGTATAGCATATTCTCACCAGTGATGTTTTCTAACTGGTGTTCGCTCGTAATATACTTTCCAGTCTTTTCGTCCCTCTTCGTTACTCCGCTAATAAAGAAATTTGGCGTTATATTATAGCCCTGTGTAATGTCGTCTCGATAATGGAAATAGTGCTTGCTATCTCCATACTCAAAACCTTCGATGACATTGATATTCCTCTGAATGATATTCTTGGCATAAGTATATTGCTTATAGACCGATTCAGAATCATCTCTCGGACCTTGATCTTGTTTGTAATACTTGCTATCACCCACGAAATAGATGTGCTCATTATACACCAAAGATTCCTCATGGTAGAGATGATCAACCAGCTTGTTATCTCTTTGAGCAACCAGCTCTTTGGGGTTGTTATCGTCACTGATGAGATAATCAACCATGTCTTCGAACAGGGTATTGAAATCCTTTGTCAGCAAGGTTTCTTCATGGTAGCGTTTGCTGGCGACACGTTCCGCTTTCTCGAAAAAGGCGTACAACAGCTTCCAAAGGGCCACAAATTCATCCGTAAAGTATTTCTTGCGAATCTTCTTAAGGTATCGGGTTCCTCGGCAGCTCTCTATCATTCCCTGGATGCGCTTGTTCGACAATAGCTGGTATTGGATATTGACATTGACCTGGAAATGAAATCTATGCTTCAGAAAATCCAGAACTGAATAGAAGAGCACAATTATCTCTTCATCAAAATTGATCACCCTTTCCTTTGTCCTGAAATTCACATAGGCAGGGCGGTTGTTCTTGATGATAGGTTGTTCGTGGCTGATGGTTTTGGCCCAATGAATCTTATTGTGCCCCGAACTGTTGATGATACTGACAAAGGTAAAAAGATTCCGATGATCCTTATAGAATTTGCGCAGCTGCAGAACGGTGTCAAGATAGGTTGCCGAGTCTTCGCCCCTATTTGACACTACATTTTGGATCGAACTATTCTCAAGATTTTGGGTATCAAGGATCCTTTGATGGTAGAATGCTATTGCCTGGTATAACCAAACCGAAAGTTCAAAGACCATTTCGGCAACACCATTCTCTTTGAGCATCTTATTGTTTTCATCATTCAGGTCCAAGAAGTCTTCTGGCCTTTTTCCTGCAAATTCAAAAGGTTCGGATTTGCTGTTCAGAAAGACTTTCGGAAGGATGAAAATAGCATCAGTATTCTCAGGATATTGCGGATTATAATTGAAGAAATAGCCGACGAAGTTGACCACGCCCATTGTTCCGGCGCGGTTAACTGTGTAGAAATGGCTGCTGATATACTTTTGAAGCACATCTACACTATACTGGTATCCTTCGAATAGAATCTTCATTTATTCGTCTTCTGAATCTTCTTCTTCGTCCTCTTCTGCTTGCTCAACGGGCTTAACCTTCAGATACTTCATGAACCCAATCAGAAGCTTTGCACCATCTGGATACAATTCGTTGAAGGTAAACTCCTTTTCTATAATTTGGTCATTATCCTTTACCTTGTAGCGGAAGAAGTTGTTTTGTGTCTTGTACTCCTCCTTGCAGATCTCGCTCCAAAGGTAATACATGACTTTCGATTTGAAAGCCTCTTCATCGACGTTCCTCTTGATGAAATAGGCACCCATCTGCTTATCTTCCGAGTCGGTAACATCCTTGATTTTATCATTTACCTCTTTCAGGAACTTGTGCCACTTGTATGTCTTATTCCCAATGGTAATATTGTAGTTGTCTTCCTCCTTGAAAGTGCTGGGCACATACTCCCAGTCCCAACGACGTTTGAAGGCACTATCCATGGGGAAAAGGCTCTGATCGCTGGTATTCATCGTAGCTACGATACTAAGGTTTGCTGGGAGACGCAATTCATTCTTTTCGATACCGTCTTTATTTTTCAAGATTGGATTACCATCTTCATCAACGGCATTCGTCAAATAATTGCACAAGTCAGCATCAGCTTTGACTGGGTATTCAGAAAGCCCGGTATCTGATTTCCTATCCAGAAGCTGGAACAAATCGCCAAATATCTGAGCGCAGTTACCTCGATTGATTTCCTCTATATCGATGAAGTATTCATGCTCTTGGTCATTCCATGCAGCAATATATGCCCTTGTGAATACTTGAGGCACATATTCATAAGTGATCTCATTACCCTTCATAATTGGCTTATACGAGCCAACGAATGAAGCATAATCCGTATCGGGATGGAAAGTAACTCTGAAATACCTGTCTTTGGCTCCCCTTTCTTCTTCAATAAATTTCTTCACACGATATGACTTTCCTCCTCCTGGAGTGCCGAAGAATATCTTCTGGGTTGGTTCAAATTTAGGCGGTATCATATTGCTAGCATCTGAGTCGTCTTCTGCCTCATCCACATTGATAGTATCATGGAACAGAGTAGTATAAATTATTGTCTGAGCTGTCAGAGGATCTGATTGCAGATTCCCTTTTGTCGATTCTTCTATCATATCCTTCAGCTCTTGATCTGCTGAAATCTTTTCAACCAATGGCTGAATAAGATTCATAAACTTGGGATAGAAGTTTGGCCCTGGGTCTTCTGTTTCGCCCAGATACTTGCACAAAGGCAAGAAGACTCTATGCTTTATGCAAAAAGTGTATTTCTGAGGGTATTTGCAGGCAAGGAATACTGATGCTGAACGATTGCCATTAGGCAGGTTCTTTTCTTCTGGCCAGCTCTCTTTTACAGATTTCCTGAACTGTACCAGTCGCGCCCCAAGGTCTGCACTCTCATCAAACAATTGATCAAGAATAATGCTAAACTTGTTTTTACTATCTTCTGAAGCCAGAATTGTTCTGTTTAGAGAAGATGCATCTAAACTATATAGCAAATTCCTATGATTCTTGGATATAATCCCAGCGATCTCGATGTTCGACTTACCTTGGCACAAGCTAATCAGTTTCCATTTATATAGTTCTTCAAAACCATTGAAAGGATTCTGAGCGTGGATTTTCTTGAAATTTTCAATCAGTATCTGATATGGATCATCATTATCACTCGGATCTGGAATACCATTATTGTAGAATGTCCCTTTATATTTTTTATATGCTTTTTTGTACTCCTCAAGTATCTCTGATTTGTTTTCAATTGTACCAAGATCCCAAGGATAAGAATAAATCAAGCTCTTCAGATATCGAGCATCTGCAACATCTACTTTATCACTATTTATCTGAAGAAAATGGCTATCCAACTTCAAACTTGAACGAACTTTTTCTCTCAAATTGATTATATCATCATCTGTAGCTTTAGTTGTTCCTTGACCTAAAGTTATATATACACCTTTAAAATTCTTTTCAACCAAGAACACAATATATACTCCTTCTTGTGTCGAAGTAGTTATATCTTTATCCATTATAGCTACCCATGGTGATGCAGTTTGCCTACCTTGGCCTATAGACCCTTTTATTTTGTAATGTGCTTCATCAAAAACTGCACGCAATATTTGGGGAATTCTTTTTGTTATTATTTCCCTTATTTTTACGTCTATATTACTAATAGAGTCACCGATATTCTTTGACAAAGTATCGGAATGGTTAGTAAAATCAAGAAACGCTTGATTAAGCTCTTTGATGATGTTGTCAGGTATCATAGTATCTTGAGTAAATCATTATGTATTTGGGCACAAAGATAAAGGATTTCGATGGAATCTCCAAATATTTTGCCGTTTTTCTTACTCTTTTGGGATTGATAGGGAAGAAATGAGAAAAATAATAATGATAAAAGTAATTTTGGTAATTTACATTCAGGAATCTGTTAAAAATTCCTGGCAATTCCTGGAAAGAGTTAAGGGATTTGGAGGGAGAGGGAATTTTGTGTAACTTTGCACAAAAAAGATGGAAGGGAACGGTTTTACCAGAAATGTCTGGATGGTGGCGAAGGCAATTGTAGAAGCGAAGATGTCGTTCTATCATTGGATAATACGTCGAGATATAACCGATGCAAAAGATTGGAAGGCGAGATCAGTGATCAGGGGGCTTGTGCCCTATCGAGAATGTAGGTTCAATGAACTGACGGAAGATGATTTAGGCTCATTGATGATTATCTGCAAACGGAAAGACCAGAAAACAGAAACTCACCTACTCTCAGATGATGAGGTAGATGAGCTTGCTGTTCTATTGGGCATCAATCTTTATTCGGCAGAGGATCACAGGATATTCATTACGGAGATGACGAGGACTATGGTTGAGAATGTTTTAATGCTAGTTTAATTCTTCTTGCTCTTCATTCTCTTCTTCTGAAAAATCCACATTGTTTATGCATTCGTCAATCAAACCTCTGGCATATTCTTTAGTGCCACCATCACACAAATCAGGATCAATTACAACAGTTTTTGCCATACATAATTTCATAATACTAGCAAAGAGAGTAGCATAATCGACTGGATTAGTATATTGAGTATTGCCATATTGGAAAACTATCTTCCTATAAAGATCGATGAAGGTGCCATTTTTACCTGGTCTATCCAATAGATCACTTATTGTTCTTGTACTGAACAATTCTTTCTCGAGCAACTTTTCAGTTTCTTCCAAACTGTCTTGCCATGAAAGATGAGAATACCAATAAAGAATGTAAGGATAAACGCGTACACCTCTAGAATAGTAGTGGTCAGGATGAATTGCCGGGAACCGGTCACTTATGATATCTGGCATCACGAACATTGCCAGAAATCTCCAAAAGTCATCATTTGAAGCGACTCGTGGCGTCAACCAGTTTTGTTTTCTCATGTAGTCATAGAACCATAAGGAAAACTTATAATCCAATTTGTATTCTTTACGATTCTCTTCTTTTAGCTTCAGATATTCCCTCATCAATTCCTCTCTTAACTCTAGATAATCTTGGTCAAGATTTAGATCAAAAGGTACATTGAAAGTAGGCACACAGTTTTCCGAAATCCACTTTTCGTAGACCTCTCTGCTTTTCTGAATAGTAATTTCCTTGATAATCATATGTCCTTCAATTCTGCATCAAAATATTTTTTGAATGAAATAGCCGTAGAGGTGGGAGTCGTAAGGTCCATGTGCAGTTCATTCTGGAATTTTAATATGCTATCAGCAATACTGCCAGGCTTGGGTTCTTGATCTAAATTATCTTCAAGAATATTTTTCAAACAGCATTCATCATCTGCTTCAGAACGCAAGCTATTAACGAAAATGGTCAAAGCGCTTGATAGCACCTCACTAAGCATAGCAGGCACGTATTGGTTGTTTTGCTGATCGATATATTTGAAATTCTCATGCTTCTTG
>JAEEGL015986231.1_pt1 | contig 13012 bp, 9 predicted proteins | sample 9134231 | NCBI WGS metagenome assembly JAEEGL01 (sample SAMN16246548, study PRJNA631951) | gut metagenome | biome: gut microbiome; feature: rumen; material: fiber-attached | host: Bos | place: Iran: Karaj | collected 2018-10 | reverse complement strand
AGGTAGCGGGATCAAAGTAATAGTAATCGTCTCCGATCTGCTGCCAGCCGGTGACAAGGTTACCCGAGATGGAGTAATAGTACTTCCCGTTCACCTCAAACAGGCCGGTGCCAAGCGTAAGCACATCTCCGCAGACAGAGCAAACGAAATTGCCGTCCACAAGCTGATAATCGTGACCGGTTGCGTGCAGCGTGGTACCCCAGTCGATGACAGAACCGCAGGTATTGCAGTAGGTGCGGCCGGTGTAGCCGTCCTCGGTGCACGTTGCGGCCTTTTCAAGGGTTACGAGCTCAGCATCGTGATCGTGCCAGGGGTTGATCACTACGTTGATCATGGTGACAACGTCGATGCCGCCGGTGAATGAACCTTCAGCGTTGTCGGTGTAATAGATCTTGCCATACTCGGCATTTACGGTGATATTCACCTTCGGGCAGTAGTTCGTTGCGAACTTCTGGGCCTTGGTTAAATACGAGTCGGGCCATTCATTCAGCGTATTCTCATCATAGGACCATACGCGCACGGGAATGCTGGCAAGGATCTGCTCGCCGGTCAGCGTGCATTCGGCGCTCTTGGTGATCGTGAAGGTCACGCGATTGGGCTCGACTGCGTTGACCGTATAGGTAACCGAAACGCCATTGGGGGTGGAGATGTGCTCCAGTTCCCACTTGTTCGCGGTGTTAAGGTAGAGCGTAGTCTCGATCTTGTTGATATCCTCGACAGCTTCAGCTTTTACGTCCACATAATACACAGAATCGTATTCGGGAACGTTGCCGAGGTCATTGTGACCCTCTATGGTGACGGTGGACTTGGCGCCGGCAGCGTTAACGGTGATGTACTTGGTCAGTGTGCTGTAGTTGCCGAGCATATCGGCAATCTCGAAAGTGACCTTGTGCAGACCGTTGGAGAGGACCACGTTGTCAACGGAGAGATTTTCGCCGGAGGCGTTCACGCCGGTCTGTGCAATGCCGTCCACATAGATCGCGCCGGTGCTGTAATCCAGACCGGTGGCGTTGGACTTCGCATAGTCCGCGATGTTGGCATTGAAGGACACGGTGTTCACGTCGATTGTCTGATTGTCGAATTCAATGTTGGTGTCGTTCGTGCAGTAGGTGGGATTGCTGATTACAGGAGGTTCGCGGTCGTCCACAGCGTCGCTGTAATCCAGGGTAAAGTCATCAAAGTAGTAAGTCAAGACCTGAGCGCGGGTGGGCTTGATGTACATACGGATGAAAGAGGGGCAGCGGCCCTGACGAGGCTGCGTGGGATCAGCAGTGGCTATGTAAGTGATGGGATGGGAAACACCGCTGATCGTGTAGCTGCTGGGGAATTTCGCCTTTACATAGATCCAACGATTCTCCGGAATATCCGACTCCTTCAAAGCATTAAGGTTTTTGCCGTTATACTGCATGTTCAGCTCGGTGGTACCTACAATATTAGGTTCGCCGGTTTCGGGGTCTCTGTCACCGTAGTAGCAGGTGAACTGCATGGACAGGGAGCCGGCAGTGTCGCCATCGGGGTTGCTGAAGCCCTTGGGCAAATAGACCCATGCACCGATGCCCGTGGGATTCTCGCCATTATCGGAATCACGAAGGACGGTACGCGCACTGATCTTATAGAGGATCGCGTAAGTCCAGCCGTTGAAATCGCAGTTCCTGAAATCGTAATTGACGCCAAGAGACTTTTCTCCGTTATGGACCTTGCCGCCATTCTCACGCGTGGCAATGAACGTTTCGGAGGTGCAGGACATGGATATCTGGCCGCCGTCTCTCAGCATAAAGAACTGATCGTCCTGGGAGACGCCGTGATCATCAAAGTACTGCCTGGCCTCGTTAAAGCCGACAAAGCCGGCCCTGTCGCCATCCTCGTAGTCCCAGACGATCACGGAGCCCTTACCGTAGGTGACGGTGTAGGTCATCTCGGTGTTGGTGGGTAGATAGGTCAGCGTGATGACCACGGAAGGAATGGTGGTGTCTTCCGTGGCGGTGAACATAAGGCCATCCAGTGTACCGCCGTTCTCATGGGTTAAACTGCCGCTGAAGCTGGAAGAGTCGGTATATACATTGGCTTCACCGATCCGCGCAATTACGGGAAGGCTGATTGTGCGGGGCTTGTCAGGTGTGGAGTAGGGCAGAGTAGTCTCTGTGGAGGCGAGGTAGAGAGTCGTCGGATTGGCAATATGAATGGTTTTACTGCCAACTATTTCTCCGCCGGAGAGAACCTGGATATCCACATCGCCAAGAGTGCCATTGGATACGAAGGTGCCGTTTTCAACCGTGCCGAAGGAGGCATCCGAAATCGCCCACGTTGCATCTGCGGGCATATCCATACCATAACCATGAGTGTCTATGGCTTCCGCGTCAAACGTGTAGGTGGTACCGGGTGCGAAATAGTCGTAATCGGACTCGATGTTGACAACATCAAGAATGCCGGTGGGGGCAACATTGGAGGTAATGAGAATGCTGTTGATGGTGGGACGCTCTGAACCGTCGCAGGGGACGCAGCGCATCGTGTTGACGGTCTCACCGGCACGCTTCGTCACAAAGGAGGAAGAACCGCCGCCGTCGCAGTTAACGGCCCACTTGCAGCCCAGAGCAAGCATGGACTCGCCGAGCTCATAGTTGCAGAAGCCAACGGAGTTGTTGGCGCCGCGGCCGTCGTTCATAACGATAACGAGGGTACCGTCTTCCTTGACGCCCAGCATGGAGCGGGCAGCAGCGGAAGAGGTGCGCTCCTCGGTCTTGTTGACGAGCTCGCCGTCCCTAACAGTGAAGCCGAAGTTGGCGGAAACAGCCTGCCAGCAGTTCTCGGGGATGCCGTCGGCATAGCTATGAAGCTCGCAGGAGATCTCGCCGGTGTCGGGATCCTTGATAACGGCGAGGAAAGTCTGAGCGTGATGAGCGCCCTGGGACAGATTCACGCCGTTATATACCAGGAAGTCGATGGGGGCGTTGTTGTCATAGGCCAGGGAGGTGTTCATCGCACCGACAACATTGTAGCCAAGGTTATCTTCATAGTACTTAACCACATCGGTGACGCCTGCAACCTTCCAGTTGTTGACATCGCTGAGGTCTTTGTCGATTCCGTAATAGCCCGGAACGATCGAAACATCCGGATTTGACGGATCAACCTCAATGATGTGCATCACCTGTCTGCGAGAGCCGGAAGAATTGTTGATAACAATTTCGGTCTCCGTCGCAGCGCCGGGTACAAGTGTGTACTCCTTTTGGGAGATAACATTGTAATACCCGTTGGTACCAAAAGTTGTTCCGTCGTAAACAACATTGTCCCATTCAGCAAATACTGCTGCCGGAACCAGGCTGAACAACATCGCAGCACAAAGAACCACGGTTATTACTCTGGAAAGAGGTGTGTGTTTCATTGCTATTCTCCTTTTGATAGTTTTAAATTTATATAAACGCCTTACGGCAGGTTGGGCCGGTATGGAGAAGTTCCAGCAAACAGGAGTTTTTGATTGCAGAATAAGCACCTACTCTACCAACTTTATTATACCATATTCTTTCTGAGAAGTAAACTCCTTTTTAAGTACACTAAATAAGCTTTCCGTATAGTTATTGCCATACTGAAAGCTTAATCATGTTTTTTTGAAATGTACGCTCGTTTAGGTTTTTTGATATTCCCGGTTTATCTTCAACCTGTTCCGGTTCACCATTCCCTTAGGCTATTATTGCAGCCTATACGCCCTAAAGCTATGATGGGTCTTCTGCTTTTCCTTCGGCGGCTCGGGCAAATAGTCCCCATAAAGACAAGTCAAATAGGCATCGTATCCTACCGGTGCGAAGAACTTTTCTCCTTCAAACTCGATCTCGATCCTATCCGCAAAAGCCTCGGCAGGAATGATGTTTCGCTCGCCGTACACACACCAGGTTTTGGTGCCCATATAACGGCTGCCGTTTTGTTCGTCTTTCACAGCCTCCTTCAGGATCTTTCGCACATAGTATTCACTGCCGTGCAGTCTGCACCAACGCATCAGAAGCCCCTTTGCAAAGCGTTTAAACGGATTAACCGATTTGGGTTTGCTGAGTCGCGAAAGTCCAAGATGATACATGTACCCCTTGATTTTTTTCGCTTCGCGCTTCGCCTTCTCCAGGTCATCGTCCCAATAATCTAGCGGGAAAATATCGATATCAACGCCGAGCGGAATCTCGCAGACATATCCTGTCTCGTCCTTCCGAGTCGTCATGTCGCAAATTTTTGCATACGGGAACTTCGCTGCAATGTCTTTCTCGAATGCAAAAAGCTTGTATCGTCCGTTGTCCCTATAAAGCTCTAAAAAGCGATTATAGTCCTCCCGAGGCATCAACACATCGATATCATCGTCCCAAGGGATAAAGCCCTTATATCGGATGGCGCCTAGCAGAGTCCCGTATGCAAGGCAATACCGAAGGTTGTTTTCCTCGCAAAAGGCATGAAATACTTTGAGGATCTCTAATTCATAATTCTTCAGTTCTTGAAGCGTCAACTCTTCCATCCAACTCAATGTTCTCCTTTAATCTTGCATTTTTGTCAAATGCGTGTTAACTGGCAATCTGCGTATCTTCCACATGCTGCCCTTTACCCAATCATTTTTGCCAGAAAAACGGATAAGGCGAAAGTGGCGAATAAGATGCTTTATGTATAATCAGCAGTGACAATAAAACAACGATTGCACAAACTGATATGAACTGACTGTTAGTTTTCAGTCTTTTAAGTGACTCTGGAATCAGCACTAACTGAGAGAACATATAGTAGTAACTGACGCGAACAGCGATCCCAGAGAAAACATATCGAAGCATGAACACTATGAAGAAAGCGATCATCATAAAGATATAGAAATCATTCTCCACGGAATCCGCACCACGTTCAGGTTTTTTCCGAAATACGATGCATACCAGAAGAATCGAGAGATTGATCAAGATCGTTATCAATCCGGAATCAAAGCCAGTCCCCTGATTGACTTTATAATTGTCTGAGATGGCAATATTCATCAGGTTGAACAACAGCGGCAGAAACCGCAACCCAAGAGCAACAACTATCGAAAAGCCCATGATATCGAGCAATCGAAAACGTCTCCCATAAAAGAAATAAACAGGAATAAATGCCACCGCGCTCCCGTGGAATGTACAGGCCAACGCAACAGACAAAAGGAACGGAATCAGTTTCCTTTTTCTTATAAAGGAAATAGCGAGCATACAGATGGACAAGGCAATTGACTGCCGTACAGCCTGTATCATGAAATTGAACAGACCAAGGCTAGTGAATGCCAACAATCCGATGAACGGTGAAGCGCAGTTCTCGTCCAGAAAACGGAAGACCGCAAACATCATGAACGCGCCCTGGAACACGAACACCCACTGTCCGCCGTGAAAAACGTGCGAGAGGAGCCACACCGTGAGCAGATAACCCTTTTCGAGATCCACCGCAAACAGAGCAGGAAGACGGCTGATCGGGATCTTGCTTACAGCTTCCCAGTTTCGAGTATAGAATCTGCCGTCACTCGAGCCTACAGACGGCGCGCGCAGAGCCACAAAAAGGAAGAGCACAAAACACGCTACAATGAGGTATTTTCTATTTTGTTTCTCATCCTGATTCCCAATCGTCGTATAGGTTAGTCGCCGTGTCATCGCGAGATGTGCAACGCCAACAATCAACGGTGAAAATGTACACAGCAAATAATTATTCATGATCTTTTGCTCTTGCTGAAACTCCGCAGAGTAAATTAAGATATCCGTTTAGACAACAACTGTAGTCAAACTTCAAAGCAGCAGTCCGAATCAGTTCCGGATCGCGTTTCTCTCTTTGAAAACGTTTCAGCGCCTCCCTGACAGTGTCGATTGATCGATCCTGCAAAACCGCACCAGTCTCCGGTTCTATCATCTCTGGACTCCCACCGATGTCAAACGTTAAGACCGGCGTTCCGCATGCAATGGCTTCCATGTTAACCGTGGGATAGGTGTCTTCTCTGGTCGGATTCAAAAAAACATCTGCGGCCGAATATATTTTTGCAAGTTCATTTCGATCCGCTGTCCTTTGTATGCCGATAACAGAAGGCGGCAGCTTCTTTTTCAGCTGCTCATCCACACCGACCAGCACGATCCGCCACTCCGGGCAACGCTCGGAGAGCGCGAGGAACAGGTCTAAACCCTTAGCATCGCTCCAGACAGACGCGACGCCCAAGATCATGAACCGAGCTCCAACGCCGAAGCGTTCGCGGAAATCAGATCGTACAGGGCGGAAAACATCCAGTTCAATCCCATTCCGAATCACTGTAACCGGGCGGCTCCCGAGAAAGGAGCGCCGCACAAGTCCGGCCAACCATTCTGACGGCGTAATCAAATGCAGCTGATCCGGAAGTGCAAAGAGCGCTTTCTTTCTTCGGTACAAATCTCTGCTGCGGTCAAAAAACCAACTGTACGGATAACTCCGTTTGGCAGGACAGTTGAAGCACTGCGTTTCCCATTTTGTGCAGCCAACGCGTAGAAAGTGCGCACAGTGCCCTGTAAATGCCCAGCAATCATGAAGCGTCCAGTATACTGGCTTGTGATAGTGTTTCAAGAAGAGAAACAGTACGCCCACATGCAAGTAATAACCATGAAGATTGTGCAGAAGGATCACATCCGGTTGGAGTTTCCGCAAGGTCCTGATAAGCCGCAGCGTTGAAAACAGGGAGTGGAAGCCCTGGTCACCGAACACACGCGATAGTATCTGGTGTATGCGAATGCTGAGCTTATGGTTTATTTGGATCCCCTTTGGATAGTCGCTTTTATGATTGCCGGAATACAGAATATAGTTTTCTATCCCGTGTTCCGACAGATGGTCGCTGATTGCGCAAGCAATTCTTCCAGTGCTGCCTCTGCCACATTCTGAATTAATCTGGACAACAATCATTAGGATCCTTCACCTTACCAGCAAGCGTCTGTATACTCTACGCGAGACGTCAATCAAAAGGCCTTTCATCCACCACACCCACGCCTTCACCGGGATAATAATATGATAGCGAAAAGCAGGAACCCGGTCATTCAGACCATGCAACTTCGTATACAATGCAGCTTCCTTCATTCCTCTGACAACAAGGCCGAAATAATATCTTTCAAGTGTTTCGGTCGTGTTGTACTCCTGCCGTTCCATGAGACGGTTGGCAATGGAGATGTGCAATTCGTTCAGCTCATGCTCGAACAGATCTTCTCGCACTTTCCCGACTTGCTTTCCGTGAGAGCGATTTTTCACAAGGATTTCGTCGGTCAAGCAGAAGAAGCGATAGTCATGAAACAAAAGCCTATACCAATACTCCACATCGGAGACAGTTCGGATGTCCTCGCGAAATCCGCCAACGTCCTCAAATGCTGCTTTGGGGATCAAAAATGAGCATCCCGACAGCCGATAACGGTAAACGTTGTCAAGGATCACCTTAAGGTTCTGTTCCTTCTCATCCACGCCCCGATAGCTCGGGCGCTTAAGCACTCTGCCATCCCGATCAATGGATTCGGTTGCACAGTGTATTACGACCTTGTCACAATCCAACTCGGGCTCTTCTTTCAGAATGCGGAGGAGGAATATGATTTCCCGCTCGATTTTTTCGGGATAATACAGATCATCATGCGAAAGCCACGATATAAACGACCCTTTCGCTTTTGAAACCGCCAGATTCAGCGCAGATGAAACTCCGCCGTTTTCTTTTTGCAGGAAGCAAATTCGGTCGCCATAGGACAGCGCTATACGCTTCGTTTCCCCGCCGTCGGTGGATCCGTCATCGACCACGATAATCTCCACATTCGGGTATGTCTGGGCCAAAGCACTGTCGATGGCCTCCCGCATAAAATCTGTTCCGTTATAGGCGGGAATAACAATCGTAACAAGCGGAGTATCATTCACTGCTTGTGTCCTCCGCGGAAACAGTTTCCACTCTGTTCTGCAATCGCTGCCTCAGCAGTGTGGAGCAGATCCCTTCCGTATAATCGAAATATATGATCTCCACACCCACGGGGCGGAACTGTCCTTCATACCTATTCCATGCTTCCGTGCCCTTCCAGTCCGAACCTACGAACATCTTATGAAAGCGATACTTCTGCCAAGCAGCAAACTTGTCCTTGTTCTCTTGTGACACCACCTCGTCCACATAACGAATGGCGCGCACGATGTCGCACCGATCTGCATACGGTACGATCGGAAGATGTCCTTTTTCCTGCAGCACCAGCTCATCCGTGCTGACACCAACGATCAGGTAATCGCACTGCTGTTTTGCTCGGGCAATAATGTTGAGATGTCCTTTGTGGAACATATCAAATACGCCCGTGGTATACCCAATGATCAACTCGCACCGCCACCTTTCCTCTCGGCCTGCTTAGCTTGGTTCTCTTTTTCAAAATGCGACGCCTTCCTACAATACAGAACGCAGATCGCAGCAAAAGAGAGCACATAATACAGCGTATAGCATAACAACATAATGTCGAATGTGTTTGTAAAAAACGCAACAAACAGCCATGGCATAAACAAGCCCGCGACACCGAAATTTTTGTCTATCTGTTCTCGGATGTAGGCAAAGCTTCGTTTATTCTCATCATCTTTGAGTGTAATGTCATCCAGCTCGTTCAGTATTTTTTTTGCTGCAAACACACAGTTGAGGTACTTCTGATGCACCAGACGCATATAGATGTTTGCCGTCGCACCGACTCCTCCTGCCAAAATCAGAAACACCCGATATGGCTCCGGAACAAGAAACGTGGTATGATATGCCGCCATACCCAGGGCAATAGTTGTAAATGAAAACGGCCCGTAGCCGGCGGCTGCGTCAAAGAAATCGCCCATAAACGTTTTTGTCTTTTTAACTCGGGCAATGTTACCGTCCACGCAGTCCAACACGAGCCAAAAATTTGTCAAGATAACGCCAGCGAGCATGCATCCGCTGCGATTGATGCTCAGCAATATCGCAGCGACTAAAATCACGATCCAAGACAGCACGGAGACCATGTTTGCCGTCCATCCTGCGTTGATGAACAGATATGTCACAGGAAAGGATGCCTTCCGCACCCAAAGTTGTACCCAGAGAGAGCTGCGGCTGTTCTTCTTTTTGGGCAGAGACTGCTTGATCTCATGATATGTATATGTCCGCTTCATCGTTTACGCAGAGAGCCTCCCGGTAGATTTTCCACATTTCATTCAATGCGTTGTGCAGATCAAACGGCTCCACAGCTTTCCGGCATGCGTCCCTCATCTTATCCGCCGTATCCGGCTGTGCCAGCAGCGCTTCTATCACGTTTGCAAACGCATCGGCATCGTTCGGCGGACAGGCAAAGCCCGTGACCCCGTCTTTAACATAGTCCATGATTCCGTGTACATTGGAGGCGACCAAGGGGAGCCCGGACGCCATCATTTCAATCCCGGCAAGACCAAGTCCTTCAATCTTTGATGGAAGCGCACCGATGTCAGCAGCTTGACACATCTCTGGGATGTCGGTACGGAATCCAAGCAGAAGAACTTGTCCGCCGATGCCCAACTCTGCGGCAAGTTCCGTCAAATAATCCTTCAGCGGCCCTTTTCCGCATATCGCATAGTATAGATCGGATCGTTTGAGCTGTGCAATTGCGCGGATAATTACTTCGTGGTTCTTTCTTTCGATCAGCTCTCCAATGGATAAAATGAGTCTCGCTTTCTCCGGAATGCCGAGTGCATCCCGGTACGCTTTTTTGTCGATTTCCGTGTTTTGAAACCTACTCAAATCCACCCCGACACCCGGGATATACCGAACCTGCGCAGCGTGAAAGCTCTGTGCTCTTTGGTAATCCTCCGAGTTAATTGTGATCAGGTAATCGCAAAATCTGGAAAGCAGGCGCTCTATCGGATAGTACAGCACCCAATTTTTCTTAGGTGCAGCACGGTGAAAATGAAAGCCGTGGCAGGTGTACATAACAACCGTGCCGTTCCTTCGTACTTTGCGTGCCGCGATACGTGTCAGAACAGATGCCGCTGGCGTATGACAATGGATCAAATCAAAGCGTTCCTCGTCCACAAGGTGCTTCAGCATTTTATATGCTTTCAGATTACCGCTTCGAAACGGGCTGCGGTCGAAGTGAATATCATGAAAGACTATGCCTTCTTTTCTCATGGTTTCAACGAACTGAACCGCCCTGTCAACGTCTGTGTCCTCCATGTACTGCAAATTGCAGGCAACATGGACCTCGCAGCCAAGCCTGTTTTTTAAAAAAAGGAGATTCTTTCGATTAAACCATTCGATAAACGAAATAACGCTGGCAACAATCAGTACTTTTTCCAAAGCAATACTCCTTATTCCTCTTTTCTCGCAAGCAGTACCGCAGTCTCAGCTTGCCATCCCTTATGGTAAGCAACATAGATTCTCCGCTCATTAAGCACAACATCCCTCACAAAAAAACACACGAGGCGATCTCATCTCCAAATGCATTGCAATTTAACAGCTTTGGATCGTCTGAAAACGCTCTTCAAAACCTGTCGAAAGTTGATGTTTATGTGCTCTGAATCAAGTCGAATCTTGACCTCATGTTGGTGTCAAACAAAAGATAAACGCATTTGCGTTTTCTCATGCGTTGTCATTAATGCGAGAAACATCGTTTTCTCAAACGAGACAGAGTTCAGTCCCTGTCCACACACCATCTTCCATTATTACCATTTATCTTCGAAGTATAGCCCACGAGGTTTTACTCACGAATCTCGTTTTCTCTTCGTGTACCCATAGCCGTAATAGTAACCGTAACCATATTTCTTTTTGCCGTATCGTCTCCTGCCGCTTTCGGCATGGGTTACAACAAAGCCGATGATCTTGTTTTTAATGACTTCCAATCGCTGCATGGTTTCATTCAGCTGGCGTTTTGTTGTAGTCCCATCCTCCACAACAACGATGATTCCATCCAGCACACCTGAAACTGCCAAAGCATCTGCTACAACCGTAACCGGAGGAAGGTCAATGATGATATACTCATAGAGTCCCTTGAGCAGGGCGGTAAACTCTGCCATGTTTTCGGATCCAAGCAGCTCCGCTGGATTTGGCGGCATCTCACCTGCTGGTACAACACTTAGGTTTTCATGCAATGCGGTCGCGAAAACTGCTTGCAGGTTTGACTGCATGCCGGCAAGCACCTGAGATAAACCCTCTTTGCTCTTTAGGTTCAGTCGGCTGTTGACTGTCGGTGCGCGCATGTCGCCCTCAATCAGGCAGACTCGCTTCCCGTCTTCCGCCAGCATGTAGGCAAGATTGACCGCAGTAGTGCTTTTACCCTCTCCCTGAATAGAACTTGTTATACCAACAACCGGGCAGATACGATCTTCACTCACCGGCATGCAAAAAAACAGATTGGTACGCAGCAACTTATATGCTTCTGTCGCCGCAAAGCTAAGCTTGTCACCGTAAAGTCTTTCCGGCTTTATCTGCTTTCCCTGTTGAAAAGTCTGTTTTTTCTTCTTCAGTTTCATATATTCAGCGCTCCTTGCCATAGGAGTAATAATAGTATCCTTTGGATTCCTTCAGCAAATCAGGGATGGCTGCCAAAACGGGATAATCATAGCTGTCCTGCAGAACACGCGCTGCATCGCGGATCCGGTCATCCAGAATAAACTGAAGAATCAAACAAATGGCACTTATCAACAATCCGGCGAGTGCTCCAAACAAAAGATTGAGCATAAGATTCGGAGAAGACGGATTTACCGGTACATCGGCGTCGCGTACGATTCGAACGGTGCTTCCGTCAATAACATCTGCAACCTTGATAGGAAGGATCTTTGCAATTGATTTAGCAATTATCGCTGCCGTTTCAGGAGACGGATCCGTGACCGTCACCTGAAATATCTCAGTATCGTTAATAGCAGCGCATGAGACTTTTTTCGCAAGCTGCGAGGACGTATAACCCAGATTTGTATCGTTAACAACCTCTTCAAGCGTGTTGCCGTGCTTCAGAATCACGATATAGGTTTCCACTAAGCTCTGTGAAGCCGAGATATCCGAGGTGCTGATTTTGTCCTCCCCCCGCTGACCGTTGTTCACGTAAAACGAAACCGAGGATTTGTATAACGGTGTCACAAAGAAGCGTGTGTACAAAAACAGAACGACCATTCCAGCAACGACAGCAGCCAAAATGACCCACCATCTTCGGAACATGGCCTTCACCAGTTCGATCAGATCGATTTCATAATCCTTGTTGCGTTCTCGCTTATTCAACCCATTCGCCTCCGTATTTACGCCCGTGCATAAGACATATTATATCCTCAGAAGCTGAGAACGCATGAAAGAACGTCCTCTCATGCATGACTGTCGCACGTCTTGGCTGTTTTTTCGTTTTGGTCGTCTGCTCCCATCTGCAGGATCTCTGTAATTGGCATCTGAAAGATGGCCACATTTTCACGTTTGCACAACATCCACATTGGGGTGAGTTCCGGTTTCGATTCCATGGTGCTCCGTTTCGAAGATCCAAAGCGCATCATCCATGTTTGGACTGCCGTATGTCGAGCTCCTCTCCTGCGGCTACATCTTATCCCCGTGGCGTTGCTGCCAATCAAATCATAAAAGCATAGTAATACATCTACATTATAATTGTATAACACGGCATTCCGCTTGTCAAGCTATAGATTGAGAAAGGATCATATCTGCTTTGTACCGGCGTCAATGATAGGTTACACTCAGGGCAGTGAGGAGGGAGCCCCATCTCGCTGTCAAGGGAAGGGTGGAGATTTTCGAACTCTTGAGAAAATACTACCCGACCTTGACAGCGGTGCACGCGGTATAATTATCCATGAGTCTGCGTGGACATTTTTGTCCGCGCAGGCCTTCGTTCATTTGATCCGCTCTTCGGGATGCTCCGAGTCGTAAAGAGCAAGCATTTGATTCGGTGATCGCATCCCAAGACAATGCTTCCAGTAGGTGTTTGACTTCCGTTGATATACTGCAAGCTGCTTTCTGCCGTCCTCAAGGCTGTACATCCGAAGTTTCGAGTAAAAACGTTCGCCGTCGATCCGGTTCTGCCTTTCTACCTTCCCGTTGTGCCTCGGTGTT
>JAEEGL012122754.1_pt1 | contig 13012 bp, 11 predicted proteins | sample 9134231 | NCBI WGS metagenome assembly JAEEGL01 (sample SAMN16246548, study PRJNA631951) | gut metagenome | biome: gut microbiome; feature: rumen; material: fiber-attached | host: Bos | place: Iran: Karaj | collected 2018-10 | reverse complement strand
GTAAACCACCAGCCGAAGATCGCCAAAACGATCAAACCCAATATCACGCGCACAACGCGTCCCGGTCTCATAACAAACGCCTCCTGCCTGTTCTCATCTGAGGAATCATAGAATACTTAATGATAGCATTTTCCCTGTCGCCGGTCAAGAACGGAATCTCTGCGCTCACCCTTCGTAGCGCACCTTTCCATCCGCCACTGCCAACAGGTGTTCTCCGTACGGGCTTTTCCCATAAGACGCTGCCCTCTGCAGGAGAATATCATGATCGATCCAGCCATAAACAAAGGCAATCTCTTCCGGTGCAGAGATCATAATTCCCTGAAGCGTTTCCACTGTCTGCACGAAGTTCGATGCCTGTAGCAGCGTATCCATCGTTCCCGCATCCAGCCAGGCAAAGCCACGACTCAGCCGCTGTACATCTAGGATATCCTCCTCCAGATAGATCGCATTCAGGTCAGTGATCTCCAGTTCGCCTCGAGCGCTTGGCTTCACCAGCTTTGCTTTCTCACTCACGCCGGAGGGATAGAAGTAGAGTCCTGTAATGGCATAGTTGCTTTTGGGATTATTCGGCTTTTCCTCCACGGAAAGCACTTTCCCATTTTTATCGAACTCAACCACGCCGAACCGTTCCGGGTCTTTTACGGTATAACCAAACAGGGTCGCACGGCCGTTTTTGGCGTTTTCCACTGCTTTGCGGAGCATATTGACAAGGCCGTTCCCATAGAAGATGTTGTCGCCGAGAATCATGGCACAGGGTTCTCCCTGCAGAAACTCCTCGCCCAGCAAAAACGCCTGTGCCAGTCCGTCAGGTGACGGCTGTACTTTATACTGCAGTGAGATCCCCAGCTGGCTGCCATCGCCGAGCAGTGCCTCCAGGCGCGGTGTGTCCTCCGGGGTGGAAATGATCAGGATCTCCCGAATTCCTGCCAACATCAGAGTGGAAAGAGGATAATAAACCAACGGTTTATCATAAACCGGAAGCAGTTGCTTCGATGTTACTTTTGTAAGCGGATACAGCCGGGTTCCCGACCCTCCCGCCAGAATGATTCCCTTCATCTTGTTTTTCCTTGTCTCTTTCTATGCCAACATTATTTCTGCTATTCTGTTTCAGTAGTTGATTCTGTGCCGATTACCATACCTGCCATTAAGAAGAAGAATAAACTGCGAACATCTACAGATGTAAACAGTCCTGCCTCCAGCGTAAAATGGATGAACAGTCCCACCATCGGGAGCACCAGCGTTTTTTCGGCCAGACCCGCCGACTCGGAAAAATACAACCGTATCATCCGAACCAGTAGATAGATACAGATTACTGCTACCAGCAGAAACCCAGGAATTCCCGTCATCATCAGCACTTGAAGCAGAAAATTGTGCATGTGCACAAAGTGCTGCTTAGTCTGCACCACATTATTTGCGTAATACAGCATTTCTTCCGTATCGCCGCTTCCGATTAGCATACGAATGGGCTCTTCCCGGAACGACACCAGAACCGCTTTATACAAATACAGACGGTTGTTCAGCGTTTTCAGCTCCTGGCTGATATTGCGGTTGTCTCCAAATGAATCATCCCCGGCCGCTGCGGTCTCTGTCATTTCCTCTTTCGTATTATTCCCTGATTTCAGTTCGGCAACAGTCCAGACAACCGTGTGGGTGTGCATTTCCGCCGCGTCTGTTTCGCCCTGTTTTTCTTCCTGGCTCTCAGCCTGTGCGCGATATGTCGCGGCTGCCTTTCCAAAGGCGCCGGTACTCCAGGAAAAACTCTTATAGGCTAGAGGCGTGATCAACACCGTCAGCAGCACGACCGCCAACATACACATGGCTTTTTTTCTCGGGATCCTCTTCAGCACGAGCAGGATCACCACCAAAGTCAGGCAGACGGAGACTGCAGCCATATTGCTTCGGCTGTACGTCAATCCGATGCAGAGATAAAACTCCAGAAAGACCAGTGAAGCAGGGATCCGCCACCACCATTTGCGGCAATGGAAAAACTGATAGATCATCAGGCTGAGCGGGATGAAGAAGACTGCCGCCGTCATGTTGGCGTGATAATCCAGCAGGGAAAGACGCACCACTTTCTTTTCCGCAGCTGCCTGAGCCAGATTCGCGCCTGTGATGGGATTCAGGATCGTCTTTCCGCTCAGCATGCAGAAGAGGCAGATTGCGCCCATCACAGAATAAAACAGTCCCGTAACAATACTCAGCACATTCAGAAAGTGCTCTCTTTCCGGCTTCTTTAATGATAATCCGACTGCCGTAAAGCTAAAGCATGCCGCCAGAGGAACCACCAGAAAAAGGCAGTCCGGCAATCTGTTTTCCCCGTTCACGATTCTTGTAAGAAATACCCAACCCCAGAACAGGATCAGGAGTTTTGCGATCATTCCATCCTTAAAACGGCGGAAAAAGAGGCATATCGCCGCCAGAACGCCCGCCACCGGAACAAAAATGATATCGTGAACGGTTTCGGCGAGATAAAAGTTGATCGGCCACACCATATAATAGAGAAAAATACAGAAACATCCCAGGCAATGGAGTTTCCGCCACTTTTCCTCTGCAGTTTTTATTCTGCTGTTTTCCGTCAACTTAGTTTCTCCCTCAGCTTTTCTATCAAAGATCTGAGTACAGATCCTCCTCGTACACGCCATTACGGATCAATTCCCGAATGCTTTCCATCACCAGCGGAAGATCCTCTTTATACGTTACACCGAACCAGGCATCTTTCGTCTCCAGAACCTTTACGCTTACTCTGCCTTCCCGCAGCATCTGTCCGATATAGATCGGCAGAAGATATTCCGCTTTCAGAGGATTACCGGGAATGGTATCCCGGAAGAATTCCACAAACCCATCTTCCAGCAGATCCATAAACTCCGGCATCAGACCCCACATGTTCATGGAAACATGGGAATCGGGATCAATGGCCACGCCGTCAGCTTCCGCACCGTCCTCCGTTTTGATAATGTTCGAAGTCTCGATAACATCCGTCAGATAGAGATTCTCATTCGCTTTGCAGATCCCTCTCGTGACGCTGCCATGATCCGACAGCGTGTTCTTCAGAATGAACCCGGCCAGGCTGTATTCCGTAGGTCCGTGTTCTTCCAACAGCCAGTCCTGCAGGAGCTGAAACGCTGTTTTTCCATAGTAGTCATCGGCATTGATCACGGCGAACGGTCCGTCAACCTGATCCTTCGCCGCCAGTACGGCCTGCCCTGTACCAAGCGGTTTGGTCCGTCCTTCCGGAACCGCAAATCCGGGCGGAACATCTTCCATATTCTGGAACGCATAGCCCACTTCCACGCCGGCTTTCCTGCAGACAGCTTCGATCCGATCTCCGATCACTTCTTTAAAATCTTCCTCGATCTCATGCCGAATAATAAACACGATCTTCTTGAATCCTGCCTGAATGGCGTCGTGGATCGAGTAATCGATAATAATATGGTTGTAATTGTCGACAGCCTCCAGCTGTTTGATGCCCACACCGTACCGGGAGCCGATCCCGGCAGCCATAATCAGTAGAGTCGTATCTTTCATCATCTGCTTCTCCTTGTATCTTATGATATGGTCTGTAGTATTCGCCGCGATGGCTTCATATGTTGCGCGAAGCCTTCAGCGCAGCTGCAATCACCTGGTCCATGTCGTAGTATTTGTATTCACCCAGGCGGCCGCCGAACAGCACCTTTTCTTCTCGATCAGCAAGTGCGAGGTATTTTCCGTACAGTTTTGCGTTCTTTTCGTCATTCACCGGATAATACGGTTCGTCTCCCGGTTTCCATTCGGAAGAATACTCCCGGCTGATCACGGTCTTCGGAAGGTCGTTTCCGTCTTCGTCTTTTCCGAACTGGAACCATTTATGTTCTATAATCCTCGTCCAGGGCGTTTCGCGGTCGGTATAATTCACAGCCGCATTTCCCTGGAAATTTGGGATATCCAGCAGTTCCGTTTCAAACCGAACTGAGCGATACTCCAGATTTCCGAGAGAAAAGCCGAAATAGGCGTCAATGGGACCTGTATAGACCACTTTTTCCGCCAACGCATCCAAATCTGCTCTGTTTTCCAGATAATCGACCCCAAGTCTGACTTCGATACCCTCCAGCATGTTTTCAACCATCTTCGTGTACCCGCCGACAGGGATTCCCTGATACTTTGCGTTAAAATAATTGTTGTCGAAGGTGAAACGTACAGGGAGACGGCGAATGATAAACGCCGGAAGGTCTTTGCAGTCCCTTCCCCACTGCTTCTCCGTGTATCCTTTTACCAGTTTTTCGAAAACATCTCTGCCGACCAGAGAGATCGCCTGCTCCTCCAGATTCTGCGGTTCTCCGCAGATCTCCGCACGCTGCTCAGCGATTTTTGCTTCCGCTTCCTCCGGTGTCGTAACGCCCCACATTTTATTGAACGTGTACATGTTGAACGGCAGCGAGTACAGTTCCCCTTTATAGTTGGCCACCGGAGAATTGGTAAAGCGGTTGAACTCAGCAAACTGATTCACATAATCCCACACTTCCCGGTCGTTCGTGTGGAAAATATGCGCTCCGTATACATGCACCTGAATACCTTCCACATTCTGCGTATACACATTGCCGCCGATCTGGGGTCTCTTTTCTACTACGAGCACCCGTTTCCCTCGTCTGACTGCTTCCCGCGCAAAAACCGCGCCGTATAATCCTGCTCCGACGATCAGATAGTCATAAGATCTCATCATGATATCATTATACCCTTTCTATTGCTCATCGTTTTTAAACTTCCCGCCGAAAACCGTAAGAAAAAGGATCTTCAGATCGAACAGCAGACTCCAGTTTTCGATATAATAGATGTCGTATCGGATTCGCTTTACGATCGATGTGTCGCCGCGCAATCCGTTCACCTGCGCCCATCCGGTAATGCCCGGCCTCACCAGGTGCTTCAGCATATAACGCGGGACCTCGTCTTTGAATTTATCCACATAAAATGGAATCTCCGGCCGCGGACCGACAAGGCTCATGTCGCCTTTCAGTACATTCCAGAACTGCGGGAATTCATCCAGCGAATACTTCCGGATAAAAGAACCGAATTTTGTCTTCCGGCTGTCCGTCTTTTTGCTCCAGGCGATATCCTGTTCCGTGTTGACGCGCATGGAACGGAATTTATACATATTGAACGTCTTTTTGTTTCGCCCCACGCGTTCCTGTCTAAAGATGATCGGTCCCGGGGAAGACAGTTTTACGCCGATCGCACAGAACAGCATGAGCGGAGAGAAAATGATCAGGATCAGCGCCGATCCTATGATATCCATCGTCCGCTTCACAAATGCGTTCGCCAGGTTGTCCAGCGGAATCCGGCGGATATTCAGCAGTGGGATCCCTTCCAGGTCGTCGAACTGCGGCTGCGCGGACATGTAGTCGGCATAAAACGGGATAATGGAAAGCTTGCAGCCGGTCTTCTCGCACGCAGCGATAATCTGCGGCGTGCAGTCAAAATCATCCGTCTCTACTGCAGAGATCACTTCGTCCGGTTTTTTCTTTTCCAGCACACTCTCAAGCTGGCTGTAATCCCCCAGCCACTGAAGATCCTCCATGACCGGGTCGGGTTCGGAGGCCAGATACCCGTAAGCATGATAACCCAGTTCTTTCGCTTCCCGGATCTTCTGCATGTATTCCGCCGCGAGTTTTCCTTTTCCCACGATCACCACATGCTTCAGGTTATATCCCTTGCTGCGATAATGACGAAGCACCATCCACAGCACGATCCGTTTTGCCGCCAGCAGGCCCACGCTCAGGATAAAGAAGAAAAAGAGCATCTGGCGGGAATAGTTGTTTTCGTGGATCACGAACAGCCAGCTGAGCAGCAGAACAAAATTCAGCAGACTGGCTTTCAGGAACTGTTCCAGCTGTCTGCGGAAACGTGTTCTCCGATACGGTCGATAGAGGCCAAACGCCAGAAAAGTAAACTCCTGCACTGCCACAAACAGGATCCCCAGGAGGAGAAACCTCTGCAGCGAGACGTTTACGACGCCGTTATGCATTACAGAAAATCGAAGCCAAAACGCCACCGGTATCATCAGATACGTGATGACCGCGTCGCTCAACACGTTCAGGCGGTTCAGCAGGTTTTGATTCTCTTTAATCATACGCAATACATCCTATATGCAGGAAAGCATTCCTTGCATTCTTTTGTTTTATATTATTGTACCATATTCACCTGTTTGTTCGCAACAGAAAGTCCTATTTTCTTGCTTTTTCTTGCTTTTTATTCTCTCTCCCTGTATAATAAATTGCTATGCTTAAAAAAGGAGGGCTCGCGGTGGACATTAAATTCATAGTTGCAACGCACAAGGAATACCGTATGCCTTCCTCTTCTTTATACATCCCCGTACAGGCCGGCGCCGCTCTCCATCAGCCTCTGCCGTATATCGGCGATAATACAGGGGATCATATCAGCGAAAAAAACAGGAACTACTGTGAGCTCACCTGCCTCTACTGGGCCTGGAAAAACCTGACCGCCGATTATCTCGGTCTCTGCCATTATCGGCGGTATTTCGGTCTTCACAGTGGGAAAGACCTCTGGTCGTCTGTCCTTACGCAGGAGCAGGCCGAACGGTTTATGAAAAAAGCCCCTGTTTTGCTTCCCAAAAAACGAAACTATTTCATCGAGACAAACTATACGCAGTACATCCATGCCCACAACGAGCAGGACCTGATCGTTACCCGTGCCATATTGGCCGAGACGTTTCCGGCGTATCTTCCCGCTTTCGACGACGTTATGCGCAGCACAAAAGGACATCGTTTCAACATGTTTCTCATGCGTTTTGATTTGCTGGATGCCTACTGCAGCTGGCTCTTCCCGGTCCTGTCTGCTTTGGAAGAACGTCTTGACATTTCCGGTTATTCGGAAAATGACAGTCGCGTTTTCGGGTTTGTTGCCGAGCGTCTTCTGGATGTCTGGGCGGAGACCAATCATATTGATTATCAGGAGTGCGCCGTGCTCCATATGGAATCACAGCACTGGCTGAAGAAAGGCACCGCTTTTTTATCGCGGAAATTTATTCGACAGAAAAAATGAAAGAAAAAATCCCTGCTGTTGTTCTGATCTTCTTTCTGTGCCTTGTAGCTGTCTTTACCCTCAGTTTTGCTCTGAGCCGGCGTGCGGCAACTGAAATAAACGAATCTGATCTTTCCGAAGCCGTTATAATTTTTGATGATCAGCCGATCATCCCGGGCGGCAGTCCTGCAGAGATCGTGATCAGCCTGTTCACGAATGCCGTAACCGAAACGATCACCGAGACCGTTGCTTCACCCGTTCTTGTTCTTGCCGAGAAGAACAGTTCAACCCCTTTCCGTCTCGTGTACAGCGAGAAAGCCAACTTTGCCGTAAAACAGAATATCCTGTCCATTCAGGATTCTTTCCTTTATCAGTATCATGTCGATCTTCCTGCCTGCAGCGACAGTGAAGAACCGGCGCCGTTTGAGATCATAGTCGGTTCTTACCGGCGGGATTCCTGCCGGGAACTGACGGAGTCTCTGGCTCCCGGAGAGTACGCCATCCGGACACTCGTCGAAAAGGAGCCCGGTCAGAACAGCTTTGCCTCGGTACAGATCCTGATTGCTTATAACGGCGACTATGCCCGCATGGAAGCGCTGGATCGGTTTATCACCGAATTCTGCCTTGACCGCGAAGCCGTTGTCCCGTCAAATCTGGATATTCGCGGGACATGCACTGCTGAAGATGTTGTGATCACTTCTTCAATCCCGCGTCTTCGCGATCCTTTTATTCTGGTGGATAACGGCGTGTACTACGCCTACGGCACCGGATGGCACTGCTGGAAGAATACCAGCGGCTCGCTTTCCGGCAGCTGGCAGGATCTCGGTGTCTGTGTGGAAGCGCCGGCAAGCGCCGATACGAACTACTGGGCGCCGGAAGTATACCACTATAATGACAGATACTACATGATCACGACCTACCATTCAACATACACCTGGCGCCGCGGCTGTGCAGTCTTTTCTTCCGACAGTCCGGAAGGTCCTTTTGTTGAAGTATCAGCCGGTCATATCACTCCCGGCTGGCGGGATTCCATCGACGGTACCCTTTATCTTGACGAAGACGGTCAGCCATGGCTGGTCTATGTCCAGGAATGGACTTACAACTGGGATCAGATCGGGCGCATGGCGGCTGCCAGGCTCAGCGACGACCTGACAAAGTGCATCGATTCATCCGTGGAGCTGTTCCGCGCCGATACTCCCGTGTGGGCGAAAGGGCGAGCCACTGACGGCTGCTGGGTCTACCGCTGCAGCACCGGGGAACTGCTGATGCTCTGGTCCAATAACGATATCAGCGGATATTCCGTCGGGATCGCGCGCTCGGAAAACGGAAAAATCGACGGGCCGTGGATCCATGACGACGCCCTGCTTTATTCCAAAAGCTTCACGGGCGATTATTCCGGCGGTCATCCCATGACTTTTACCGATTTCGACGGGCAGCTTTATCTTGCCATTCACGCCCCCAATGTTGCCGCCGGCGATCGAAAGGAAAAGCCCGTGTTCATTCCCATCAAAGAACGCAACGGCACGCTTGTATGGGATCTCTGGAACAATGACGATCCTTCGGATCTGTATGATTATCTTATAAAGGTGAAACTATATGGATAAGAAACGAATTCCGCTTTGGGATAACCTCCGCTTTCTGCTGATCGTGTGTGTCGTCGTGGGGCACTTTATCGATCAGATCAACTGCGGTCCTTACAGAAGTTTGTTTTTCTTCATAACGATCTTTCATATGCCGCTTTTTCTCTTCGTAAGCGGACTGTTTCACACCAATCGGAATATCTTTCCGAAAATGCTCTCCTACTTTGCAATTTATATTCTTCTCAAGATAGCAATTTATTCCGTTCGGAAAGCATTCGGAACAAACGTAGACTTTTTAGTTTTTGAGGAGATGGGTGTTCCCTGGTTTATGTTTGCCCTTGCCGTATTTCTCGGCCTTTCATATCTTCTTCGGAATATCAATTTAAAATTTATCCTCTTTTTCAATCTGCTTCTTGCCCTGTTTTCGGGTTTCGATAAAAACGTGGCAGACTTTCTGGTCATGTCCCGGCTGATCGTTTACTATCCGTTCTATCTTGTCGGCGTAATGGTCAGCAGGCAGGATCTTGAAAAACTCCATGAAAAAAGGATCGTTCGCGCAGCTTCCTGTGTCGTTTTGATGATCTGTGCCGTGGTTTGTCTTTTCTTCTGTGATAAAATCTATTTTCTGCGCCATATGTTTACCGGACGCAATCCTTTTGCCGATTCTGTCGTTCAACACGGAGAACTATACCGTTTGCTCTGCTATACGGTGACTTTCATCGTTGGTTTTTCCGTTATTATGGTCACACCAGCCTGTTCGCTGGGTCCTGTGACAACATGGGGGAGCAGGACTCTCCAAGTATATTTCTGGCACCAGCCTCTTCTTTACGTGCTGTTAGGATTTGATCTCCACACGCTCATCTGCGCAACGTCACCCGGAAAAATAGCATGGATCCTGGTTGCCGTCGCAATCACCGTTATCCTGTCTTTCCGGATCTTTCGATTTCCGACTTCCCAGATCCTTGCCGCACCGTATAAAACGGACAATTCCTAAGCGCTTTTCCCCTGCTGCTTCGGTTCATCCGTCCCCTTATTTCGAACTGTTATTCAGGAGACTGTTTCATGTTCAAACGCACGTTTATGAATCTGAAAAAGCACATGTTTCTTTTTGAGGAACTTGTAAAACGCGATTTCAAGAAAAAATACAAACGCACCGTGCTCGGCATCGGCTGGAGTCTCTTATCACCGCTGCTCATGCTGCTGGTGATGAAATTGGTGTTTACGCAGTTTTTCGGACGCAACACGCCGCATTATACGATTTATATTTTCTGCGGCAATGTTGTCTGGTCTTTTTTCAGCGAAGCGACCAAAGGCGGAATGCGCTCCCTGATGGATAACGCCAGTATCTTCACCAAGGTAAATATCCCAAAATATCTTTTCGTCCTGTCAAAAAACATTCAGGCGTTTATCAGTTTCCTTTTGACTATAGTGATCCTGTTTGTCTTTGTCGCCTTTGACACCCTGCCGTTCACCTGGAAATTTTTTACTCTGCTTTATCCCATTGTGTTATTTGTATTCTTTAATATCGGCTGCGGTATGATCCTTTCCGGCATGTTTGTTTTCTTCCGAGATACCGAATATTTATACGAGGTTTTTCTTCGTCTGCTGATGTACTGTTCTGCCATCTTCTACCAGGTGGATAACTATCCGGCATCCGTGCAGCGGGTATTCCTTGCGAATCCGGTTTACCTGTTTATCAAATATTTCCGCAATATCATCATCGACGGTGCGATTCCTTCCGTACAGTTTCACCTGCTGATGCTTCTGGAGACGGTCATTTTGTTTTCTCTTGGCTGTCTGATGTACAAAAGGAACAACACCAAATTCCTGTATTATGTCTGAGGTACCTTCATGAGCATCTTGGAAGTAAACAACGTCTCCATCCGCTATATGACGGGAGATCTCAAAGCGATTGGTCTGAAAGAGTACCTCATGCGTAAAGCGACCGGTACCTATCGGGTGAAGGAATTCTGGGCAGATAAAAATGTTACCTTTTCTCTGGAAAAGGGAGATATGCTTGGTATTATCGGCACAAACGGCGCCGGCAAGTCGACACTGTTGAAAGCTGTTACCGGTATCATGGAGCCGACGGAAGGCACCGTAAAAGCTGAGGGAAACATCTCAGCCCTGCTGGAATTAGCCAGTGGATTCGACGGCGATCTGACTGTAAAAGAAAACGCCTATTTACGAGGCGCCATGCTGGGTTATACCCGTCAGTTTATGAATGAGACCTATGATCAGATCATTGACTTTGCCGGTCTGAAGGATTTCGAAGACCGCCCATTCCGTCAGCTCTCTTCCGGCATGAAATCCCGTCTTGCCTTCTCTGTTGCCAGCATGGTAAAGCCGGACATATTGATCCTTGACGAGGTCCTTTCCGTAGGTGACGGTATGTTTCGTAAAAAAAGTGAGGCAAAGATGATGGAGATCATCGAAAGCGGTGCAACAACCATTCTTGTCTCACATGTACTTGGGCAAATTCGCGAACTATGCAATAAGGTACTCTGGTTGGAAAAGGGAATACAGATTGCCTTTGGTGACGATGTGGAAACGATATGTGACCGATATGAGGCTTACACATATGGTGATCAATCAGCCTTGAAAAACAACTGGACCAAATCAATTACAACTAACTTTCTGGATGTATCTGATCCATCTAAATATTACTATGAATCCGTATACTGGGCAGTAGAAAACAAGATTGCCAAGGGATATAAAAATGGCTGCTTTGGAATAGGTCAGGATTGTCAGCGAAAAGACGTGGTTATTTTCCTTTGGCGTTACGCCGGCTGCCCAACCGCTGATGCCAACGGGAATGTATATGGCGACGCAAGAAATCTTTTTAATGACCTGGCACAGTATGAAGCCAGATCTGAAACGAACAAAGCTTTGGCATGGGCTTTCAAGGAAAAGTTCATAGAGGGATACGCCGATGGCGGATTTCATCCAATCGATCCTGTCACACGAAAAGATGTGATAGTGATGTTGTATCGAATGGCGGGGAGCCCAAAAGGAAACGGATCTTTGAATTACTTGGATTGTCAGGATTTGACGCATGACAGCGAGTCATATCAGGCCCTTTTATGGGGCGTCAAAGCCGGGATTATAAAGGGAGATACATCGGATCCGCTAAAAGGTCAAATTGGGATGGCATCTCTCTGTTCACGGGAACAGATCGTAACTTTTCTATATCGGTACAGCAAAACAGCGCATTAGGTGATTTGTAGGAATCATTGTATGTGGAGAGATGCTCCAAATATTTATCCTGGTGTTGTCAAGATGTGTCAATCTTATGCTGCTGTTACCTGTGATCAGGATGCCAATGAAAGCGCATTGCAGAGATAGTTTTTCCGCGGGAAAAAGGCTGAGAGGAGCTGTTTATGAAAAGAGTTATTACTTACGGAACTTTTGATCTTCTCCATTATGGCCATATCAATTTGCTTCGAAGAGCAAAGGCCTTAGGGGACTATTTAGTCGTTGCCTTATCAACCGATGAGTTTAATTTGAATCAGAAAAATAAAGTGTGCTACTTCTCGTATGAACAGAGAAAGCAGCTTCTGGAAGCCGTCCGTTACGTTGATCTGGTGATTCCCGAAGAAACCTGGGAGCAGAAAAGATCCGATATCCATGAATATCACATAGACACCTTTGTCATTGGTGATGACTGGACCGGAAAGTTTGATTTTCTCAGAGAAGAAGGCGCTGAAGTAGTTTACCTGCCTCGCACGCCCGAGATCAGCACCACGCAGATCAAAAACGACCTGAAGTAATGCGGCTTCGAACACATCTCTTTCAACGTTTTTATCATGATTCAGGATACATTAAATGAATTGCACCAGATCGAGCTGTCGCTGCTGGAGCGCTTTATCGATATCTGCAATTCCGAAAACATTAAATACTTTATCATCGGCGGCACTCTGCTTGGCGCAGTGCGGCACGGTGGTTTCATTCCCTGGGACGACGATGTTGATATTGCCGTCCCTCGTGATGATTATTACCGTTTGATCCGCGTTATGCATAAAGTGGAGAATGAAGAGATCGGAATGCAATACTACAAAGATGATCCCTCTCTGTATTTTTATCCTATAAAAATAATCAGCAAAAAATACAAAGTAACCGATCCGAGATCCGCCGACGGTTACGGATATCCCTGGCTTGACATTCTCCCGATCGACGGGTTCCCTGACGGAAAGATCCGTTCCTCGGTCTTTCATTTCCGCATGTCCTTCAACAGGATGCTTCTCGGCCTGCATTATATCGACAGGATCCGCGCGATCAAACGTCCGTGGTACCAGCAGGCTGCCATCGCGGTCGGCCGGAAAACGCAGATCGGCCGGCTAATCGACCCGACAAAAGTGAAAGACCGGATCGATCATCTGCTTTCTTCTCACCGGATCGAAGACTGCGAACAGGCCGGGACC
>JAEEGL017448608.1_pt1 | contig 13013 bp, 4 predicted proteins | sample 9134231 | NCBI WGS metagenome assembly JAEEGL01 (sample SAMN16246548, study PRJNA631951) | gut metagenome | biome: gut microbiome; feature: rumen; material: fiber-attached | host: Bos | place: Iran: Karaj | collected 2018-10 | reverse complement strand
TGCGCTACCGGGAGGCGGCCGTGGTCGTAAGCGACGAAGCGGTCTATCTGCCTCTGCTGGAACGTTCTTTCCGAAAGGCCGGTATCCCGTTTTTCAGCGACCGCCGGGAGAGTATCGCCCGGCATCCGCTCGTCCGTCTGGTGAAGGATGTACCGGAGGCAGCCGTTTTCCGGGACCGGGACGCGGTGCTGCGCTTTTTGAAGAACGGTCTTTCGCCCCTTACGCGGGACGAGACCGACAGACTGGAAAACTACGCGCTGGCCTGCGGGATCGACCGCGGGAAAAAGTGGACCGCGCCGTTCACGAGGCAGCCGCGGGCGGCGGCCCGCCGGGAGAGCGCGGCCGTGGATCTGGAAGAACTGAACGGGATCCGTGAGAGGGCGGTCGGGGCGCTCGCGCCGCTTTCCGCCGTGTTCGGCCGCAAGGCTCCCCTCAAGACGTTTACAGGGGCTCTGCAGACCCTGCTGGACGAGCCCTGGCTCGCGGATAACATGACTGCCGCTGCCGGGCGGCAGACGCTTTCCCTCCGGGAGCGCGAGAGCTACGCCGGAGCGGCAGAGGCCGTGCGGGCTCTGCTGGGGGAAACGGAACTGTTCCTCGGTGAACAGACCGTGACCCCGGAGGAGTTCCGGGAGATCCTCGCGTTCGGCCTGGATCAGCTGGATCTCGGAGCGGTCCCGGCCGAGATCGACCGGGTCGTCATCGGCAATGTGCAGCGCAGCCGTTTCGGAGACGTGAAGCGTCTGTATTTCCTGGGAATGAACGAAGGAGCCTTGCTCGCCGGCAGGGAAGCCGGGGGCGTGCTCACGGACGCCGAGCGCCGGCAGCTCATGACTTTCCGTCCGGAACTCGGCTATACGGCCGAGCGGGCGCTGCAGGAGGAACGCTTCTACCTGTACGCGCTGCTCACCAAGCCGACGGAGCAGCTGTTCATGAGTTTTCGCGGCGCGGACGCGAAGGGCGGCGCGCTGAAACCGGCTTTGCCGGTGAGGGAGATCTGCCGGCTGTTTCCGGATCTTCGGCCCCTCGTCTGGGACGAACTGGAGCCGGGCCGGCGTATCTGCGATCCGGAGAGCGGCCTCGCGGAACTGGCCGGAAGGCTCCGGAAGGGACTGACCCCGGAACTGGCGGCGCTGTACGCGGCTTTGGCCGCGAAACGGGACCGTCTGCGCGAACTGGACCTTCTGGAGGAGGCGCTGTTCTACCGTTTCCCGGCGCACAGACTGACGCCGGAAGAGGCGGAGACCCTGTACGGACGGACGCTTACGGGAAGCGTCAGCCGGATGGAACAGTTCGCGTCCTGCCCCTATGCTTTTTTCCTGCAGAACGGGCTGGGACTGCAGAAGCGGGACGAACTTACCTGGGAGAGCGTCGACCACGGCAATTTCTTCCATGAGATGATGGAACGGCTGCTGCGGCGGGCCCGGGATGAAAGGCTGGAGATCGCCGCGCTGACGGATGAGGAACGGGAGCGTTTTGTCCGGGAGACGATGGAAGAGGTGCTCTCCCGTGAAAACACCCTGCTGCCTGCCGGGGCCTCCGCGGAGTACCTGATCGGCCGGTGGCTGCGGGCGCTCGGACGGGAGCTCTGGGCTTTCGGTGAGTGGCAGAAGGAGACTGCCTACCGGCCCGAAGAATTCGAAATGATCTTCTCCGGACGGGAACTGCCGGAAGTGGTGCCGGCGCTCGGCGGCGGACACCGGCTGTTTGTGACCGGGCGGATCGACCGTCTGGATGTCTGCCGGGAAGACGATAAGACCTACGTGCGGGTCGTGGATTACAAGACCGGTTCGAAAACCTTCGGCCTGCCGGCGCTGTGGAACGGGCTGTCCCTGCAGCTGCCGCTCTATCTGGAAGCGGCGGCGGCGACGCTCCGCCGCCGGGAGGAAGGCCGGGAAGTGATCCCGGGGGGCATGTACTATGCGTTCCTGAAAGACCCCGTGCTGGATGCCAAACCTTCGAAGGATCCGTTCACCCTTATGCTGGAGGCCAAACGGCTGGAAGGCGCCGGGCTGGCCGGGCGGGAGGATCTGGCGCCGGATACGCGGAGGAGCGCCGGGACCCTTTATTCCAAGGAGACGCTGGCGGCCCTCGGACGCTTCGCGGTGCGGCGGATGGGCTCCCTGTGTGAGCGGGTCTACGCCGGAGAAGCGGCAGCGGAGCCGGCCCGGATGAGGGGGGACCGGTCCCCCTGCGAATTCTGCGATTTCCGGGACGTCTGCCGTTTTGAGAAAAGGATTCCGGGAGCCTCGGAGCGGACGTTCGTTCCGGAGGACGGGGAGGAGATCCTCGCCCGGATACGGGAGGAGGTTGACGGGCATGAAGCTGACGCCTGAACAGGATGCCGTCCGCCGGCACCGCCGGGGAAGCCTGATCGTGTCTGCCGGAGCGGGCAGCGGCAAGACCATGACGCTGGTCGCCCATGTGATGGACCGCCTGACCGATCCGGATGATCCGGGAGAGATTAGCCGGCTGCTGATCGTGACGTATACGAATGCGGCCGCGGAGGAGATGAAGACCCGGCTGAAAAAAGAACTCGAAAAGGCGGTCACGGAGACGGAAGACCGGCTGGCGGAGGAGAAGACCGCGGCCGGCCGGCGCCGTCTCACGGAGCTGGTCACTCATCTGCGGAAACAGGAGGCTCTGCTTCCGCAGGCCCGGGTCTCGACGGTAGACAGTTTCTGCAGCGGTCTGGCACGCGGCTATTTCCAGTATCTGGAGGGAGTATCGCCCGATTTCCGCATCTGCGAGGAAAACGAGCGGAAGCTTCTGGAGAGCGATGTGCTCGAGGAGGTGCTCGGACAGCTGTACGAAAAGGCCGACCCGGAACTGACCGCGTTTCTGGATGCCTATACCGACGAAAAGAGCGACAGGATCCTCCGGGAGATGCTCCTGAAGCTGTTCGATGCTTCCGAGTCCGCAGCCGATCCGGACGAATGGCTGAAGTCGCTGGCAAAGGAATTCCCCGCTTCTCCGGAGGAGCTGCCGGAAACGCCCTGGATGCGGCAGATGGAAGCCCTGCTCCGGGACCGTCTGCGCGAGCTCGCGCGGCGCGCCCGGGGCGCGGCGGCTTCCTACGGGGAAGAAGAGCCTTATCACCGTCTGTTCCGCTCCGACAGCCTGATGCTGGAGGCCGTGACGGAAACGAAGGGGTGGGAAGCCTTCTCGCGGGCGCTGGGTACGCTTGCCCTCGGACGGAAGCCGTCGGTGAAAGGGGAGCCGGAGGAAGAAAAAGACCGCTTCAACGGTCTCCGCAACCGGTATAAAAAGGACGCCGAGGATCTGAAGAAGGCCTGGGGCGGGCTGGACCTCGGGGAGGAGCTCGGGCAGCTCAGAAGGATCGAGGGGCCGCTGCGCTTCCTTGCCCGGACCGCCCTGCTCTTTTCGGCGCGCTGCCGGGAAGTCAAGAGGGAGAAGAATCTGGCTACTTTCCCCGACCTGGAGCATTTCGCGCTGCGGCTGCTCTGGCGGAAAACGCCGGAAGGCCGCGAACGGACGGAACTCGCCCGGGACCTGGAGCGGGAGCTGGACGAGATCATCGTCGATGAATACCAGGATATCAACCAGGTGCAGGAGGACATCCTCTACGCCCTTTCGGGAGAGGAGAGCGGCCGGCCGAACCTGTTCATGGTCGGAGACGTCAAGCAGAGCATTTACCGCTTCCGCCGGGCTAAACCGGAAATATTTCTCAGAAAATACAAAGAATCGTCCTATAAAGAGGGAAACCACAGTAAAGTTGATCTTGGAGTCAATTACCGTTCCCGGAAAGAGATCCTGGACCGGACCAACGCGGTCTTTGAGCGGCTCATGGATGCCCCGATCGGCGGCGTGACCTACGACCGGTCGGCCCGTCTTCGGGCGGGACAGGAAAGGCCGGGCGCCGATATCCCGTCGGAACTGATCGTTCTGGAGTCGAAAGAGGCCGCGGAGGATTCCCGCGCCCTTGAGGCCGCTTACATCGCCGACCGGATCGCCGGGATGATCGATCGGAAGGAAGAGGTCTTCGGCCGGGAATCGGGACGTCTCCGGCCGGTGCGTGCGGGCGACTGCGCGGTCCTGCTTCGGGTCGTGAGCGGGGTGGGAAAGATCTTCGCCGACGCGCTGGAAGCCAGAGGTCTGTCCGCGATCGTCCCTGCCAGGACCGGCTTTTTCGACTCACCCGAGATCCGGACGATTCTGAGCCTTCTGGAAGTCCTGGACAATCCCTGGCAGGATATCCCCCTCGCTGCCGTGCTCACCGCCCCGTTCGGGGCCCTCTCCGACGGGGAGATGGCCCTGCTCGCGCCCGGGATCCGGAAGACCGGGAGCCTCTTCGGGGCTGTGCGGGAGGAAGCGGCCGGAAACGGCCCTCTGTCCGTCCGGCTGACGGATCTCCTGGAGCAGATCGCCCGCTGGCGGGAGGACGCGGATCTGCTGCCGGTCTCGGAACTTTTGGAAAAAGTGCTCGGCGAGAGCGGGTACGGACTCTACCTGACGGCCCTGCCCGGCGGCGGGCGGCGGAAAGCCAACGCCGAACTGCTTAGGGAACTGGCCGAGGAATTTGAAACGACCAGCTATTCCGGGCTGTATCAGTTCATCCGCTACGTTCGGCGCCAGCAGGATGCGGAGCAGGATCTGGGCGAAGCCGGGATCGGGGAGAACGCGGACGCCGTGCGCATCATGAGCATCCATGCCTCCAAGGGCCTGGAGTTCCCGGTCGTCTTTCTGGCCGACGCGTCGCACCAGTTCCGGCAGGAAGGGGAGAACGGCCTGATGGTCCACGAAGGCCTGGGGGCCGCCCTGCGCTCTGTCGATACGGACCTGCGCCGCCGCAGTTCCAACCTGTGGTACGAAGCCCTGAAAGAGCGGCTGAAAAACGAGATGCTGGGCGAGCAGCTGCGGCTCCTGTATGTGGGCATGACCCGCGCGGAGGAGCGCCTCATCGTAAGCGGAACCGTCAAAGACGCGGAAAAAGAACTGTCCCGCTATGAGATGCTGGAGGAGCTTCCGCCCGGTCCGCTCCCGGCTGCCGTGATCGGATCCTGTGATTCTCATCTGGATCTTCTGCTGGCGGCTGCCGCGTCAGGCGCGTGGCCGGCCGTCCGGATCGTCCGGGAAGGTGAGGTCGAGCGCCGGAAGACCGAGCGCCTGCGGGAGGATGCTTCCCTGATGGACCGTCTTGCCGGACTGCGGCGCGGCGGGACGGACGGTTCAGCCTGGGAGAGAGTATTCGGATTCACTTATCCCTACGGGGCCCTCAGCGGACTGCGCGGTGTCTATACGGTCACGCAGCTCAAGGAGGCGGGACAGGAGGAACTCCCGGAGGCCGCTCCCGCAACGGGCCGAAGGACCGTGCGCCCGGCAGGAGCAGAGACGGGCCTTACCGCCGCGGAGCGGGGGACCGCTTATCACAAGGTCATGGAGCGTCTGCCGCTCGGGGAGCCGCTTACGGAAGGTGCAGCCGCTGCCCTGCTGGCGGACATGGAGGCGGGAGGTCTGCTGACGGAAGCGGAACGGGCGGCAGTCGACGTCCGGAAGATCCTGCCGTTCACAAAAGGCCCGCTCGGAGAGCGCATCCGCCGGGCTGCCGCCGCCGGAAAGGTCTTCCGGGAACAGCCCTTCCTGCTGGGGGTGCCTGCGCGGGAGATCTATCCGGACCTCGGATCCGAAGAGCGGATCCTGATCCAGGGCATCGTCGACTTCTACATGGATGAACCGGGGGGGCTCGTGCTTATCGATTACAAAACAGACCGCGGAGCAGACGGAGAGACGCTCTGGCAGCGTTACGGAACTCAGATGGACTGGTATGCCCGGGCCCTGGAAGCGGCGACCGGGCGGAAAGTTTCCGAACGGTACATCTTTTCGCTCGACGGCGGCTGCTTCTTCCCGGGATGAAGAGAAAATGCCGGAAAACAGCGGAGCGGATGCGCGGCATCCGCTTTTTTCTTGCCTGAATTAAGGAAAAAACTGGCTTTTTCGTCAAAAAAAGCTTATAATATCACCGTCTATGCGCATTAAGACGGAGGTAATTCCTTTGGCTCAGCAGAATAAAAAGAAACCGGCTGCTCCGGCGGCAAAACGATCTGCGGGAAGCGGTGCGAAAAGCGCCTCTTCCGGTAAAAAAATGAATACGGCCCCGCGCGCAGCGGGCGCACGCAGCGGCGGCTCTTCCGCCGCCTCCGCCGCACGTTCGGCGGGCTCCGGGAGCGTCAGATCTTCGTCCGCTCCTGCCCGGAATAAGGGAAAAGCCCGGCAGAGCGGCGCTTCGCAAAAGAGTGCGGCGAAGGCTTCCGGAAACGTCGGACGGGAGCTTCTGCTCATCCTGACGCTGGCGGTGTGCCTGCTTTTGTTCCTCAGCCTTTTCGGCCTCGTCGGTACGGTCGGAGACTGGCTGGCTTCGGTCCAGTTCGGTCTCTTCGGAACGCTGGCCTGGCTGTTTCCCTTCCTGCTGGCCCTGGCCGGAGCCTTCTGGATGGTCAATTACCGGAAATACCCGAGCCGGACGGTCTGGAAGCTTGCCGTCGGATTTGTGCTGCTTACGGTGCTCTGCGGTCTGGCGGCCTTTCTCGGAGGGCATGGCGCGGAAGCGGAGCGCGCCGGCGATTTTTACCAGGCCGGTGTCGGCCGGAACGGCTTTAACGGCGGCTTTTTCGGCGGGCTCTGGTATCTGTTCCTGAACGCGGCGGTCGGCCGCGCCGGCGCTTACGTGATCCTGTTCGCCCTGCTGCTGATCCTGGCAGCGGTGCTCAGCGGGCGGGCGCTGCTTTCGCTGCTCGGAGAGAAGAGCCGGCAGGCGGCGCAGTCGGTCCGCGAGGAAAACCGGCGCTACCGGGAAGAATCGCAGGCCAGACGGCTGGACGCTCAGCTCCGGCGTGAGGAAGCACTGCTGGCGATGAGCGAGAAAAAGGCTGCCCGGGGCGTGACGACGGATACGCAGCTGGTCGGTCAGGAGAGCCTGCAGCAAAAGGCGGAAAAACTCGAAGAGCCGCTCCGTCGGCGTGAAGAACTTCATACCGCGCATAAAACGCGGGAACAGCGGCTGAAGGAAGAAAAAGAGCGGGCGGACCGGGAGATCGCGGCGGCTAAAGCCGAGGAAGAAAAGCGCGGCGCGGCGCTGCTCGCGAAGATCCGCGGAACGAAAAACGCTCCGGAAGCGAAGCCTGTCCCCGCGGAGGAAGCGAAGACGCCCGCGACGGACGCGAAGGAGGCGGAAAGCGCCCCGGCGATCGACTGGGATAATCTGAATATCGCGGCGCTGCCCGAGGAAATGCGGCAGACGCCGATCGAAGAGCTCCTCAAACGGATGGAGGATGAAAAGGCGGGCGGCGCCCGCCGGGAGGTGCGGACCCTCAGCGAGCTGAACGCCCTGGACGAGCGTTCCGAAGCGGCCCGCCATGAAAAAGTCAACATCTACCGCTCCGGGAAGACCGAAGCGGCCCGGCCGGCGGAAACAAAGCCCGCCGCACCCGCCGTTTTGGCGGCCGAAGTGCCTTCCGCAGGTCAGACCGCGAGAAGGCAGAGCGCCGAGGAGTGGCAGGATCCGCGTGAGCGGGTCCGGGGCGATGCGTCCGGGAATGCCCGCCCTTCCGTCCGCCCCGGCTCCTATGCGTCCCGGGAGTCGGCAGAGGCTGAACCGGCCCCGGCGGTGCGGGAGTCTTCCCGGCCGGCCGTGCCGAAGACCGAAGCGGTGCAGACTCCCGCGAAACAGCCCGCTGCCGAAAAAGCGCCTGTCCAGACGCCGCGCACGACTTCCCGCATCGTTCAGACCGGCGTGACCGCGAGCGGCATCCTGGGAGGGGACATTCCGGAGAAGAAGCCGGAAGCGAAAAAGAAAGATGAAAAACCGGCTCCGGCCGAAGAAGAGAGCATCTTCGGAAAACGGGAGAGGACTTCCTCCGGGGCTGTGAGCTTTATGCACGATCCTTCCGCCGAAGCGGAGGAAGGCAAAAAACCGGTGAGCGGCGCTTCGTTTAAAGCCGGCGGCGTCTCCTCCGGGAGCCTTCGCGGCTCTCAGGGCGGACAGAACGTCCCTGCTGCCGCGCCGGTCGACATGACGCCGGCCGAGCCGGTCAAGGTGAAATACAGGCTTCCTCCGATCGACCTTCTGAAAAAGGGCGCCGCCGGGGGCGGCCTCAGCGACGCGGCCCTGAAGCGCACCGCCGTGACGCTGGAGCAGACGCTGCGCGATTTCGGCGTCGAGGCGACGGTCACCGACATCAGCTGCGGCCCGGCGGTCACGCGCTTTGAACTGCGGCCCGAGCAGGGCGTCAAGGTGAGCCGGATCTCCGCCCTGTCGGACGACATCAAGCTGGCGCTCGCCGCGACCGAGATCCGCATCGAGGCCCCGATCCCCGGCAAATCCGCCGTGGGCATCGAAGTGCCGAACGCGGAGAAGCGCTCGGTCGCGCTCCGCAGCATCGTCGAGAGCGAAGAACTTGCCAGGGCCAAGTCCAAGCTGGCTTTCGCGGTCGGCGAGGATATCGCCGGACAGACCGTAGTGGCGGATCTGGCGAAGATGCCGCACCTGCTGATCGCCGGTGCGACCGGCTCCGGAAAGTCCGTCTGCCTGAATTCGCTCATCATCAGCATCCTCTACCGGGCCAAGCCGGATGAGGTGCAGTTCATTATGATCGACCCGAAGGTCGTGGAGCTGCGCGATTACAACGGGATCCCTCATCTGCGCATCCCGGTCGTGAACGATCCGAAGCAGGCCTCCGAGGCCCTCAACGGGGCGGTCAAGGAGATGAGCAGCCGCTACAGGAAATTCGCGGATCTGAACGTCCGCGATATCAAGGGCTACAACGAAAAGATCCGGGAGAATCCCGAGGAATACGCCGACTATCCCCCGATGCCCCAGATCGTGGTCATCGTGGACGAGTTCGCCGACCTGATGATGGTCTCGGCGAGCGACGTCGAGGCGTCGGTCTGCCGGCTGGCCCAGCTGGCCCGCGCGGCCGGCATCCATCTGGTCCTGGCGACGCAGCGTCCTTCGGTCAACGTCATCACCGGCCTGATCAAGGCGAACATCCAGTCCCGGATCGCCCTCACGGTGTCCTCCGGCGTGGATTCCCGGACCATCATCGACATGAACGGCGCCGAGAAGCTGCTCGGCAAGGGTGACATGCTGTTCTATCCGACCGGCTATCCGAAGCCCGTGCGCGTGCAGGGCTGCTGGGTGAGCGACGAGGAGATCGAGGCGGTCACCGAATTCTGGAAGGCGCAGCGCGTGGCGCCCGTCGACGAGATCGGCGAGCGGCTCTCCTGGATGGGAGAGGAAGGCGGCCTGCACGACCCGAACGGAGAAGACGAGCGCGATGAACTCTTCGTGAAGGCGGCGGAATATATCATCGAGAACGAAAAGGCCTCCATCGGCAATCTGCAGCGGGTCTTCCGCATCGGCTTTAACCGGGCGGCCCGCATGATGGACCAGCTCGCGGACGCGGGCATCGTCGGAAAAGACGAGGGGACCAAGGCCCGTCAGGTGCTGATGGACCGCGGTCAGTTCGAAGACTGGAAACGGGAAAACGGGGTGATGTAGAATGGAACTTGGGCTTTTGGAACTTACGAAGATCGTCGGAGGGGAACTGCTGACGGGCAGCCCGGAGACGGTGGTGCGGCACATTACGGTCGATTCCCGCGTTTCTCTGGGCGATGACCTGTTCGTGCCGCTGCGCGGGGAAGTGACGGACGGGCACCGCTTTATCACAGGCGCGCTGGAAAACGGCTCGGCTGCATCCCTGACGGATGAGGAAGTACCGCTCCCGCACCGCGGAGCGCTCATCCGGGTGGAGGATACCCAGAAGGCACTGGAAGAACTCGGCGTGTATCACCGGAGCCTTTTTAAAGGCACCGTGATCGGTGTGACCGGGAGTGTGGGCAAGACCACGACCCGGGAGATGATCAAGCTGGCGCTTTCCGCCGGCGGGACCGTGACCGGCGCGGAAAAGAACCTCAACAGCCTGCAGGGGCTGCCGATGACCTTCTGCCATCTGGATCAGACGGCGGACAGAGCGGTCGTGGAGCTGGGGATCAACCATCCCGGCGAAATGGACGTTCTGGCGGGGATCGCCCGGCCGAACGTGGCCGTGGTGACGAACATCGGCGTTTCCCACATCGAGTTTCTGGGCAGCCGGGAGAACATCGCGGCGGAAAAACTGAAGATCTGTGCGTATCTGGGGCCGGAAGACTGGGCGGTCCTGAACGCGGAAGACGATATGCTCCTGGCCCGGAAGGGGAAGACCCCGTTCCGGACGCTCTGGTACGGCTTCGGGAAAGAGGCGGACATCCGGGCGGACGACATCCGGGATCAGAATCTCGGACAGAGCTTCCGCGTGACCGTACGGGAGCCCGCCTGGGCGCGGGGCACGTACGAAGCAGAGCTTCAGGTACCCGGACGTCACAATATCCTGAACGCGCTGGCGGCTCTCGGGGCAGCGCTGGCCTGCGGGATCGCCCCGGCGGACGCGCTGGCGGAACTGGCCTCCTACGGGGGCATGAAGCGCCGGCTGGAGATCCGCCATGCCGGCGGGCTCACCATCATCGATGACGCCTACAACGCGATCGTGAGCTCCGTGAAGGCCGCGCTGGACGTGCTCTGCCGCGTGCCCGGCCGCAAGGGCGCCCTGCTCGCGGATATGCGCGAAGTGGGGGCTCACAGCGAAGAATTCCACCGGGAAGTCGGAGAATACGCGGCGGCTCTGCCGATCGATTATTTTATCGGGTTCGGCGAAGCGATCCGCGTAACGGAAGGCATACTGACGGATGCCGGAAAGACCGTTTTCCACGCGGAAACGGCGGAAGACGCGGTACAGATCATCCGGCAGGTCTGTGCCGACGGGGACACGCTCCTCGTCAAGGGCTCCCTTTCGATGGGGCTCGACCGGGTCGTGGAAGCGGTATGTTCGGAGACGTGATCATCGATCTGTCCGTGGATTCCCTGGACAGAACGTTTCAGTACCGGATCCCGCCGGAACTGGAAGACTCTCTCACGCTGGGATCGCGGGTGGTCGTGCCTTTCGGGGCTCAGACCAAAAACGGCTATCTGGTCGGCCTGAGCGCGGAAGCGAAGGTCGAACCGGAACGGATCAGGGACATCCTGGGACCGGCCAAACGGGCGGTGCCCGTGAGCGACCGGGCCATGAAACTGGCCGCCTGGATGAAGGAACGCTACGGCTGCACGATGAATCAGGCGCTGAAAGCGGTCCTGCCCGCCAAGGCGGCGGTCCGGAAAGGACACTCGCGGGTGGAGGCAGTACCCCTGCCGGAGGAGGGAGCTGCTCCCGTGACGCTGACGGAGGAGCAGGAAAGAGCCCTTCGGGAGATCCGGGAAGAGATGGACGGCAAAAGGCGGCCGGTCCTTCTGTTCGGGGTGACCGGCAGCGGCAAGACCGAGATCTACATGGAACTGATCGCGGAGCAGGCTGCGGCCGGCAGGCAGTCGATCCTCCTCATCCCCGAGATCGGTCTCACTTATCAGAACCTGCGGCGGTTCTACCGCCGTTTCGGAGACCGGGTGGGGGTGATCAACTCCCGCCAGTCCGAAGGGGAAAAATACGAGAACAGCGAAAAAGCCCGGAAGGGGGAGATCGACCTGATCATCGGCCCCCGTTCGGCCCTGTTCGCGCCGATGCCGCATCTCGGCCTCATCATCATCGACGAGGCGCATGACGACGCCTACCGGAGCGAGTTTTCTCCCCGCTACCACGCGCCCGAGGTGGCCGCGAAGCTGGCGGAGCTTTCCGGGGCGGCGCTGGTCCTCGGAAGCGCGACCCCTTCGGTCGAAAGCTTCCGGCAGGCGGAGACGGGCGCCGTGCGGCTGGTCCGGCTTGCCCGCCGGGCCGTCCCGGGAAGCGTGCTCCCGGAAGTGCACGTGACGGATCTCCGGGAAGAACTGGAATCCGGCAACAAGAGCATTTTCAGCCGCCTCCTCCGCGAAAAGATGGAAGAGCGCCTGGCAAAGGGCGAGCAGACCATGCTGTTCCTGAACCGGAGGGGCTACGCGGGCTTCGTTTCCTGCCGTTCCTGCGGCGAAGCGCTGAAATGCCCGCACTGTGATATTTCCCTCACCTATCACCGCAATCAGACGCTGGTCTGCCATTACTGCGGATACAGGCGGCCGTTCCCGGACCGCTGCCCGTCTTGCGGCTCGCCTTACGTGGCAGCCTTCGGGACCGGGACGCAGAAGGTGGAGACGCTGGTGCAGAAGGAATTCCCCGGGGCGCGGGTGCTGCGCATGGACGCGGACACCACGGCAGGGAAGGGCGGGCACAGCCGCATCCTGGAGGCGTTCTCGAAGGAAGACGCGGATATCCTGGTCGGGACCCAGATGATCGTCAAGGGCCATGATTTCCCGAAGGTGACGCTGGTCGGCATCCTGGCGGCGGATCTTTCCCTGTATGCGCAGGATTTCCGGGCGGCGGAGCGGACTTTTGAGCTGCTGACGCAGGCGGCCGGACGGGCCGGACGCAGCGGGCTTCCCGGCGAGGTCGTTATCCAGACCTATCGGCCGGAGCATTACGCGATCCGGGCTGCCGCCGGACAGGACTACGAGGGTTTCTACCGGGAGGAGATGGCCTACCGCCGGCTGCTGAAGTATCCCCCCGCGGGCTCTCTGCTGGCCGTGACCGTTTCGTCGACTGACCCGGAGGACGCGGTACGCCGGACGCTGGTCCTGAAGGAAGAGCTGAAAGGACAGTTCCCCGGGGCGGAGTGGATCGGGCCCGGCGAGGGCACCGGCTCCAAACTGAAGGATGTTTACCGTCTGAGTCTGTATGTCAAATCCGGCGATCCCGCCCTGCTGCTGCGGATCCGGGACGCCGCCGAACGGTATTTTCCCGAACACGTACAGGGCGATCTTCTCTAGACCGCCCGGAAGGAGGCTTTCGTGAAAGCATGGATCGACGCACATTTTGATGAGCAGGTGGCCCTGCTGAAGACCCTGGCGGCTGTTCCCGCCCCTTCGCATCACGAGGAAAAGCGTGCCGCGTTCATCCGTGACTGGCTGGAAAAAGCCGGCGCGGAGGGCGTGACGGTCG
>JAEEGL016394513.1_pt1 | contig 13013 bp, 12 predicted proteins | sample 9134231 | NCBI WGS metagenome assembly JAEEGL01 (sample SAMN16246548, study PRJNA631951) | gut metagenome | biome: gut microbiome; feature: rumen; material: fiber-attached | host: Bos | place: Iran: Karaj | collected 2018-10 | reverse complement strand
CTTAGCAATAGTCAAGCCTTATGATTGGGTGGTTATTGCGGCGGGGTTCCACCTCTTCCCATTCCGAACAGAGAAGTTAAGCCCGCCTGCGCCGATGGTACTGCAATGCAATGTGGGAGAGTAGGAGGCCGCCTTCTTTTTAGAATGCTTAAAATAAGCAAACGAGAGTCATATCAGAAATGATGTGACTCTTTTTTTTATTGGTAACAACTTAAGGTTGCAGCAACTTAAGATTGCAGCGGGCTTTTTATCTTTTTCTGTGTATATTTCGTGCCTTTTATGTTTTTTTGTGCGATTTTTTTTGTACTTTTGCATATGTGAAGTGGATATTATCAGTATTGAGGATATTTGATCCTTATATAATTATTAGTGTTAACCAATAAAACGGAAGAAAATGAAGAAGTTTACGAAACTCACAATGCTTCTGCTACTGTTCTTTACATTGGCATCAGTAGCCAGTGCTCAGCCTACGGGCAAAAGGGCCAGTTCCCTCTCCCGTCTGCTTCAGAAGCATGTTTATAACGGTGAGTATCCCCTGCCTCCCCTCAAGGTAGAGAGTCCTACGCTCATGAGTCGTGCCAAGAATGCCCTTGGTGCACCCCTTGAAGAGAAAGTATGGTTCCCTGGCGAGTGGGAAGAGGTAAAGGCAGTAGTGGTAAGCCCACGTTATGAATTCCTCATCCCAGGTTATGAGAACGACCAGCGCTACTATGCCACTCAGTTAGTCAAGAACTGGGGCTATTGGTACTATCAGGAGTCCCCCACGAGCAAGGCTCAGTCACTCCGCGAGGATGTAGGTCCATGCTCATCACGTGTCGATGTAGAGACCAATGATGGCTTCATCTACCTCTATCTTATGGACGCCATCCAGAAGGCAGGAGCCGAGGCATGGGTGCGCATAGAGAAGGAAGACGATGAGCAGCTTGTGCGCACAGCCATGCAGAAGGCAGGTTTGCAGACCGATAAAATGAAGTTTTTCGTATCTCCAGGCAATTCCGTCTGGTTTCGCGACTGCGGTCCTATCTGCTTCTATTACGGTGACGACGATAAGATAGGCATGCTCGACTTCCTCTACGACGTCCGTCGTCCGCTCGACGACCTCCTGCCATCCGTTCTCCATTGGAAGTTTGGCATCCCTAATTACATCAACGACCTCATGTGGGAAGGCGGCAACTGTCTCGTTGACGGTGTAGGCGGCCTTATCACCTCCACCTCCACCTACAAGCATAATGATGGTACCATAGGCCCTATGTGGTGGGATGGTTCAAATCCTGAAACCATCAGGTGGAATCCAAAGGCAGCCCTCTCCCCAGCCGATATCAAGTATAACCTCAACGGACTTGTAGGCCAGCGTCAGACCAATATCATACCTACGCTCAACTACGATGGCGGCACAGGTCACATCGACCTTTATCTCGACGCCATCGACGAGAATGCCATCTATATGACCCAGATGCCAGAAGAATATAGCTGGTGGACCGACTATGACATCGCCCTCGGCAATTCTGTTATCCTCTTCAATAAGAAAAGCTTCCACCAGCGTGCATTCTACAACCGCGGTGCCATTCCCTTCCCATCATATGATAACGGTTCAAAGTGGCAGAGCGAAGAAGAATACGGAGGCTTTGCCCGCACCTATGCCAACCACCTCATCTGCAACGGCTATATCATCCAGCCATGCTTCTCGCCCGTTGACGCAAACCACATGCCAACCGCAAAGTGGGACCTTGCCAACATCCAGACCATGCAGAAGCTCTATCCAGGCTATAAGTTCTATTGCATCGACATGCGCAGCTTCGACGGTTCAGGCGGTTCCATCCACTGCATCACCAAGCAGATACCAGCCGACAACCCCGTGCGCATCATCCATAAAGACATCTACGGCGACGTCAACCCAGGCACCCTCAGCTACATTCCTTTCAGCGCCATCATCACCAATAAGAGCGGCATCAGTGAGGCCAGCGTTTACTATAGCATCAACGGTGGAGCATGGAGTCAAGCAGTCATGACCAATAAGGACAACGGCAACTGCTGGCATGTTGACATTAACCTCAACAACCTCACAGGCGGCAATCCTATCCCAGCCGAGGGCATCAACGTGTCTTACTACATCTCAGCCACCTCAAAGAACGGCAAGACCATCACCAAGCCATTCAACGCCATTAACGGCACCCTCTATAGCTTCACCCTCACCACCAGCGTCAAGTACGACGAGAACATGTTCGACTTCAGCGTCGATCCTATCGACGAGGGCTCAATTAAGTTCTCCCTCGACAACGCCCTGATACGTGAGGACACCAGCGAAGACCCAACAGGCGTCATCGAGATACAAGAGAGCGAAAGCCCCAAAGCCGCAACCCCATCCAGCGGCTGGTATACCATCGACGGCATGCCACTCGGCACTCGTCCGTCAGCCAAGGGCATCTACCTCTTCGGTGGCAAGAAGGTAGTGATAAAGTAAAGAAACTGGAATATACATAATAATAAGCATAAAGGAGAGTCAAAATCATTGGCTCTCCTTTTGTTATGTATAGATGCTAAGCATCCGCGCGTGGGTACTTAGCAACCGCGTCTGGGTGCTAAGCAACCACATCTGGAAGCATAGCTTCCGCACGTAGAGGCATAGCTTCTGCATGTAGAGGCAGCCCTTCTGTCTCTAAAAGCATTGCTTTTACCTTTTCGGCAGAAAATAGCCTAATTTCTAATTTCTAATTTTACGAAAAATTCTTATTATTTCGTGAAATACCCCCTAACCTCACTTACTTCTTCTAATCCCGCATAAACACTGGGCTCAAGCAGGTGGGGTCAAACTTACTCTACCTCACTTCCACCCCCACTTCCACCCCCACCTATCCCGATTTTCTATTCCCTCCATCTTATTGGGTCACAGGTGGGGTAAAAAGTGGGATTCAACCATTTATACCCCACTATCCTCAGCCCAGTATTCATGCGCCTTCCGAGCCCATAAGTGAGTATGTGGGGTTAAAAAAACTTTTTTTTGTAAAACCACGAATAGCCATGTGCCCTCTATATTTCCCCTTAAAATTTGGAGGAAAGGAAAAAAGTTTGTAAATTTGCAAGCAACAACTCTGCTGACACACTTATGTTTAAACAGTTTTTTGAAATAATGAAGCGATACCTGAGCCCTTACAGGAAGTATCTTGTGGGTTCGGTGGTGCTCAACATACTATCGCAGTGGCTGAATGTATTCTCGTTCGTGGTGCTGATTCCGATACTGAATATTCTCTTTGAGATAGACCAGAAGGTATATACCTACAAGGAGATAACGTGGAGCAACCTGAGCAAGGACGCGCTGCTGAATAACGGCTATGCATACGTGCAGGAGCTGATAGCCTCGTATGGGGCGTTCGCTACGCTGTGCATGATGGGCTTCGGACTGATCTTTATGACGGGTCTGAAGACTTTTTGCTACTTTGCAGCATCGGCGGTGATGCTGCCTCTGCGTACTGGTGTGGTGAAAGACATTAGGATGGAGGTGTACAGGAAGGTGCTGAAGTTGCCATTGGCATTCTTCTCGGCTGAGAGAAGGGGCGACATAGTAGCGAGAATGAGTGCCGACGTGGGTCAGGTGGAAAACTCGGTGACGAGCAGCATAGACCTGCTGATAAAGCATCCGATAGCTATAATAGTATGTTTCTCGACCATGATATTCGTATCGTGGCAGCTGACAGTGTTTGTGATTGTGGTGGCTCCGATAGCTGGCTACATAATGGGTAAGGTGAGTAAGAAGCTGAAAGGGCAGTCGGCTAAGGTGCAGGCTCTGTGGGGCGATATGCTGGCACAGCTGGACGAGACGCTGGGCGGACTGCGCATAATCAAAGCTTTCATAGCCGAGCAGAAGATGATAGACCGTTTTGAGGCGGTGAATGAGGATTATCGTAGCAACAGCATTGCGATGTCCATGCGCCAGGTGTCGGCTCACCCTATGTCAGAGTTCTTAGGCACTATAATTATTGTGATAGTGCTGCTGTTCGGAGGATGGCTGATACTGAACGGTTCGAGTATGATTGATGCTTCGACGTTCATATTCTACATGGTGATACTGTACAGCGTGATAAACCCGCTGAAGGAGTTTATGAAGGCTACGTACCAGATACCGTTAGGGCTGGCATCGATGGACCGCATAGACTTCATACTGAAGGCAGAGAACCCTATCAAGGAACTGCCTGTGCCTGAGGAATTGAAGGACTTTGAGGACAAGGTGGAGCTGAAGGATGTGTCGTTCCACTATCAGGAGGGTGTGGATGTGCTGAAGCATATCAACCTGACCATTCCGAAGGGTAAGACGATAGCGCTGGTGGGACAGTCGGGCTCAGGCAAGTCAACGCTGGTGGACCTGATTCCAAGGTATCACGACGTGAGCAGCGGCACACTGCTGATAGACGGCAAGGACGTGCGCGATGTGGGCATCAACGACCTGCGCTCGCTGATAGGCAATGTGAATCAAGAGGCGATACTCTTCAACGATACGTTCTATAATAACATAACATTCGGAGTAGATAACGCCACGATGGAGCAGGTGATAGAGGCAGCGAAGATAGCCAATGCGCACGACTTCATCATGGAATCGGAGCATGGTTACGACACGATGATTGGCGACAGGGGAGGCAGACTCTCTGGAGGTCAGCGACAGAGAGTGTCGATAGCCCGTGCCATACTGAAGAACCCGCCGATACTGATACTGGACGAGGCGACATCGGCACTGGACACGGAGTCGGAGCGACTGGTGCAGGAGGCGCTGGAGCGACTGATGAAGAGCCGTACCACAGTAGCTATAGCTCACAGACTATCAACCATCAAGAATGCCGACGAGATATACGTGCTGCATGATGGCGAGATAGTGGAGAAGGGTACGCACGAGGAACTGACGGCGCTGAACGGCTACTATAAGAAGCTGAATGATATGCAGAAATTATAAACGGGAACGCTAACGAAACGTCACTTCGTGACTACGGGAACGGGAACGAAAACGAAAATGGACTTAGAAAACGAATTTATAGTTAGGATAGTGATGGCAGCCATACTTGGCGGACTGATAGGATTGGAGAGGGAATACAGGTCGAAGGACGTGGGATTCCGTACCCATTTTCTGGTGGCGCTGGGTTCGGCACTGTTTATGATAGTGTCGGCATACGGCTTTGAGGAGGTACCTATGACGGGTGCTCACCGCTGGGATGTGTCGCGCATAGCGGCGCAGGTGGTGAGCGGCATAGGTTTTATATGTGCAGGAACCATCATCTTCCGCAAGAGCGAGAATATGGTCAGCGGACTGACCACTGCATCAGGAGTGTGGGTGGTAGCTGCCATAGGACTTGCCTGTGGCGGAGGAATGTATAAGTTGGCTGTAGTCAGCGCCATACTGGTGCTGGCAGGACTGGAAGCCTTTAACTTCTTTCTGAGGAAGTTAGATAAGCGTCGTAGAGGTAAGTAATAATAGTATTGACAGAGTATGAAAAGAAGTAGCGAGAAGTTTTTGGAACGGTTAAGGAAAAAGGTGGCTCCACTATGCGGGAATAAGTTGCAGGTGCCACCTTATATAGATAATCGGGAAGAGGCGACAAGTATAATGAGGCACTACCTTGAGGGGGAAGAGCCAGCCATGATAGCTCGCTATGGTCATGTAGAGTTGACTGCTATAGTAAATTATCTGGGCACGAGGAATGAGAATAATCATTCATATTGGAAATACATTAAGGGAGATATAGACAAATGGTGGTGGGACAGTCATATGTTTGAGCAGATGCAGAACAATGCGGGCTTTTTCCCTGTTAGTGAGAATGCTATTTCCAAGTATGCACAATTGACGATAGAAGATTCTGCCTTGGTAGATGTGTTGGGATGCTGGTTGCCAGAGGAAACCAGGGTAGAGGCATATTTGCCAAAGGATTATAAAAGGATAAGATTACGCTACCTTGAACCCGATTATTGGACAGAAAATGCCAGTGGTGAATGGACACAATGTCTTAAGGATAAGAAGGTGCTGCTTGTACATCCGTTTACAAAAACTATAAAACTTCAATATCAGAAGAGGAAAAAACTGTTTAAAGACAGTAGTCTTATTCCTGACTTTGAGCTACTGACAGTGCAGGCTGTACAGTCGATAGGTGGAGGAAATAAGGATTTTGACAGCTGGTTTGAAGCATTGCGGTATATGGAGGACGAGATAGACAAACAAACCTATGACATAGCGATTATAGGATGTGGTGCCTATGGCTTCAATCTTGCTGCGCACGTTAAAAGGACGGGACATAAGGCGATTCATCTGGGAGGGGCTACACAGCTTCTCTTTGGTATAATAGGCAACCGCTGGGAGAGCAGGGATGACTTTAGGCAACTGATAAACGATTTCTGGGTGCGACCGAGCATGGAGGAACGTCCTGCCACGGCATCACAAGTAGAGGGAGCATGTTATTGGTGAGAAAAAAGGTTTCAAATTCATATAATTTACAAAAGCATATAATCATGTTAGCACCGATAATATTGTTTGTATATAACAGGGCGAAGGTGACGAAGCTCACCGTGGAGGCTCTCCTGAGGAATAAGGAGGCTGGGGAGACGGTGCTGTATGTGTTTGCCGACGGTGCCAAGCCTAACGCTACGGAGGAGCAGCGCAAGAAGGTGGAGGAGGTGAGAGAGTACATCCACACCATCAGGGGATTCAAGGACGTGGTGATAGAGGAGGCTGCACAGAACAAGGGACTGGCTAACTCGGTAATAAGCGGAGTGACGAAGGTGATGGAGAAGCACGGCAAGGCAATAATAGTGGAAGACGACCTGCTGACCTCGAAGAACTTTCTGCACTATATGAACAGCTCGCTCGATATGTATGAGAACGACGAGGAGGTGATATGCATACACGGATACAGCATAATAAAGGATGCGCCGATAAAGGAGAAAACTTACTTCCAGATAGGTGCCGACTGTTGGGGATGGGCTACATGGAAAAGAGGCTGGGACCTGTTTGATGCCAATGCAGAGGACTTGCTGAAGACTATCTTGTCAAACCCGCAGGTAAGGAACAACTTCACCTATAATGATACCTATCCCTACATCAAGATGTTGCGAAAGCAGATTAAGGGCAAGATAGACTCATGGGCTATATGCTGGTATGCCAGTGCTGTGGTGAAGAACAAACTGTGCCTGTATCCTGCAAAATCTCTGGTAATGAATGTAGGCTTCGGCGAGGAGTCAACCCATTGCGTGGATGAAAACAGCTACGAAAAGACAATAGGTATAGATGAATCGACGACGGATTTTCCAAAGATAGAAACAGCAGAATCTCAGACTATGCGCAGGGCGTGGGAGGCACAGTTTCGCGAGATGTTTCCACCCAAGAGACATTCTCTGTGGTTGCGCCTCAGAGACTATGTGCGAAGGAAATTGGGATTGATATAATAAAACCATTATACTATGCAATCACAAATACTTGATTTACCGAAAATAGGCGACCCGAGAGGCAATCTGTCGATAATAGAACAGAAGAAGCAGATACCCTTTGAGATAAAGAGGGTGTACTGGATATATGACGTGCCAGGCGGTTTTGACCGTGGCGAGCATGCCTACAAGGATAATCAGGAGTTTATAGTGGCGCTGTCGGGCTCGTTTGACGTGGAACTGGACGATGGCGAGAAGAGACAGACCTTCCAGTTGAACCGTTCATATAAGGGACTGTATGTGGCAAAGGGTATGTGGAGGAGAATGACCAATTTCTCAACCAACTCGGTGGCGCTGGTGCTGTCGTCAACAGAATATGACCCACAGGACTATATATGGGACTATGATGAGTTTAAGCGATGGACAAAGGACAAGACCACAGAGACCAAGGCACCCGACCCAGAGACATCAGTAGAGGTGAGCAAGGGCGAGAAACTCTTTAAGGCAAGCGAGGGAAAATCGGTGTTTGACTGTTCGTTCTGCCAGCTCAACAAGATGCACGATGTGGAGGGCAACCTGACCTATATGTATGAGAATGTGCATGTGCCATTCCCCATAGACAGGGTGTTCTACCAGTATGACATACCAGGAGGAGAAGACCGTGGAGCCCATGCACACAAGGAATGTCACCAGTTTATAGTGGCAGCATCAGGAGCCTTTGAGGTGTTGTTAGATGATGGCGTAAACAAGAGAACAGTAACGCTGAACCGTCCGTTCTACGGACTGCATGTGCCGCCAGGCGTGTGGTCATCAGAACAGGGATACTCGTCAGGCAGCATCTGTCTGGTACTATGCAGTCACGGCTATGACGAAGAGGATTACATAAGGAACTACGAAGACTTTTTGAAATATAAGGGAATAGAGAAAGAATGATAAAGTTACTCGACTTACAAAAGATAACGGTAGAGCACGCAGAGGAATACAAGGCGGCAGCAGAGCGCGTGATAGACAGCGGATGGTTTCTGCAGGGCGAAGAGAACAAGCGCTTTGAGCAGCACTATGCTGAATATATAGGTACGAAGAACTGTGTGGCAGTGGCAAACGGATTGGATGCGCTGAAACTGATAATCAGGGCATACAAGGAGATGGGTGTGATGAGTGATGGCGACGAGATAATAGTGCCAGCAAACACCTACATAGCCACCATCATAGCTATATCAGACAACAACCTCACTCCTGTGCTGGTGGAGCCGACATGGGAACACTTGGAGATAGACACAGACCGCATAGAGGAGGCAATAACGCCAAAGACGAAGGGCATAATGATAGTGCACCTGTACGGCCGTAATGCCTATGACGAGAAACTGAAGGCGATATGCGAGAAGTACCACCTGAAACTGATGGAGGACTGTGCGCAGGCGCAGGGATGCCATTGGCAAGAGAAGAGGGTGGGAGCACTTGGTGATGCAGCAGCCCATTCCTTCTATCCAGGCAAGAACTTGGGAGCTTTTGGCGATGCAGGAGCGGTGACCACAGATGACGATGAACTGGCAAGCGTGATAAGGGCACTGGCAAACTACGGCAGTCAGAAGAAGTATGTGTTTAAGTACATAGGTATGAACAGTCGCATGTCAGAGCTCGATGCCGCTGTGCTCGATGTGAAACTGAAATACCTGGACGAAGACAACAGAAAACGTCAGAAGCTTGCTGCATACTATTACGACCATATCAATAATCCGCTTATAACCCTGCCTAAGCGCATACCAGACGAGAACAATGTATATCACCAGTTCCCCATATTCTGCAAACGCAGAGACGAACTGCAGGAATATCTCAAGCAGCAGGGCATCCAGACGCTGATACACTACCCAATACCACCACATAAGCAGGAATGCTATAGGAAGCCTACTGGGGATAGGCTTATATATTCCGCTCTCCCCATAACAGAGAGGATACATGAGCAGGAATTGTCTATACCGATGAACCAAGTGGTGACGGAGGAAGAGGCAAAGGCAGTGGTAGAGGCAATAAACAGTTTTAAGTAGGAGAAAGTACTGATGACAAAGTATAAGAAAGCATACTATATTTCATACGCTCTCTCGAAGTTGCCGCTGAGGGTGCTGTATGGCATATCAGACTTTGTTTTTGTGATAGTGTTCTACGTGGTGCGCTATCGCAGAAAACTGGTGAAGAAACATCTGAAAGACTCCTTTCCAGAGAAATCGGAGAAGGAGAGAAACGTGATAGAGAAGAAATTCTATCACTGGTTCTGTGACTACTTTGTGGAAACCATCAAACTGCTGACGGCAACAGACGAGGAGATGTGCAGGATGATAGAGTTCAGAGGTATGGACAAAATAGAGGAGGTGCTTAGGAGCGGACAGTCGATAGCGACGGTGCTGGGACATTTCGGTAACTGGGAGTGGCTGTCGTGCACCAAACTCGGAGTACCAAACTTCCAGGACTGGACACTGGGACTGATATATCACCCGTTGAGAGACTTGGAATATGACAAGTTGTTTATAGACATACGCAGTGCTCATCACGGCACATGTATAGACAAACATAGCATACTCAGAGAACTGGTGAAGCTGAAAAAAGAGGGTAGGGTGTCGCTATTCGGCTACATACTGGATCAGTCGCCAAAGTGGGACAGCATACACCTGTGGCTGCCATTCCTGAACCATGACACTCCAGTATTCACTGGTGCTGAGCGCATAGCGAGGAAATTCCAGAATGCAGTGTTCTATATTGATATGCAAAGACCAAAGAGAGGCAAGTATATTTTTGACTTCCAACTCATAACCCTTGCCCCGCAGGATATGGAAGAATATGAGCTGACGCACATGACATTCAAGATGCTGGAGGCGAGCATACGTCGCCAGCCAGAGTGCTACCTGTGGACTCACAACCGCTGGAAGAGAACGCATGAGGAATATGACCAAAAGGTGGCTTTAGGCGAACTGAAAGGATAGGAAGAGGGTTGTTAAAGGGGTAAACAGAGTGAAAAAGATGAAGATAAATTTCTGTACGCTATATAATTCCAACTACGCCGCAAAGGGATTGGCAATGTACTACTCATTGGTGGAGCATTGTCCTGATTTCCATCTCTATATATTTGCATTTGACGATATGCTGGTGGAGGCTTTGAGGAAGATGAACCTGGAGCATGTGACAGTGGTGACACTGAAAGAGTTTGAGGACGAGGAGTTGCTGCGCATAAAGACCACACGAACAAAGGGAGAATACTGTTGGACGTGTTCCAGTTCCACCATATTATACTGTCTGGAGCATTACGGATTGGATAATTGTACCTATATAGATGCAGACCTGTATTTCTTTTCCAACCCATCAGTGCTGATAGATGAAATGGGAGATGATGACGTGCTGATAACAGAGCATCGCTACAGTAAGAAATATAACCACGCTTTGGCAAACGGCATATATTGTGTGCAGTTTGTGACATTCAAGAACACACCCAATGGACTAAAGATACTGAAATGGTGGCGTAATGCCTGCATAGACTGGTGTTACAACAGGATGGAAGACGGGAAATTCGGTGATCAGAAATACCTTGACGACTGGACTGAACGCTTTGAGGGAGTGCATGTGTTGCAGCATCTGGGTGGAGGTGTGGCACCTTGGAATATGCAACAATATACATTCAGAAAAATGGAAGGAAAGATAGTGGGCAGAGAGAATGAGACAGGTAAGGAATTCCCTTTGGTATTCTTCCATTTCCACAATCTGCATAGCTATAAGATAGGGAGCTTGAGAGAACTTACACCTTATAAATATATTATGCCCCGATCAGTAAAGCGGCTGATATATAATACGTATATACCAGTGCTGCAACGCTGCTACTATGAGATGAAGGGTGTAGATGCAAGAATTGACGGTATAGCAACAATGCCATACACCTCAATATGGGAGATGGTGCGCAAGACGTGGAAACGTATTTTGGGACACAAGAATACCAACTCCTTTTATTGGAGAGAGAAGTGATAGTTTAGAACAAATCCTTCAAAAGGAATTTGAAACCGTATTTTATAAGGGCAAAATCACGTTTGACGGGTGATTTTGTCATTGCTTTGTAAATCTTGCCCCACACCTTATTTTGAGGTACGATACTCTTGCGAATAATTTCGTTGGGGAAGAGTTCGTTCATCACTATGTTGCGTTCTTCCTGCATCTTCTGGCTCTGGGTGGTGCTGATGCCACCAGTATATTCATAGGAAACGAAGAAATCAAGGGGAATGTACGATGCTCCATTCAACCACTGGGTGAGAAAGAAAGCCCAATCGGACACTATGCGCAGGTCTTCACGATAGAGATGCTGCCTGAGCAAGGCCGTGCGAGTGAAGGTGGACTGGTGATAGACGGAACTGATGAGCAGATGATGCAGAGACATCTGTTTTAAGGCATAGCGTTTGTGTTCATGTTTGCCAGCCTTGATGGAATGACCTATATAGAAATCAGCATCCCCAAGAGATTTGTTGGCATGGGCTATTACCTGATTATCATAGAAATGGTCGCCAGCATTCATAAAGATGCAGTAATCGCCTGTTGCCATTTTGATACCTTTATTCATGGCATTATAGATGCCTGTGTCAGGTTCGCTGAGTTTCTGCAAGGGCATTGGGCATTGTAAAGCCTCGAGATACTCCTTGCAGCCATCGGTGGAATTGCCGTCGATGATGATATATTCAAAGTTGTGGTCACTCTGTGAGATAACCGACTCTACTGTTTTCTTCAGACCTTTAAGGTCGTTACGAACAACTGTTATTACGCTAATTTTCATATTATGAAATGCTTGTGATTGTGCAAAGATACAAAATAAATATGAATTAAGAATTGTGATTAGGATTTTTTTTCGTACCTTTGCATACGACTATGATACCAAAGATTATACATTTATGTTGGTTTAGCAACGACCCTTATCCTGTGGAGATAAAGGTTTGTCTGGACTCATGGAAGCGCCTGCTGCCTGACTTTGAGGTGCGCCTGTGGGATTATGATGCTGCAAAGGCGATAGGTATTCCGTTTATTGATGAGGCTCTGGCAAACCGCAAGTGGGCTTTCGCTGCTGATGTGGTGCGCTTCTATGCCGTGTGGAAAGAGGGCGGAGTGTATATGGATAGCGATATATTTCTTTTCCGCAGGTTTGACGAGTTGCTTGAAGAGAATGACTTTATAACCACTGCTGAGGCTGGCGAGGGCATGACGTGGTGGGGACTGCAGGCAGCATTCTTCATGGGAGTGCCAGGCAATAAATTCTGCGAGGAGATGGTGGAATACTACCGCAACCGTAAGTTCGTGAAGGAAGACGGCAGTTTCGACCAGACCATTTCACCACACCTGATGGTGCCTACGGCAGAGAAGATGGGGTATAAGTTTGATGACACAAAGCCCCAGCATCTGGAGGGATTGACCGTATTGCCTACACGCTTCCTCTCACCCCAGAAGAAGTGGGCGCACGATAAGGAGGCGATAGGAGTGCACAGGGTCTATGGCAGTTGGAAGAAGAAAAAACTGGGACGCAAGATAGACATCTGGGTGCATCACGTATGGCACGTGATACGCTACGCCTTATTCAAGAGATAAGGTAAAAGTATATG
>JAEEGL016067015.1_pt1 | contig 13013 bp, 14 predicted proteins | sample 9134231 | NCBI WGS metagenome assembly JAEEGL01 (sample SAMN16246548, study PRJNA631951) | gut metagenome | biome: gut microbiome; feature: rumen; material: fiber-attached | host: Bos | place: Iran: Karaj | collected 2018-10 | reverse complement strand
TCCGGGTTCACAACCCATATTTCGCAGCAAACATAGTATTCACCTTCAGCAAATTCATCTCCGCGAGAATGAACTCTCCCTAAAGGTTTTCTTTCAGAATCGTAAAGGTCCCAAAGCTCCATATCTGTTATCCTCCTGTGTTTAAATAAACCAGTTCAAACTAATTATTCCAGTATCTCCCTGACAGTTCCTGCCTTCATAATCATTGCGTATTTCTCGCTGACCAGATCTTTCAGATCATCGCTGAGTTCCTCATAATCCCGGGTCAGTTTGTCCCGGATGAACTTCAAAGAATCTTCGTCATTTATTCCCATGACCTTGTGGGCCAGCGAATACAGACTTTTATATGAATCAAAATGAGATAAGCCATCCGCATCAACCAGGAGCTGTTCTTCGGCACTTGTCCTGTATTCAGCCCTTTTGCTGCTGTGATTTAGTATGCATTTCTTAACGTGCTCTGTCTTCTCATCAGGGCAGCCGTTTTTTCTCAACAATTCCGCTGCTATTTCGGCACCGAATTCGTTATGCCTGCTTCTGTCCAGAGACCTGTCTGTCATGGCAATATCATGAAGCAGCGCACTTAATTCGAGAACTTCCCTGTCGACATTTTTGCCTTCCGACAGGCTGACAACATACTTATACACATATCGGATGTGTTCGCGGTATATGTTGTACTCATCCACGGTACCTTTCGTCTGTTCCTCAAAGCTCCTGCTCCTGTCCGCGATCTCCCGGCGCATTTTGAGGACGATCTCGCTTACAGACCGGCTTTCTCCGTCCCTGCAGATCAGTTCTTCCTCTCCGTCAAGTATCCTGTAGGCTTCTCCGAACAGTTCCGTGCGTCCGTCTTCGATCACAATATAGCTTCCGTCATTGATTGCCAGGATCTCGTGACCCATGCTGTCCGCGTACGTTATATCCTCAATCAGTCTGAACCCATCCAGCATTTCATCCCGTAAGCTTTGAAAATGAGGAAAAATATTAACACTCGTGAGCCCCAGTCCGGGTATCCAGCGCTTATAATCGGGATCTATCGCTTCCCCGTCGAGTTCAGGCCCCGCATAGACGATATCGGCACAGTTCATGGACCCAGCGCTCCACGCGATCAGGATTCCGTCAAAGTTTTTCAGCTTTTCTCTTAATGAAATCTTCCCGAAAAAGGCGTTCTGAGTAGGCACATGTCCGCCTGTAAGGATTATTACATCAAATCCGCATATGTTATCTGCCAAAGTCTCATTCCTGTCGTCACACATCTCAACAGAGGATACACTAAGGCCGCTCATCGGGAATGCGCCCCTGAGGCAATACAATACAGAATCGTTCTTCTCATAATCCTTGGGATCTGCACATATCATCAGTACCCGCGCATTGGCAGGCCATATATTTTTAAGTTTATCGAGCAGACCGTTTGCGTCTGCTATCGGTCCGGGAAGACGCTTTCCGTCAACTTTTACCGAACCGCCCATGTGACTTGTAAGTATAGTTATCATCATTGAATTTTAGCCAAAGCGGCGTTTTTGTACGATTCATCGTCGGTGACTTCTTTTATCACCGTGATCTCCTTCGGGAACCTGATCTCTGCATTCTCGTAACTTAGTTCAATCTCGAGGATTGCTTTATCATTCCAGAAAGGATAAACATCAATTTCAAAATACTGGTTATCATATGTGAGGCAATACCTGTCCTTCCGGATCTGCCTCATTGTCGTATCTGCATTCATTAGCAGGCGGATGTACTCGCTCTCCGAGAGTCTGCGCTCGATCTCCACACGCTTTATGCTGCTGATCCTGCGTTTTGTCGTCTGATAATAGATATAATGGCCGTCTGCGCCACGCTGTCTGACACGGATTTCTTCATCGTCATCGGCCTTCAGATAAGTCTGAATGATCTCAACACGCCGGCAGTTCGGGATGGATCCCAGCCATTTCATATCCGGATATTCGATCAGAAACTTCCGCTCTATCTCGTACGGTTCGGGCTCACCGAGGAAAGAAGTTATTTCCGCGATCAGGCGCTTCATCTTGTCTTCAAAGTTTGAAGAATTGTCGATCACGCGCAGATGCGGATGTCCCGTCCAGACGGAGATCAGCTTATCATCAAGCGCAGCCGCTTCCGCGACCGTTTCGGTCCGGGCGGAGTTATTTTCTGTCGTATAGAATTCCTCCGCGCCTTTCGCCGCAGTAACCAGATGGAAGACTGCGTCGTATTTATCCCTGAGCTCGATCTCGTTAGTTCCGAGGAATTCAAGCACCTGCTCAAATTCAAGGTCGTTCATGTACACCTTATTGTCCAAAGCGCCGCGATCGCAGACGATGAGAACCTTGGGAACATCCATAGTCTTCGCCGCCTGTTCAAAGACCTTTTCCTTATGAAGCTGCATGCTGAGCTGGCACTTCTGGAACTCACAGTTCGTTCCGCAGGTCCACGGGGCAACTCCTCCGGTGATCAGCTGCGTCGCAGTTTCCGCCACGAACAGGACTGTATATCCCATTTGCGTAAATGCATTCTGGATCCAGCTCATGGCCGTGGTCTTCCCGGCGCAGGGACCGCCTGTGATAACGATCTTCGTGATCGTCGGCTGCTCTTTGCCTTCTCTGTTTGCGAAATCATGATCATTCATCGCGATCGCCTCCTAATGACGTTTTGAATAAAACACAAATTCTTTATCACGCTTTATCTCCTTGTAGCCCAGTTTCGAATAAAACGCATTTGTCCTGACATTCCATATCGGCGTATCAAGCTTGAATTCTTTTACTTCCGGGAACATATTCTCTATTTCCCGCATCAAAAATTGTCCGTAACCTTCGCGAAAATGCTCCGGTGCAACGAATATCCTGCCGACATTCAAAACATCGTCTTTCAAGAACAGGATCGCTCCGCCAACGATCAATCCATCTTCTGTCAATTTATACAGATGGCCCTGTCTTGCCATTTTCGTATGAAACGGAACTGACATGTATCCGGGAGGCCCACCGGAAGGCGGACCTCCTATCAACGCGTCAGTGGCAAAAGATCTCTTTGATATACCGGTCAATGTCAGTGCATCTGAAGTCGAAGCTTTTAAGAATTGTAAAGTCATGTTTTATCCTCTCCAATGTCATTACCAGATTATCCCGATATCCTATCCCACAACTGTACCTCCACATATGCATACTTGCCGAGAGATTCTTTGAGAAAAATATCAACCGAACCATTACACGCTTCAATACGCTCAAACAGAAGTTTTTTCGTAAGGACAATCGGTTCATTTCCGTGCACCATCAAAGCACAACTGTCCCCAAGTGTGAAGCTGACCTGATCATCGGGAATGTCATCCAGATCAATAATGATCTTATCGCTGCTGTTAAACCATTCTCTGAGATATTCACACTCCAGAAGGGTAAATGAGTAAGGGTGCGGAAGCTTAGGATTTCCGCCTAATTCTATGAACTTCTCCCGCACAAACGCATCTGCTTTCTTTCGAGCCGGATAATAGTTCGCGAAGTCGGCGAAACGTCCGAAACTGGTAGTATCCGGATGCTCGTCGGCAAGTTCTTTCGCCTTGTGAAAAGCTTCCTCCTCAGGAAGAAGCATTATGTTTTTGCACGGATCTGTTCCCGGGTAAAAGTAGTGGGTAATAAAAAGTTTATCCATATTCAGGTTCCGCCTCATTCATATTTTTATTCCGTATCAGGATACGTTACGATCACTTCGTCGGTGTACTTTCGTTCCATATCATGACGTTTTTTGCGATTCTCCACCGAGTCAAAAATGATGGAAAAATCATAATCTTCCGGATACAGCTCTTCGGCCTTGACATGAAGCTTTACGCGTTTTTGATTGATCCATATTTTCCGGCCCGCTATCTGGACTCTGAGTACTCCCTTATCATTTTCCGGCTCGCAGACTATGCCTATCTTCTTGTCCGGATATACCATTACGCTGTCGCCTATCCTGAACTGCGGCGTCAGCTTTGGACTATTTGCCGGCTTTTTATACCTTTGAACCTTCCTGTTTTCACTTTTGGATATGTCTGCGTTATTCCTGAAGTTGTATGTTTTCAGAGCCTCCCGGCCGTATGCGGCTTCCACAGCTACCTTCAGCATGCTCTCCGGCATCCCGAGGCGGTCCGCGATATAGAAGGCACAGCTCTCTCCTGCTTCTCCGATCACCATTTTGTATGTAGGCATCAATGTTTCACGGTCAAAAGTCATTCTGGCGTTTATGATTCCCTTCTGTCTTGCCGCATATTCCTTGATCTCCGGATAATGGGTCGTTACCAGGAAATTTGCCCCGCTTTTGCGTAATTCTTCAAGAATCGCGGTTGCTATTCCCATTCCTTCGGCCGGGTCGGTACCGGAGCCTAATTCATCCATTATCACAAGGCTTTCCCTGTTTACTTTTCGAAGTATCTCAAGAACATTTTTGATGTGCGCCGAGAATGTGGACAGGTTTTCGGAAATATTCTGTCCGTCTCCGATATCGCTCAAATAGCCTGAATTCATGCAGATATCCGCTTCGAGACACGGAACATGGAGTCCGCACTGGGCCATATAGCTTGTCAGCATTACCGTTTTTATCGATACGGTCTTGCCTCCCGTGTTCGGTCCCGTGATAATGATCCCGCGTATCTGCTCACCGTCTTCCTTGCAAAAACCAAGTTCAAAATCGAGCGGTACATTTATGCTCCTGTCCATCAGGGGATGTCTTGCTTCTTTTAAGACTATCCTTCTTTCAAGATTGATCTTGGGCTCCACGCAGTCAAGGTCTATACTCAGCTTTCCCTTGGAAAATATGAGATCCAGTTTTTCCATCATTCTCATATTTTCTTCCATGGCAGGAATCGCATCCGACACAAGTGCCGAAAGGGTATACAGGATCCTGTAAACCTCGTTTTCTTCTTCCACACGCAGCAGCTGCAGTTCTTCATAGTACTTGCCGAGAGCGGCCGGTTCTATGAAAACAGTGTTGCCCGTGGCTGACTTATCCATAACTGTGCCGGGGATCCTGTACCGGTATTCTTTTTTGACCGGAACGCAGACTCTTCCGTTTCTCAATGTATAGAAGGTATCTGCCATGCATTCTTTGTTGTTCCTTATGACCTGCTCCGCCTTCTGTTTTATGTTTTCCTCGGCATGGATTATCCGGGTCCTTACATCATACAGGACGTTAGACGCATGATCGTCCACCTCTTCGCATCTGATCTGCCTGCATATCTCCTCTCGCAGATCATTTAATTCATCAAGGTTTTCATCATAATACGCAAGCGGATTCTCATACTGCCTGCCTCTGGCGAGATAATACTTTAATCGCTCTACTGCCACCAGAACTTTTTCCACACGTTCAAGCTGGTACGGAGTAAGACACGCTCCTTTACCCGCTTCCGTCAGAATCTTCCTTACCTCGGTCACATCCTGCAGCGGAGGATTTCCGAGGTTTTCCATCATTTTCCTGCTGTTGCCGGTTTCGCGAAGCTTTACGTTCAGCTCCGCTTCATCAAGGATTACAGACGCATTCGCTATTTCCGCTTTGGCAGCTCCCGTAACCGCAAGCTGCGCCCATATTTCTTTTATCTTATCAAATTCTATCTGTTGTTCTGTATTCATTTCTGTTTCTCCGATATTATACCATAATCTTAATGTGTTTTGCGTATGACAATACCGATGAATGACAGATATTCGCCCAAACCTCTGTCGAAATATCCTTTATCTCTTATTCCGTACTCGTGTCCGGACTCAAACCAGTCATTCCATGCTTCATCGAAGCAGTCAAGATCAAAATCCATGACCACCTCATAGTCATCGCTGTTGTCAAATAAGTTCATCCACCACTTTCTTGAGTGGAAGGTATCAAGATCGTCTCTGTTGCCCCCAAACCACTCGAGTAAAGCTTCTTCCTGCTCTGAGTTAAGCTCTTCCTTAAGTCCGGGCATAGCGACTACCAGTACTCCGTCCTTTTTCAGGAAAGGAAGCACCTTCTCCTCGAGAACTCCCTTCTTTGCCGCAAAATAGTGGAAAGCGTCTATGCTCACGATCGCATCAAAATATCCGTGCGCATAAGGCAGATCGCGGGCGTCGGCATGAATGGGGATGATCCGGTCATCAACGCCCCATTTCCTGAAGCTCTCCGCATTCTTCTCTGCCGGGATCCAAAGGTCCGTAGCAAAAACATTCACCTTTGCTTCCTTTGCCAGAAACAAGCTGGTGATGCCCATTCCGCATCCCAGATCCATAACGCGGCCGCCTTCCTTCATCGGATATTTTCCAAGCATTTCATCCAACAGTCTTAAACTGTTCGGCCCCATTAAATATTCCTTCGTAAAGAATTCTCTGTAATTCTCACATCTTGTGTTAGTATTCGTTTTCATTTTTAACCTCCAAAATAGTCAATGTCACCTCGAAAATGCTTCGCATTTCCTCGGTATAAAACGGATCGCTTATGCGATCCCGGCCGGTACCGGGCTTGAAACCCAGCACCGGCCAGAGCTTCACCACCACCTGAAGGTGGCGGTGAAGCTCTTTGTTTTAAAAAAAGCCATGACATCCTGACGCAAAGATATCATGGCTCTGAATTAAAAATATATACAATTATCCGCATAGAGAGGAAGCCTCTCTATGAACGAGGTATGTATCCATGATATTAAGCGTACCGAAAGAAAGCTAATGGCAACCATGCCATTAACCAAAATATTACTGATCCTCAAAATTCAGAAAAATCAGCAATAGTTATCTAACCACGCTTAACATAAAATACCTCGTCTTTCTTAAGTTATTTACTGCAATCCCTTTATAACACTAAAACGGGATGTTGTCAATTTGGGACTTCTATTCCTTATCCGGAACAAAAAATGCCCCCTCAGAGTTATAAGATTGACTTTCCTTTAATTATGTAGTATATTGGCATTGAAGGGAATGAAGTTTTCTACCGTACAGTTTTTACTCAAGCGGCGTGCTCGTTTCCTTTTTTATTTGTACTATATCATATAAATACAGTTTATTCTTTTCATCGCAGCGAACCAACATTCTTGCTCTGAAAATATTATATCTATCAATTTCACCCAATTCACTATAAACAGGTATTCCAAATCGCGTATCATACCTATACCATCCATTTTTCGCTTTATTTCCATGTTTTCTATCATAATCCGGAGACTCTGCTTTATTATCAGCAATTTGAATCAGTTCACCGATTGCCGTTATTGCATTCGCTTTTGCTTTTTCATTTGCACCCTTTATACCCTTTGTATATTTTGAATGAGTAAATTCATCCGGAAAATCTGATCCGATATATACCTTTTCAGCAGTTTTGGCAATCTCATAGTACTTCCCGATATATTGTCTAAGTATTTGTTCAATCTCATCCCAGTCAATATTTCTTCTTGATTTGAAACGGATATCATTGATCAGTACAACCTTGTTCCCATCCGGATCGGTAATAATACTGACTTTATCAGTTGATCTCTCTTTATCTGCAAAAATGTCCTCGAATTTTATCTGGTACGCTAATAACCTCGGAATATATTCCGGCGGTGTTCTTCTTCCTGCCTCCCAATCTTCCAATGTGCGAACAGGGATACCCGTATGCTCTGAAAACTCTTTACGTGACATTCCTGTAATTTCTCTCAAGTCTTTTATTGATTTAGCTATATCCATATCGCCACCTCGCATTGCGTGTTTATGTGTATAGCATACCATAGTTTGGCGCTGTTCGCAATGCGTGGTTTATTATCAATTATTTAACTAAAAAAAGTGAGCTTTCAGGATTGTCCTAAAGCCCACTTTCGTATATATCATCTTATTCAGTTGGATGGCACATAATTATACTGGCGGATGAAGATCCCAATCAGGGAAGCAAGCTGCAAAGCCTTCCAGATTTTGTGACAGAACAATTTTCTCGTTCTTTTGTAATTCATCATCTATGGAGCCGAACATTGCATCGAGATCGTCCATCCCATCCATACCGTTATCTGTACCATTCATCATATTGTCCAAATCCATGTTATCCATAGTTTATCCCTCCGTTAAGCGATGATTTCCATACGCGGCTTGTTGTTAAACTGCTTAACCTTATCAGATGCTTCAACCCATTGAGCACATGTTTTTTTGATATCAATTACACCTTGCTTTTCTAGCAGTTCATATCTTTCAGTGATGTCCTGGACATTAAGCTCATTGTTTTTCTTTGATGTAAACATCTTATATGCACAAAAACCTGCGCCACCGAGCATGATAAGACCTATAAAAGCTGAACCCCAAATAAACATCGGGAGACTCAATACTCCAGCCGCTATAGCAGCAATCATAAAGAACTTGGGAAGATTATTATTTATCCTACTCAACTCTTCAACTTTTCTCTGTTCCATCTCATTTGTGTAATTCTGTACGAGTTGATCAACATTTCCGCCATCTGTTGTTTTACCGACCCAGTTGTTAACGTTTATTGTGATCGCTTCAGGGAACTCAGTTTTCTTTTCCTCAATGTATGAATCAAAGCCTTTTTGAATGAAGCCATTGAGGAATGATATAGCGGTTTTCTTCTGAGAAGTCTGTTCATAATCTGATATGATTGCATCCGACATACGCTCTATCATATTCAAAGTCTTTTCTTTACGTGCAAGTTCTTCTGAACGACATACCTCGCGCGCTTTTTCAACATCACCGTTGAATTCTTTGACTTTCTGCAAATAATGCTCTTCCTGACGTAAGGGCTCTTCTTTTCCGTCGTAACGACTTATAAGATTGATAAGTCGTTTATCAATTGTTGCCTTTAACGCATCCGAATTAATATTTGCATGTTGTATACTAGAGAATCTGTCTTTGATCGGCTCTACAGAGTCAATACGGCTCATGTATTCGTTAATCTGATTATATTCGGTTACATTCGCTGCTAATTCCGGATAATCGGAATCAATATTCTTTTTGAATCGTTCACAGTATACTTTCCAGATATTTTCCTGCTTGGACTCAAAAGATTCACTGTTATTTCTGATTTCGTTAATCCAACGATTTATGTAGTCATCACACATATGCTTTTCATCACGACCAAATATGCCGTTAACATATGCATCAATATACGCAAAACTACCTTCTGAAAAGCTTGCTGAGCTTTGCTTAGAGAAATAGATTGAAAGCCATTCATAGCAGGTCTGAGTGCGATCATTTCGTCTACAGATCAACGCCATGGTAATTGCCGTTTTTTCTGCATCTCTACGCATTGCTTCTTTTATAGCTCGTTCAGCAAGATCTTTATCATTTCCAATCCAGGCTGAAACAGCAACAAGACACGGAGCAAGCCAGTACTCAGGTGTAGAGAGCATAATCTCTTCGGATACTCTAGAAATTGTATTTTTCTTAACCAATGCAAGATCTGTCGCTTGAAGAACGCCCAGCATGGTTTCTCTGACGATCTTGTAGTTGCCAAAGTTCTGCTCAAGCTCTTGACGCACACGAACTAATTCTGTCATTGCTTGCTGCAAAGCGGCATTTCTTCTTTGGTCATCGATCATTCTTTCAAACTGTTCTCTGAGATCACTTAACTCATCGAAAATTTCTTGTTGAGATTCTTCTATTCCCTGAACAGTTGATCCCAAATTTTCGACCATCTGATATACCGCTTCAGTAGTATCGGCTATTTTATCAACACGTCTTTCTATGCCGCTCAACTGAGCTGAACTAAAATCCGCCATTCTAAAGACCTCCTTTTTTATTTTGACATATCGTTTTCGTATTTTTGTTTCTTAGCATTAAATCCGCTCAAAAACTTAGCCTTATACTCATTTGCTGACATTTTCTCGATAATCGTTCCAACAGGAAGAACAAAGTTATTATAAAAATATTCCGCCTTTGCCTTCATGTAAAAACTATTATCAACATACGGAGAATCCGGGTTTGTTTCTATTGCTTTAAGCAGGGCATAGCAGGTCTTGGGAATTCCACAATGTTCTGCTAGATCCTTGTACATCTCAATCAGATTTTTGTTAAAGAAAACAGTAGATGTACGCTTAGATATAAAATATGGACAGATGCGATCAAAAAAGTCCTGTAACTCAGGAATGTCCTCCGAGCCTTGCATGTTCTTGGCGATCAGTTCGATTATTTTTTCCTCGTAATCTGCAAGCCTGTATGCTGAAGCCAGGATCAACTGCCGTAGAGTTTTCAATTCGTCGTATTCCAGTGCAACATCCATAATCTGGTTAAAAAACATCCTCATAGCTCCGTTACGCCCATCGACAAACTCATCATAGTAAGCCATGATGAAAAGAGCAGAAGCATTGTCCATAGAAATATCAAGGACTTCCTGAGCAAAGTGCTTTGCATCATAGTATTTGCCATCTGAAAAGAAGTTTACTGCATTTTTTCCGGCATATAGAACTTTACTGTTTTTGTTAAGTGTTGCGCGAGCATAGGTCTGTTTTTTACCACATTGGTTACAGGTAAGGATTCTGCTTCTGGGATCAAACAATACATCAGAGCTTCCGCAACCCGGGCACGATAATCCAATAGTTTCCATGCTACACCTACCTGACTGCAGAAATTCTGGCACTTCTGTCATTCCATATTCTTTCAGCACTTTCTAAGTCGGCTAGTATTTCATTCTTATCTTTGCCCTGTTTTATATCATTACCAACAGTTTGAAGTGCCTGTTCAAATTCGTCTTCAAGCTCTTTTGTAAAGCTTTGTGAGGTATTTGAACTATAATCCACTTTCTGCTTGAGAGCATACACCTTGTTTTTTATATCCTGATCCTGAGCAATACCGATGAAAGATGCAAGCATCATAGAAAAAACAGCTGTACTATTGGTTTTTGCTGAAACAGTTTCGATCTTCTTAGCAATACTCATCGCACTATGCGCGGAGAGATATGCAAAGTAAACATAGACAGCCAATAATATTACATTTGAAGATATAAGAATCGCGATAATTACATTGCTGTTCTCTAACAACATGCAAATAATGTTTATAACAAAAACTATCAAAACATATCCGAAACCAATGACATAATGTACTGAATTGACTTCTGTCATTGAGTCACTCATTTTCATCGGGCGTAATAATGTAACAACTGCAGCAACTATGATCGCAATAATTCCCGCTATGAAACCGATCCAGTAATTGCTGTCTGTAGATACTACACTTATAAGACCGAGACCCACGGCCAGCCAGATGACAGCCAAAACTGCATGTATTCCGAGCGCAAATTGTTTCTTCATGAGTTTATTCTCCTTCCGATGTTAGTCAAACTTTCTCACCGCATTCTAAACAGAACTTAGCGCCGGGAGGTAATTCAGCGCCACATTTGGAACATTTTGATACTAATTTTGTTCCGCATTCCAAACAGAACTTTGCACCAGGCACCAATTCCTTCCCGCAGTTAGGACATCTGGCAATTACGGCCATAGGTTCGCCGCATTCAAGACAGAACTTTGCACCTTGCGGGTTTTCGTGACCACACTTGGGGCATTTTACAGAAGCATTACTGCTTGCGTTGCCAGTCGTAGAAGAATTAAAGTCGCCAAAAGCATTTGAGGCGATCTCATTAATACCTTTCCCGACAGCGCCAGCCATTCCGAATCCCATTCCGAGTCCCATCCCGGCACCCATCAAGCCACTGGAGCTACCTTGGTTTGAAGCCGCGGCCTCCATGACCTTGAACGATTCCTCTTGCTGATAAGTATAACCTTCACGCTCACGCATTCTAGCTCTTGCAGCCGATTCGATGTCCATCTTCATGGCATTTCCTTCGGCTTCGAGCTGATTCTGCTTGCGCTTAATCTTCATCTCATTGATTGCACTTATATCCTCATCCGGAACATTAATGTTATGGAACGAGAAATTATCAAGAGTGAGACCAAAATCAGCGAAATGTCCTTTCAGCTGTTCATAGATAATCTGGGAGAATTCTGACAGTTTGGTGTTAATACTTAAAATACCAATGTTCTTCTCAACCATATTTTGAGCAAGAAGAGTAGGAACATATTCGAGGATTCTTGCCCTCATGAATTCCTGCAGTTCTTCGTCGGTGAAGTCTGCTCTTGTTCCTACTATTTTTTGGAGGAAGTTCCTTGCTGCAACAACAGCTACGGCAGTATCTATCTGTTCGATATGAACTCCGTATAATCCCTGAGCTCGAACATGTACATTTACTTCTTCAACAGGATCCATTACTACAATCGGCGCCTGAGTTCCCCAGCGTAGATCATTAAGATATGTGGTATTTATGAAATATACAGTACTATGAAAAGCAGACTCCCCACCAGTTAAACCATGTGCTATATTCCTGAAAGGAGCAAACCTGCTATCACCTGTTTCGAGCTTAATCTTGCACGGTCCAATGAATGTCTCAACCTGAGAAAGACCGTTTCCGTTTGCGTTAAGAGAATTGCCGGCGGACATGTTGTTAGTGAAGATAGCCATCTGAGACTTGTCGACAATCAGATAAGAACCATTAATAAAATCCTCATACTCATATCGATGCGCAATAACTCTGGCTTCTCTGTCAGTAGCCGGTTCCCATTTGATGACATCTACAGCTACTGCTCCGAGTATTCCGCTATGTTGTTTTTCTTTTGGATTATTACTTTGAAACAATCCCATAACATGACCTCCTCAATATAGTATATTGGCTCACAATATAGCCTTTCTTTCACTCTCTATTCTACTCTTCTGCAAAATCAAATAGCAAGTATTTTTAAAGCAGATTGAAGTCTTTTTGTATATACCTTTCGCCAAAGCCATCCTTATAATATTTTTTCTCATCTTTCAATGTCCTTTCTTTTTGATATGCTCATTTAATGGTCTTCACAAATTGGCAAGCAGTGCGTCGATTATCATCGACTCCCTTTTGCGGCTTGTTGGGGTAAGCCCCAATCCCCTTGATTGCCGATTCCGTCGACAAGCTACGCCTGCAAGTCATGCTAAAAACTGTCACCTCCTATCCGGGCAAAAAGAAAAGACATCCATACGGATGCCTTCACAATAATATTTCACGACCGACTAAATCTGTTTTCCTAAATTCTTCACTGCATGATCATCACC
>JAEEGL015467727.1_pt1 | contig 13013 bp, 10 predicted proteins | sample 9134231 | NCBI WGS metagenome assembly JAEEGL01 (sample SAMN16246548, study PRJNA631951) | gut metagenome | biome: gut microbiome; feature: rumen; material: fiber-attached | host: Bos | place: Iran: Karaj | collected 2018-10 | reverse complement strand
TTTGATTTGTTCATATGCAGCCATCTGTTTTGACTGCAAAGATACGAATTCAAATCGTCGCACCCTCAAAAATGCTTGTAAAAGACTGAATTTCAATTATTTCAAAGACCGATTAGTCCACTTTAACGGGACAGTAGTGATATTATGTATATCACAATTGTTTTGAGAAAATAAAATGATTTCTTTTGTTTTCTTTTGTTATAACAAATATAATCTGTAAATTTGCAGCGATGATACACTATATTCAACTGCTCAGGCCACTGCAATGGCTCAAAAACGTATTCGTCTTTGCGCCTATCTTCTTCAGCAACAATCTGTTGAAGGCGGAAGTGCCTTTTTTATCTTTTTATAGTCTATAGCTAATTTAATCATTGTATTGCATATGAATATTATTATTAAGAACAATCGTTTAGAATATGACATTATTGCATATATGATGCTCTATTTAATTTTCTATTCTATTATTATTCCTAGCATCTTTTGGTGGTTTAATTTATCCATACAATCATATTATTTCCCTATTGCTCTATTAATATGCATACTTCACTTCTGTAGGCATACTATTCCTATTAAGGAGGCATTGGTATTCATTCTTCTAATATGTTTTTCTTTATGTCTGAACTGGATAGTACCAGATATGAGTTATGATGGGCAGGCATATCGTCAACCTATGGTTTATGCATTGGCAAATGATTGGAATCCTGTTTACAACAGCCATAATCCTATAATTGACTGTTTATGGAATATGAATATTTGGATAGACCATTATCCAAAAGGAATGGAGATATCAGCAGCAACGATTACATCGATGACTGGTTCCCTTGAAATGGGAAAATCTGTTAATACTATATTTCTTTTGTCAACTTTAATGATGGCAATACATTTATTAAAGAATTCTGATCTCAATTTGCCATCTTTTAAACTATATCTCTATTCATTTCTAATTGCCTGTCCAATGATTTTTGTTAATTATGGTTTGACTTTTTATATTGATATAGCTACTTATTATTTGATTTTTTGGATTCTTTGTTTCTTTTATATATTGCAAAGAAATGGTAAAAGCAAACGAACATGGTATCTTCTTTTCGTCATTACAGTCTTATCTATTTGCATAAAACTTAATATTTGTTTTTGGATATTGTATTCTATTATTATATATTGTTTTTATTTAATTCTTAAAAAGGAGTTGCGGGTGTTTGCTGTAATTTGCTCAATTACATTTTTTTCGTTTCTTTGGGGTCTATTAGTGATAAATTATAATCCTATTATAACAAATTATGTAGACCATCATAATCCAATTTATCCTATAGGAGAATTAGAAGGTAAGGATATAGATAAAAATGCGACACCTTATTTGTTAAAGGACAAAAACAGGATTTCCCAGGTGCTTATTAGTTTATTCTCAAGGCCAAATGATAATATGGAAACCTCATATCAAAACCCATATCATATATCGTATAGATTGAATATACGTAGCCTAGGATATGGAGCAAAACTTGGAGGTGGGGGATTATTTTTCATGGAAGTGTTAATTACTAGTTTTATTCTTGTTGTATTCAGCAAAAGGAGGAAAGAAAAGCAAATTGTTATTGTTGTTTCCTTGCTATTTATGTCGACACTGTTTATTTTACCTTTTGGGTCAAATTATAGATACGTCCCATTCATTACTTTGTTGCCCATAATCATACTATTGTATACAGAAAAAGCTGGCTTTAAATATAAATGCTTATATGGATTGAAATCATTATGTTTTTGGCTGTTTATATTAAACAATATTGTAAGTATGCCTTTTTTTATCAAGAATACATATCTTTCAAGTAAAAGTCAGAAAGATGCCATATCTTATATACAGAACTCCAAATCTCCCCATCCATATAGAACTAAAAATTGGAGTTTTAATTATAAAATACATGGCAATCAAATAGTTGACAAAGATATTTTTTCAGATAAAAGGGATGATTATTATGCTATACCTGATCAATTTGGACCTGCAATTTATTTGTACAAGGACTATTTTGATAAAAATGAATAACAAAAGAATTACTTACTATGTCACTTAGTTTTTTCCTATAGTCTTGGCTGCTGAAAGGTGAATCTGTAATTTGATATTTTCATTCAACATTTGTAAAAACATAGAAATGCAACCATTATTAAATAATGTAGTTTTGAATTGTTACATTTTAAATTTCCAGTCTGCAATTTTGGATAATTCATGTAAATAATGTATCTTTGCAACATTAAACATAATAAGATGATAGAGTATCTTCGACTTTTACGTCCGCAACAATGGCTCAAAAACATATTTGTCTTTGCCCCTATCTTCTTCAGCAACAATCTGTTGAAGCCTAAGTATTTTTGGCCCACGCTTGTAGTGTTTGCCTCGTTTTGTCTGATTTCGAGTTCCATCTATTGTTTTAACGACCTGAGGGATGTCGAGGCAGATCGCCAACATCCGAAGAAATGCCGTCGCCCGATTGCATCCGGAAAAGTCTCAGTCGGAAGTGGTTACGTGATGATGGTGTTCTGTATGATAGGCTCCTTCGCACTGATTCCACTGGCCATGAGTCCCAATACACCTTATTTATATATAATAGTGGGGGTTTACTGGCTGATGAACATCGGCTACTGCATCTGTCTGAAGCAGTATGCTATTCTCGATGTGTCGATTATCGCCGTAGGATTCGTGATGCGTGTGCTTATAGGTGGCTTGGCTCCAGATATTTGGATTTCGCATTGGCTGATAATGATGACTTTCCTAGTAACCCTATTCCTAGCCTTTACCAAACGCTATGACGACTTTTGTATATATGAACAAACGGGTACCAAACCGCGTGTCTCGATCACAGGCTATAACAAGACTTTCATCAACGAAGCCACAGCCATCATCGCCTCAGTCACACTGGTTTGCTACATCATGTACACCATGTCGCCAGAAGTCATCGAACGAATGGGCACCCGTTATGTCTACCTCACCAGTGGTTGGGTACTTGCAGGCCTCCTGCGTTATCTCCAGAACATGATCATCTTCGGCCTCAGCGGCTCCCCCACAAAGAGTCTCGTCAAGGATCACTTTATCCAATTCTGCATCCTAGGCTGGATCGCCTCGTTCTTTGTGATTATATATCTGTAAAGAATGAATTATCGTCATGATTTGGATTTGATGAAAGGACTGGCCATTATGGCAGTGGTGCTTTATCATGCTGGTTGGTGCAAAAGCGGCTACCTCGGAGTGGATGTATTCTTTGTGCTCAATGGCTATCTGGTTGTTCCAAAAGTCATGCAAGAGATTGCTGATGGGCGATTCAAGTATCTGCAGTTTCTGGAAAAGAAGATCTTCAGATTGTTGCCTTTGGTGCTAATCATCTGTGGATTGTCGTTGGCTATTGGTTATATGGGCATGTTGCCAGGTGACTATCGGTTTATGTCTGAGGAGGTGGTAGCTGCCTCTGTCTTTATGAACAACATGCTCCAGGCTTTGACAACGCAGAACTATTGGGCCGCTATCTATCATAAAGTACTGATGCACACATGGTTCCTGGGTGTGCTCATGCAATTCTACATTGTGTTCCCCTTGCTTATGATGTTGCTGAAAAGACGGATGCAAGCAGGGCTTCTCGTCTTAACACTTTTGTCACTTCTACTATACTTGCTTCCTAATGATAGCATTGGCAATAAGTATTATCTGTTGCCTTATCGATTCTTTGAGATAGCTATTGGTGGAATTGTTGCTTTCAAGTCATATAAAGGTTCATCGTCTTTACATTATCTGTCACTAGGATGTGTGCTGTTGATGGTGTTCTTTGGAGCTTTCACCATTGGTGAGCACGAGATGCCTTACAATCTCGTTGGGGGTACAAACACAATTCGTGAGAGTTTCCTGCCTCGCGAGGTGATGTTGTTGCTGACTGTGTTTTTTACTATTCTTTTTTGTTTCTGTAGAGATGAAAAGAATGGGATTACATTGTTTTCAATGCGTTCAAAGATACTTGCCCCATTGGGACGAATGAGCCTGAGTTTCTTCTTATGGCACCAGCCCCTGTTTGCCTTTTATCGCTATTTCTTTGCCGATGAATTGTCGTTATCAGTATTGATTGTTCTGGTGATAGTCACCTTGATATTATCAGCTTTTACCTATTATATATTAGAGCGTGGACTTGCCGTCAGCAATATTTTAAGAGCATGTTTGGTAATTGTCTTCCTCACTGTGAATGCTTTTGCTTTATGGATTTATCAACGGGGTGGGGTGGTCAGAGATGTACCAGAGCTTGATATTTATGAAGGTTCTGCAGATCCAACTTCATTTGAGCGTTATACGGATCGTATCTATCAATATGATCGCGAGTTTTTGCCTGATGTGTCAAGGAAGATAATTCTGGTTATTGGTAATAGTTTTGCCAGAGATTTCGCTAACATCCTGCTCGAATCCCCCATGCGAGATAGCATCCAACTTTCCTATCATTACGCCTTCGTTGATTGTCCCCGGAGTCGCATTCGCCAATGTGATCGAATCTATTTCTTCGGCTGGAAACATGATGTTCCTTCCGAAGTTTGGCAAAATCTTCATCATAGTGCCGATATTTGGGGTATCGGTACCAAGAATCACGGTACTGGTAACGGTATCTTCTATAAGAATCGCTATCGTAGTGACTATTTCGCCCAACGAACTACCATCCGTGAGGATTTCCACATAGTCAATCGCATGCTTAAAGAAGAATGGCAGGATAAATATGTTGATTTTTTAAGTCTGACATTACAACCAGATAGCACTGTTCCTGTTTTTACTCCAGACCACCATTTCATCACATATGATGGTATGCATCTCACTCCTGCAGGGACTCGATATTATGATCAGTTGTTATGTAAGTTAGGATTTCCTTGGCTATAGCACTATCTAAGGCTGCATAGCCATTATCATTCAAATGTAATCTATCACTACGATAGAGTAAATTTAGGTCATTCTCCCCATTACCATTCCATGACTTGTATCTTAGTATACTCAACTTGTCTGAATAGCCATTCTCTTGAATCATTTTATCAAGAGTGTCTCGAAATAGCTGTCTGCAATCCAATGGCGTGTTATTGATGATCATAGATAAACGACGTAATATCTTCTTCGATGTTTTCTGTCTTTCGTATGACAAGCAGATGTCATAATCAGGTATTTCTTGTAGGATAGGGCGTATATGATTGGACAAAAGTAAACGAATAATGCCATCCATGCTTTGCTGATAATATGAGGTATTCATTTTCTTGTATGTATCGTTGATGCCAGCAGAGACATAACAATACTTGTATCGTCTTTTAGACAAGAAGTGTCTGAAGTCACCATTGTCAAACATGTTCTCATATATTTCCTTACTTGTTAATCCACAAACACCGTATGAATGAACCTTAACTGGCTTATGAATCGAGTCCTGTAGTATTGTTGCAATCATACATTCATGATCTTTATGCATGAAAGCCCAACTATCGCCTATAAATGCAATCTTCAGCGTATCATCAGAAGTCGGATTTGTTCGGTATGGTTGTTTAATGCGGGGTGGGGCATAATAGCGATGAAAGCTATAAACCACTCCAATAATGATACATATAGCTAAGGAAATGCCAATATAGAGTATTATTCTTCTCATCGATTACCAGATAATATATTTTTGTCCTTTGGAAATAATCTTGCAAGAATGCAATAGAACCCAATACTCAATAGTGTTGCAAGAATGACGCATGCAAAATAGAGCAATATATGGACATAATCGGAGAAATCGTAGAATTTGGAAATACAAATCTTGCGTAAGAGAACAACAATAGGATAATGAACGCAGAAAACGATGAATGCAGAATTAGGTAATAATTTGCTGGTATACCCATGATTTACACAAAAATCAGCCAATAATAATAGTGCAGGGATATTGAAGATCAGAGAAAGACGATGAAGCTGAAGATTTATTGGTGTTCCAATCGCTACATGTGAGAATAAATCACCAACAGCAAATAAGCAAAACAGAATAGTAACTAGTTTTTTATTCTCAGTAGCAATTTGTAACGGATTAATATTAAAGATGGAGAAGTATGCTCCAAGACTGAAGAATAAAACTGTCTGAGGAATAAACGCATTGTGATAAGTAGTCAACCACCAAGCGGCAGTCAAAATGAGGAACACCTCGCGTGCGTACCTTATTATATAATATAGAATGGGAGAAAGGATTGACATGATAAGTAAATTACGAATATACCATAGTGGGCATAGCAAAGGAACGAAATTACCATTATCATACGAACCTCGATCCCAAAAGAGTCTTAGATAGTCTGTGAAGTGATAGTCTGCTAGGCTACTACCATTTATATTTTGAGGATACCCTAAGAAATATGTTGCGATATATAAGACTAACATGATTATGTTCCATAGGATATATGGTATTACTAATGTGTGGACTCTAGCCTTCAATTTCTGTAAGTAGGTTTTCTTACTTAAAAAGAAAAGGTATCCAGAAATAAAGAAGAACCCAGGAACGCCGGTCTCTCCTAACCAGTTATAAAAAGGATAGAGAACCTTGAAATAAGTTTCATGACTTCCCTCCAATCGCTGTACAGAATAGCAATGTAGCAAGATGATAAGGAATATCAGAGGAAACCTTAACCATGTGATAACCTTGGAAAGATGTATATTGTAAATCTTATCGTTCATGTAGATAAACACGCGGTAAATGGGTAATGTTTATTTTATTACTTTCTGTAATGCATCCACTATGAGCGGTGAAAACGGTCCTAAAGTTGAAATCGCTAATAAGCTTAAATTCTCGTTCTCCTATTTCATTTGGAGAACCGTATGGATAGGCAAAATGGTGGATGGGCTTTCCTATGACTGATTGTAACTTAGAGATGCATTCAGAAACTTCTCGATGAAGATCGTCATCATTTAATTGGTTGAGTGCAAGATGAGAAACAGTATGTCCACCAATCGTACAAAGTGGGTGTAGACTGATTTCCTTAACCTGTTCCCAAGACATTGCTTGACGACGAACAGCTTCAAACCAGTTTATGTCATAGTGTTCAAACATTTCTTTTAATGCTTCCTCAACTCTTTTCTGATCAAAACGTAGGATTTTATCTCTGAGAATACGAAATACATCCCATTTATCTTGAAATGATCTGCAACAGTATTCTGTATCACCAAGGTGAATAGTATTATTATCAAGAATGAGATCTTCTAATATATCCCACCATAAGATAGCTTTCTGATCAATAAAGTCTGTTGCCACAAAGATCGTAAAAGGCACTTGTTGCTTTTCGAATACGGGAAGTGCTTCTGTGTAGTTATCTAAATATCCGTCATCGATGGTGAAAGCGATAAAGGGTTTATCTGGTATTTTGCCTGAAACAATGATTTCGCTTAATCCATCAAGAGAGATAAATTCAAATCCTTGTTTCTTATATTTGAAAATTATATCCTCTAAGAATTGTGGAGAGACTTTCAGGTCTTCATTGGTTGGGATGCCTTTCGGATTCTTGGCTGTTACATGATGTAACATGTAAACAAGCCCCAGTCCACCTTTGTTTTGCCATTCTTTTCTGCTTATAGAGGTGAGCATGGGATACTGTTCACAGACAATGCTTTGCCTGTAAAAGGAGTGTGCCCTATGCAGTATTTTTCCCATTAATCTCATCTTGTTCATCATTTTTCTGCAAAAATACCACTTTTTTGGAAAATAATGCCTATATTTGCAGAATAAAAGTAAAAGACGATGAAACTTTCCATAATAACCGTCAATTTTAATGATGCAGAAGGTCTGGAACGTACGATCAAAAGTGTGATTGCACAGACTTTCAAGGACTATGAATTCATTATCATTGATGGTGGCTCAACTGATGGTAGTGTTGATATCATCAAGAAGTATGAAGACCATGTCAATTATTGGGTGTCAGAGCCAGATGGGGGAATATACCCAGGAATGAATAAGGGGCTTCGTTTGGCTAATGGTGATTATTTAAACTTTATGAATGGTGGTGATTGTTATCATTCGAAAGATGTCCTTGAAAAGATATTTTCTTTAGATACCAATGCAGATATCATTACAGGTGCCCATGCAGAAAATGGTCTCCGCAATGTAGGAAAGGATGGGGTAACGATGCTTGATCTTTATAAATGGGCAATAGATCATCAAGCTTCGTTCATCCGCCGGCAAGTTGCCCTTCGTCATCCATACGATGAAAAGTATAAGATAGTTTCAGATTGGAAATTCTTTATAGAAGCATTGACTTTTGATAATTGTTCTTTTTATTATACTGATACTATTGTGGTAGATGTTGATATGAAGGGAATTAGTAACACCAATTTAGAACTTGATAAACAAGAACGCGTAGCCGTTCTAAGAGAGCTGTTTCCAGAACGAGTCTTAAAAGACTATTGCCTAATGGCATCTATTCATCCCCGTTTATTGGAAATCTCTTCAAGACTAAGCAAATCTCAGACCATTATGAATGCTGTTCTAAAAGTTGCAGATTTATTATTAAAAATCAAAGGTGTCTAATTTTGTATTGTAATTCTAATAATTGTTGGAATGCCTTAGCTGCAGGTAACATGCCATTAGCGGCAAACCATAATCTTAGTTTTTGTTTCCAATCAATTTGGTCATATTGCCAGATATACTTATTCGTCTCAGGAAAAATCTTCAGCCACTCTTCAAAATACTCTTTATTGTTTAGGTCTTGCATGAGTTGTAGTTTAGAGAAAAACTTCCTATACGCGATGTCTTTGTGATATTTCTCATATAGTCCTTTTTCCTTCATCAGTTTCTCAATCAATCCGGCAATAGCTATATCACTATCTATAGATTTTCTTGTGCGTTGAACACATGATGAATCTGCTGTGTGTCGATAATGATATGGAGCCCATTCCATACCAATAATTTTCTTAGCATGGAGATAGAGTTGGAGATTAAAGAATAAATCTTCTCCCATATTCAATCCTTTAGGGAAAGAAATATTGTGATTAGTTATTAAACTTCTACGAGTTAGAGAGGTACATAAAGAAGGAAAAATCTTGCCATTTATGAGTCTTCTAATATTCTCATCCATATGATTTGTATATTGTTGGTGAAAATCATATTGGACATCAGGAAATTCATGTATGAAGTTGCAGCCAACAATATCTGCTTCTGTTTCTTTAGCTTTTAGATAAAGGGTCTCATACATATTCCTATCTACCCAATCATCGCTGTCTGCATGAATGATGTATTCGCCAGTTGCTTGAGAAATGCCAATTTGTCGGGCATTGGCCACTCCGGCATTTGTTTTTATATTAATTACTCTGACACCTGTTTTCCTGCAAGGATAATCCTTGATGAATGTATCGAGGATTCTCATGCTATTATCAGTTGTAGCATCATTGACAAAAATATACTCAATAGCGTCAAGTGTTTGTTCGAAAAGAGAACTAATACATCTTGAGAAATATCTTTCACAATTGTAAATTGTAACAATAACCGATACTATAGGCTGTATTTTTTCCATATGAAGAAGAAATATATAAAGAGAATTATGACGAAAATCTTACCTCCTAAATATTGAAAACCGTTTTAGGAAATCTTGTGTTCCGGGACCAATGAAGTATAATAATGAGGTATAAATACAGATGGTAGGCAATATTTCAAGTATGACAAAATTCACCATTGACATAAAGGTTGAATTGGGATGTATGTCAAAGATGATAGAAGAAATGTACATATAAGAGAATGCAATTCCAAAACAAATATAATACCAAAATACATTATGCCAATATGTTGACACGGGTTCCTTGAATCCATGTGAAAAAAGATAATATGGCTTCCATATAGTTATGATAAAAAACAAACTAACAATTTTCCCTAACAAGATACCATAAATCCCCCATTTAATACAGATAGCAATTGTTATGAAAATATTGATAATGCCTTCTGCCCATGCTGCCCATACATCTCCATATAGTCCATAAGAGTGATTAAACATGTCAATGATAGAACGTGTCTGCATGATGAATAGATAAATCATAAAAAGAATTATTAGTTTGTTATTTAAAACATATTCTTTGCCAAGCCACCATTCAATAAATGGATTAATTAAAAATGATAAGCAAATAATTAAAATTCCAGCGGATAGATATTTCATTGATGATAGCTGCCAAAATACATTAAGGATGTGATTCTTGTTGCTTTCCGCCACGAGATTACCTATGCCTGCTCCAGTACTATTAAATAGCAAAATGAATAATGTAGACAATTTCCCTATGATCATGGTATAGTTACCATAATATGCAACGGTTTTGAGTGAGACAAAAGCAAATATCATTATCTCATCACTTTTATTAAGAATGAAGTCTTTTAATTCGTGAATAAGTATTTGCTTTGTTTTTTTTAAAACATTTGGATACTCTTTAAGTAATATGGGGCCTTTTTTGAGATTTGGTGATAACCATGGATATTCTTTTTTGATTTTCCAATTTAGAATAATACATGAGATCCAAACGGAAATGAATTCGATAGAAACCCATACATATAAATTTTTATAGCTCAATGCTAAGAATATTTGTAATAATGTTTTTGCAACAGCAAATGAATTGGAATATATGCTTACAATATATCTTTTTTGATCTGCGTCAAGAAGAATTTGCCTGTAATTGATTAGGTATGTAATTGCACTTGATATGAGAAAAGAATAAAAAGTAAAATATATGATACTATAAGGTAGTCCACAACCTCTAAAGATTATAGGGAATAGTAGACTGATAAGTATTCCCGATCCAATAATGAAGTAGCCAACAAATTTGTACAAATAGCCAACTAATGAGATTATTTCATTCATTTTATTAGTTTCCTTCTCTGTCAGTGGCTTATATAAGAAAAAACTAATACTTAAATTAATACCTAATTCAGAAAGATTTAGAATTCCTAATATGCTGCTTATAGTACCTGTTAATCCAATAAAAGTTGCACCTAAATTTTCAAGAAAGATTTTCCTTGAGAAAAAAGTAAGAAATAAACTAAGAATGTAAAAAGTAAAACTTACTTCAATATTTAGAATGCTCTTCTGGGTTCTGCTACTCATAATAGATTAGAAAAAATCAATATACTCTCGGGTGTCGTTTATCCTTTTATAATTCTTGTACATGATGATAAAATTCTTAAGAGTATCTGGTAGATACTTTGATATAATAGAACCTTTGGCTTTCTCTCTGGTAGTATTACTATTTTGTTTGTAAACAGGTGGCATACAGTTGATTTCGTCAATATTTTCTTCTATGTAATTATAAGCGGATTCTACTTTTTGGAAAATTGAATTGTTGGAGAATTCAATTTGAGCTATTTTTAAATATCTATCTAAAATATCGGTACTGTCCATTATTCCCCTTTGACTGCCAAATGCAAAATGTGCAACTATTGTATTTCCGTTCCATGAGCATGCTAAACCTTCTCTTGTCGGATAGAGTAAGGATAGAAATTCCTCGTCATCACCTGGAACGATACCGAAAATCCTGTCAAGATCTTTGCCAAACCAAATCACAGCATTTATTGAAAATCTATTGAGTCCGATAATCGCATTGTTGACATATAAAGATTTGTATTTTTCATCTTCAATATAGTTTTCAATAAAATATTTATGTATATTGTAGGCAAAATATCCATTTCCCCAACAAGACGAAATATCATATCCGGGTTTCAGCCTTATTTTGTCATGTATAGATAATAGCATTGTTGTGAAACCATTATTTATTACAAGTGGAGTAACTAAGAAATATTGTGGATTATCAATACGATATTTTATCATTTTTTCTATAGTACATGGTTCCATCCAAACTATATCGTCATCTAGTTTAAAATAGATAGTGTTATGATCTGTACAATACTTGTAAAAAGCATTAATTGACTTAACCCCATTTACAATTCCTTCAGGTTGCCAAATTAAATTGATTTTTGGAGATATCTCTGCAACTTTCTTAAAAAAAGCGATGTCTGCATTAGAGTTAGTGTTAATCCATAAGTCGTATCTGTCAACTATGTCTGATTGCAAAACGTATGGGATTAGAATTCTCATATACCTTCTTCTTCCTGCAGCTGTGTTGACGACAATTTTATAATTGTTATACATATAATATAATTTTAAAATTTGATACAAAGTTATAATAAAAATATCAATTGTTATAAAACCTATTCGTTTTTTATACAAAATTAGTAATATAAAAAAAGACTTAAATATAAAATTAGAAGAATTTATCTGATCAAAATGAATTTGTTAAATAACTTAGACCGTTGAAGTAAATATTGAAAATCATTTATGGTATTTCTGTATAATGAATGAATGTTTGATATGTTCTTTTTTCCTCCATAATCCTCAAGTGGTATGATTATGGGTATGTATGTTGTTAATAGTTTGTGATGTTCGCAAAAAACATTAATAAGGCGTTCACTCATATAGCCATATACACGACTTTGCACAGGGTCGTCAATAGGTGGCACCCTTCGTTCCACTTCAAAAAGAATATCAAATAGCCAATTAGAATAAGCATCGAAGTGCTTCCAATGGGTAATAAACATATTGTAGCCTACAGACTTATTGCTGTGATCCATCGTTTTTTCAAAGGCAGGTACATATTGTGGGCTGCGTTCTTTAATAATCTGGCGAAGCATCTCCCAGTCTTTGGCAATATGATACTCTCCATATTGTTGGGTGTTGCTGACACGCCAGTGGCGGGCAGTGGGGAGAATGATGTCGTATTTCTGTAGAAGTATCTCCAAATCAGGGAATTGGTATTCCTGGCTTAGGAAATCCTGTGTGGAGACGAAACGTTTATCTGCAGAGAACTGTGGCCATTTCTTTCGGAAATCGAAGTAGCGACGATAGTGATTAAGGCCGACTATATCGACATTCTTTAGGTTCTTCCATGCCCAATAGTGACATGTGAGTTCACAGAAATGAGGATTCTTAGTGGAGATGTTTTCTTCCTCATCATCAGGTTGATACCCTGTAATATGCTCGTGTAATGT
>JAEEGL014969034.1_pt1 | contig 13013 bp, 7 predicted proteins | sample 9134231 | NCBI WGS metagenome assembly JAEEGL01 (sample SAMN16246548, study PRJNA631951) | gut metagenome | biome: gut microbiome; feature: rumen; material: fiber-attached | host: Bos | place: Iran: Karaj | collected 2018-10 | reverse complement strand
TGCGGTCAAGTTTTTCGTACTGTTCTGTAAGATACTGAAGTTTTTCGTTGTAGTTACGGACTGTAACTTCCATTGTCTGAAGTTCGTCTTTTGTTGCATTAAGCTGGTGAACTTGATTATTAATCTGATTTGCCATATTGCTTACGTTCGCAAAAGAAGCTCCAAGAGTTTCCAGTTTTGCCTTCTGACTTTCAAAAACTGTAATCTGATTGGCAATATCGTCGTTCATCTTTACAAGAGTTCCAAACTGACTCTTGAACTGATCTGCAGTTTCTCCAAAATCTTCAAGACGGTCAAAACCATCGTTCAAATTCTGGATGTTTTCTTCCAGCTGGCGCTTCATCTGATCTGCTTTTTCAAAAATCTGAATGTTTGCACGAACGTTCTGAAGTTCCTTAGAAATTTCGCTTAAATGAGTCTGAAGATTGTTTGCATCATCCTGCATCTTCATAATCATCTTAGACTGATTAGCGCGGTTTGTTTCTGCAGCCTGCTGAATTTCTGCTTTAAGAGTTTCAATCTTAGAGGTTGCATCTTCGTTCTGTTCGCGTACGCGGGTTTCTGTGGTTGAAAGCATTTCCTGGTACATCTGACTAAGCTGCTTGATAATCTGTGCCGAACGGTTTTCATATTCGCTCACAGATTGCTGTGTCTTATTCTGTAAGTCAGAAATCTGAGCGTTCAAGGCATCATGCTGTTCGCGAACTGCCTGCTCGTAAGTTTTCATATTCTGCATAAGCGACTGACCAAGAGCCTCGATTTTATCGCGGGTCTGAGTCTGGAATGTTTCAATTTCTTCCTTATATACGTTGCTTGATTCATCAAACTGACTTCTAATCTGCTGTTTCCATGTATTGAATTCGGAGAGGGCAGCGTCGATTGTAGAAGAACCTGTCTGCTGGCGGGTCTGAACTGACTCTTCAAAAGTCTTCAAATCCTGAAGGAGCTCAGACTGTGTTTTTTCAAGTGCACTCTGAATTGCTGCAACGTTACGTTCAATTTCGCGTTTGTATTCATTCTGAGTATTCTGAGTTACAGAATTGATTGTTGCACTTGCTTCTGTCTTAAAGTTGTTTACAAGTCGCTGAACATCTTCTACAGCCGCCTGTGTCTTAAGACGGGCGTTTTCAACAGATTCGTTCAGTTTTTCATGCTGACTAAGAGTGCGTTCCTGAATTGCAGTAAGTTCTGTCTTAAGGTCATCGTAATACTGTTCTTCAAGGGCCTTTCTTGAATCTTCGTAGTTGTTTGTAAGACTTGCAAGTTTTGTGTCAAAGTCGTGCTTCCATGCCGCAATATCTGTATCAATCTGCTGATTTTTTTGAGAAAGATTTTTATTGAATGCGTCCTCAAATTCCTGTAGTTTAATACTCATTTTTCCAGTGGCTGTCTGCTTTAAATCATCAAGGTCGCTGTTAATTTCGTTGAGTTTTGCTTCTACGGCAGCAGAATCGTCTTCAATTGCCTTAGAGAACTGGTCATGTTTTTCTTTCTGAAGAGCTGTAAAGTTTTCAAAGTCACGAAGAACTTTAGCCTGAACTTCACTCATTGCGCCTTTTAAGCTCTTTTCAAGTGAGTCAATGTCGCCCTGAGAGAACTGAATTTTTGAGAGCTTGTAATCAATGTCTTTTTTGTATGCAACAAGCTGCTGATCTGCCTGCTCAAGAATATCCAGATGTTTTGCTTCGTTCTGTTCAAGAGCTTTGCGGATAGAATCAGAAACGTTCTGAGAAAGTTCATTCAAGCGCTCGTGAGTTTCTTCTTCAAGACTATCAATGTTGCTGTTGAGAACTTTGATTTTTGCTTCCAGTTCTGGCTGAAGAGATTCTGTTTTTTGAGCTGCGTCTTCGCACTGGCGTTTAATTTCGCGCAAAGAAGATTCTGCCTTTTCGATTGTGTCAGTTGTCTGCTGAGAAACTGTATCCAGGGTTGATGTTAAAGAAGACTGCAAATCAAAGATTTCCTGCTTGAACTGTGCAGTGCGGTCTGTACATTCTTTTATGCTTGAATCAAGTTCTTCTCTAATACCTGTAATTTCGCTCTGGTAAGTTGTTTGAATCTGATTAAGTTCGCTGATTTTTGAATTAAAGGTGTTTTCAAAATCATCAAGCTTTGTCTGCCACATGCCTGTTGCTGTTTCAATTCTTTTGTCGCTCTGCATGCTAAAGTTTTCAATACGTTCAAGATCTTCCTGTGCAAGGTCTTTAATCTGACGGTCATATTTCTGCGAAAGTGCTTCAATTCTGTTTGATGTTTCTGCAACAAGTTCATCAAGCTGTGTTTTGTGCTCATTAATGAAGGTTGTAAAGGCGTTTTTATTCTGCTCTGTAAAGCTGTTTAAGCGCTCATTGTTCTGTGCAGTAAATGTGTCGAACATCTGAGTATTCTGTTCTGTAAAACTGTTGAACTTTTGTGTATTTGCTTCTGTAAAACTGTCAAGACGCTGGGTGTTCTGCTCTGTAAAAGAGTTAAGGCGTGCATTGTTTTCTTCTGCAAAAGAGTTGAACTTTTCTGTATTCTGACTGATAAATGCTTCGAGTTTCTGATCATTGCTTGTTGTAAACTCTGAAATCTTCTGGGTCGTATCAGAATCATACTGAGTAAGAAGAGCTGTATATTTTTCCAGAAGTTTTGCATGTTCTGCTTCAAAATTCTGATTAAAATCATTAATTTTCTTTGTGTTTACGGCAGTTACGCGATCAAAAGTGTTGGAATAATCGCTAACCAGCTTTTCGTAGTCGGCTTTGAATTTAGCCGTAAGAGAAGTAAAATCGTTCTGATTTTTTGCCTGAACGTTTGCAAGAATTTCTGTGTATTTCTGATTAAAGCGAGCATTGTCTGAATCCAGTTTTTCCTGCAATTTTGCAAAAATACCGTCGTCCTTTGCAGTAATAGATTCCAGAAGCTTTGCGTACTTGTCCTGAGCCTGCTGAATTTTATTGTTGAATGTGTTTGTAAGTGCTGTAAGGTTTGTATTTAACTTTTCGTTGATAGAAGTAAGGTTTGCCTTAATCTGTGCAACAAGTTTTGCTTCTTCATCTTTGTAGTTTTGGGTCATAGAAGCTGATTTTTGATCAAAACTTGTGCTGAGTTCCTGAGATTTATTGTTCAAAAGTGTTGTAAGATCAGCAAACTTTGCAAGAATTGTCTCTTCTGCAAGTTTAGACTGATTTTCAAGGCTTGCCTGAACATCACTTGTCTGTGAATTGATGTTTACGTTAAGTGATGCTGTCTGAGTTTCAAGGTCCGCCTGAAGTTCGCTCATTCTTTCCTGCAAAGTTTTAAGATATTCTTCTGCACGGCCCTGTGCCTGTTCTTTTAGATTTGCGAAAGCTGTATCTTCAAGATTACGTGCGCGTGTAACGGCATCATCGTAAGAGTTTTTAATTGTCTGGGTAAGGTCTGTAAGAAGCTGTTCTGCCTGATCTTTAGAAACTTTTACTTCTTTATCAAGGTTTTCTGCGTAATTTTTGTACTGGTCGAGCAGAGTTGTACCAATTGCCTTAAGTTGTTCTGCATTGTGTTTAGAAAAGTTTTCTGTAACCTGAGGGATTTTTCTTTCTATAGAGTCTACAATCTGATCCTGTTTATGAAGGCGTTCTGTCAACTTGTCTACGATAGAACTTTCGTTCTGAATGCGCAGTAAGTTTTCTTCAACTTTTCCTGTCATATCATTCAAGTCATTTAAAAGATGTGAATAGTTGTTGATTTCAGCTTCCATCTTTTTGATGGCATTAATGCTGGAATCAAAAGTAGCGATTTTATTAGAAAATTCTTCATTCTGGGCTTTAAGAAGTTTGATTGCAGCATTTGCCTGAGCCTGATGTGTGTGAAACTCTGTAATCAAAAGCTTAAATTTGTCTTCTATGGTTTTGTAAAGGTCGTTTAAATCTCCAGTTCGCTTGTCCGCATATTTTCGAACCTTTTCCATTGAATTATTGTCTCTTGCAAGACCATGAAAGTACATTGAAATTGCTAATGAAATAACGACTGAAATTAAAACAGCGATTGCGATTTCCATTTTTTTTCCCCACCCAACAATTTGTATTCTATTTTATTGTTTATCTAAGAGTAATTTTCTAAGTTGACTGTATTTCCAGAAAGTAAAATCGGCAAGTTTAGATTTTTTACCTAAAATGCCTTTTTCCGGTTGAACAAGCCATGCAGCCTTCATGCCGGCGTTCTTTGCACCAACCACATCATATTTATGGCTGTTTCCTACGTAAAGAATCTGCTCTGGCGGAAGTCCAAGTTTTTCTGCGAGTACGTTAAAAGGAATAGGAGATGGCTTAAGCGCACCTGTGTCTTCAGTTCCTAAAACTACGTCGCATAATTCTTTTGCGCCCCAGACTTCACCTTTTTGTTCCGGCGGAAAATCTGAAAGCAATGCAAGCTTAAAACCGTTTTCTTTAAGTTCGCGTATAAGTTCAATTGCGCCCTTATACGGCTTAATTTTTGTAAAATAAGAAGAAAGTCCTGCGTATACAATTTTTGTGAGTAAAAGTTCTGCTTCTGATGGAGAACAGTGAAGTTTTTCTGCCATCATATTTGTTTGAGCGTCTTTAAAAGTTCCTTTAATTGGGATTTTACGGATTTTTGCGCGTACAAGACCATACTTCAAAAAGAACTGGTTATGAAGCAGAAAGTGAAAAAAAATCCGAATGTTTAGTTTCCAGGTGCGGTAAAGCGTGCCGTCAATATCAAATGCAACTGCTTTAATTTCACCTAATGTATTAATTTGCACGAAGACATTATACAGCAAAAAAGCAAAATCGTATATAGAAAAATTGTCTGTGCAGCGTGATATTAAAATGATTGAATTTTGATATTTTGTGTATTCTTTTTATATTTTTATCCATCTTTAAGAAAGACAATAAAACCGTAAATGCATTGAATAGAAAATGAAGCGCGCCATTTTTTGTTCGGCAAAAAAGTAAAATTAAGAGGATAAGTATGAAAAAAAATGTTAGAACAATTTTAGGCGGATTATTTGCAGTTGCATTGCTTGCAGGATTTGTTTCTTGTAGCAATTCAACAGGTAGTGATGATGCAGATGCAGGTACAGGATCTGGCAAAGGTGGAGTTCAGATTGTGCTTTCAAAAACATCAATTCTTTCTGGTATTCAGGCTGGTAATGATGTTTGGGGTAGTGGAACAACTACTACACAGAATACAGATGGTACTTACAATGTTGTTGCTGCTGGAGTTGGACAAGGTGGTTGGGGTGGTAATATTGCTGCTATTCCTGTTTGTTTTGGTGCTGGTGATTTGACTGGTTATTCTCATATTGTGCTAGAAGCTGATTTGTCAAATTTTACTTTGAATGAAGACAATGATGATTATCCACCTATTGAATTAAAGCTTGCAAATGATAATGACAGCAAAGCAAAGATTTTCAATGCAACAAAATTGTTTGCAAATGAAAAAGCAGAAATTGATATTTCATCTGTTAACTTCCTTGATGAAGTTACAAAAATTCAGTTTGCAATCAGAGGTTCTGGAAGTATAATTTTAAAGGATATCTCTAAGGTAAAGACTGAATAATTATTTGCCACAGAAAGCACAGAATGGTAAGACTATGTTTTCTGTGGAGTTTTTTTTCATATCAGAATTGGAGGATTTATGAAAATTACAAAATCAACAGCGATGATAGTAGTTTTAGCGGCTACGTTATTCGCAAATCTTTCCGCACAGGGAACACCTTCAAAATACACAGCAGAAGACCTTGTGTGGAAAGAAGAATTTAATGGTAAAAAACTCAACTCAAAGGATTGGAATTATGAAAGTCACCAGCCTGGTTGGGTAAACAATGAACTTCAGTCTTATGGCAATTCTACACAGAATACTTACGTAAAGGATGGCTGTCTTGTAATTCAGCCGATTAAGACTGCAAATAAGGATGGAACTTTTTCTTATACTTCTGGCCGTATTAATACTCAGGGAAAACACGTATTTACTTACGGCCGTTTTGAAGCAAGAATTAAAATGCCTAAAGGTCAGGGGTTCCTCCCAGCTTTCTGGATGATGCCGGATGATGAAGGTTTTTATGGTCAGTGGCCAAAATGTGGTGAAATCGACATTATGGAAATCCTTGGACATGATCCAAAAACAATGTATGGTACAATTCACTTTGGTGAACCTCATAACGAAACTCAGGGAATATATACAGTTTCAAGCGGAAGCTTTGCAGACGAGTTCCATGAAGTTGCTGTTGAATGGGAACCTGGTGAAATCCGTTATTACTGTGACGGTGTTAATTACAAAACAATCAACGACTGGTATACACGCCGTCCTGGTTTTGATGAAGTAACTTTCCCGGCTCCTTTTGATCAGCCGTTCTATATTATTTTGAACGTAGCTGTTGGTGGAACCTGGCCTGGATATCCTGATAAAACAACAAAATTTGACGAAACAGCTCAGATGCTTGTTGATTATGTTAGAGTTTATCAGAAAGAAGAATATAACGAAGATGTAGAAAAACCTGCAGCTGCTGTTGCAGAGGTAAAAACAGATTCAACAGGAAATATGGTAAGTCCTGATGAAGATAAATGGGGCTTTTATACATTCCAGGGCGGAAAAGCCGATTTTTCTGCTAAAAATGGAAAAATCGAAGTAAAACCTGTAAGTGACGGACCAGTTCTTCATGCAATTCAGGTTGTTCAGGGACCTATGCCTCTTGTAAAAGGTGGAATCTATCGCTTTAGCTTTGATGCAAGTGCAGATGCTGACCGCAATATTGTAACTTGTATTTCTGCTCCAAATAACGGCTGGATCCGCTATCTTCCAGATGCAACTATAAAACTTTCTAAGAAATCAAATCACTTCTCTTGGGAATTCAAAATGCTTGAACTCACAGACCCGACTGCAAGAATTGAATTCAACTTTGGTAATCAAAACTCTCTTTCTCCTGTTCACATTTCAAATGTGCGTCTTGAAAAAGTTGGTGAAGTTGATCTTGCCGCAGAAGGTTTGAATCTTTTGCCAGACGGCAACCTTATTCACAATGGTCAGTTCCAGGAAGGAAAAGGCCGTCTTGCTCACTGGAATGTTGAAAATAAAGTTGATGCAAATGTAAGCGTAACAAACGTAAACGGTCGTCGTGAACTTATGGTAAAAGCATCTGATAGAGTTAAGAAGGTTAGTGATGTAACTGTAAGTCAGTCTGGATTTACTATGGACGAAGGTAAACAGTACATTATCCGTCTGGATGCTTATGCTTCTAAACCTGCTCAGGTAATTGTTTCTGTTGGAAACTTTAAAGAAAATCTTACTCTTACTCAGAAAAAACAGAGTTATGATTTTATTTACAGAGCTCCAAAAAATCAGGAATATGATTTTTCTATGCAGCTTGCAAATTATGAAACTACTGTTTTTGTAGATAATATTTCTATCAAAGAAAATTCTTCACTTTTGAACGGCAGCTTTAATAGTGGAATGGCAGCATGGGAACTTTATGCTCATCAGAATGCAGAAACAAAATGTGATATAATGGAAGAAAATGATAATAATCTGGCTGTAGTTTCTATTAATAAGACAGGAAATATGGACTGGATGATTCAGCTTAAGCAGAATAACATTCTTCTTGAAAAAGGTAAAAAATATCATGTAAGTTTCAAAGCAAAATCTGATATTAACAGAACAATTATGTGGGCTTTGCAGCGTGACGGTTCAAAAGACAATAACTGGATTCCTTATTCTGGAACATTTAAGCCGGATGTTGGAAATATTTATAAGACTATTGAGCATACATTTACTATGGATAACGCAACAGATGCTGGAGTAATCTTTACAATTTCTATGGGTGCTGTTGATGGAAAACAGATCAATCAGGCTCATAAAGTTTATATTGATGATGTTGTAGTAGAAGAAGTAGCTGAATAAAGCAATTATTTAGTTTGACCTGTGCATGTCTTTTCATCTCCTTTGCACAGGTCTTTTTTTTGCTTTTTTTTGTTTACAAAAGTAAATGTTGTGCTATGATGAAAATTAGATGAAGCGAAAATTTTTATGGATTTTCACTCTGGTTGGAATGTTTTTTTCCTGCATGCTTGGTTATTACGAAACGGATTTTGAGTCTGATGTTGCATCTCCTTCTAGTGTGGAATTTGCGCGCCGCTTAAAGACTGGCTGGAATTTAGGAAATACTCTAGATGCTCATAAAGGTGACCGACAGGGAGTTACAGAAGCTGAAACCTGCCGTAATATGCCCGTTACTCAGCAATGGATGATTCAGGATGTAAAAAACGCTGGTTTTCAGACGATCAGAATTCCTGTAACCTGGCATACCCATGTTGATTCAAATTTAATAATTGATGAAGAGTGGATGGCCCGTGTTCAGCAGCTTGTAGACTGGGCTATTGGTGAAGGATTTTATGCAATCATCGATATTCATCATGATAATTATAATGAAGATGATGTAAGGGCTGGAAAAGCAGGTTTTTGTCTTTCTCATGATTTTACCCTTCAGTCTAAATCAATAAAATTTCTAACCACTATCTGGACTCAGATAGCAGAGCGATTTAAAGATTACGATAACCGTCTGATTTTTGAAGTTTTAAATGAGCCTCGAAGAAAAGATGACTTTGAAGAATGGTGGTTTTTTAATCCTGGTGATTCAAAAATCTGGAATTCTTATATTTCAACTTACGAAAAACACTGTATTCAGGCAATTCGTGCTACGGGTGGTAATAACAGGGAACGTTTTATTATGTGTCCTGCATATGCAGCTTCTCCAAATTATCTGGATTATTATACACTTCCGCCTGATACTGCACATGATAAGCTTTTAATTTCTGTTCACGGTTATGTTTCTTATCAGTTCTGTATGGATAAGGCTTCTTATACAGATTTTACAGCAGCAGATGAAGCAGAACTTACTTTTATGTTTAGCAGACTTCAGCAAAGAATTACCAGCAAGGGTGTAGGTGTTGTTATGGGGGAAACCGGTACATCTGACAAATTAAATGATGCTGAACGTGAAAAATGGGCAAGGTCTTTTTATTCAAAGGCTAAGGCTGCAAATATAAGTGTGCTTCTTTGGGATAATAAATCAACTGTTTCAATCGGAAGAGATATTAATTCTTGCGATTGTTTTGGATTCTATAAAAGAAAGAATAAAGAATGGGTAAAAGGTGCTGGAAAAGAAGTTGAAATACAGGGTAGAGACAGATGGTTCTTCCCAGATCTTGTTCATGTTATGATGGAATCCTATGGGAATTAAGGATGAATTAGCCAAAACAGAGTTTTACAACCGCGAATATTCGTTGAATCATATTCCGTACGATAAAGAAATGGCCTTTTATCAGAGTATTCGTAACGGAGATATGGAGGAAATGCATCGCCTTTTTACACCGCTTTGTGTAGAAGGCTTTGGTAAACTCAGCGAAAATCCTTTGCGCAACTTAAAGTACCATTTAATCATCACTGTTGCTTTTATCACTCGCTATTGCATCGAAGGCGGGCTCGAAATGGAAGCCGCCTATAATCTTAGCGACATTTACATCAGAAAAATCGATACCTGTAATTCAGAAGAAGAACTTCATTCTGCCCATAAAGAATTATGTGAGGCCTATGTTCGGCGGATGCAAAAGTCCAAGCCGATTATGCGCTATTCCCGCCCGATTCAGCTTTCTATAGATTACATTTACGACAATCTTCATAATAAAATCCTTCTTAGTGATATGGCCGATTACGCTGGAATAAGTGAATCTTACCTTTCTAAACTCTTTCTTAAAGAAACCGGTCAAAATGTTTCTGCCTATATAATAAATAAAAGAATTGATGCAGCAAAAAATCTTCTTGTTTATACAGAATATTCAACATCAGATATTTCTAATTTTTTGAACTTTAGCAGCGAAAGTCATTTTATTGCTACTTTCAGGAAACTTACAGGTATTACTCCAAAAAAATTCAGACTTTATAACTTTCGCCAGCGCGTAACAGAAGAATAAAAATAAAAATTTTGAAAAATCCAGATATCGGGGGTAAACTATAATAGTATGGATTTTCAGAAATTTGTTGATGGTTTTGAAATGGCTGCCGCTATTATGTCTGTTGAAAAAATAGGTGAAGACAGTTGGGGAGCTATTCGTATTGAAAAATCAAATGCCATGTACAAGCAGATTATGGGCCCTGCAATTCGCGATGGAATGAGATATGATGAGCTTATTCCAAAAAATCATAATTTTGAAGATTTTTGCTATCGTTGCGCAGTAAAAAAACTCCATCTTCATGCATATGTAGACTCAAAATCAATGGGTGTATGGACTGACGGAACTTATATTCCTATGTCTGCAGAGTATGATACGGAAAATCTGTGCTATTTTATTTTCTTCTTTGAATTCACCAGCGAACCAGAAGCCGAGAGAATGTCAAATCTCTCTGCAGAAGCAGCTCCATTTGTGTTGCAGACTTGTATTAATCTTCGTGGTTCTGAAAATTTCCTGGAAGGTTTGAATACAGTAGTTGCTGATATTCGCGAAAAAACAGATTCTTTTTCTACCTGTATTTTTATGATTGATAAAGACAAAGAACGATTTGCGCCTTTATGTGCAAAATATCGTAATGATGCAGCTAAGGTAGAAGATTTTGCTCCATATCTTACAAGAGAGGTTGTTTTTTCGTGGGAAAAAATGTTTGAAGGGCACGATGCTATCTTTGTAAAAGATGATAACGACATGAAGGAACTTGAAAAGGTAAATCCTGTTTGGGCAAAGAGTCTTCGTGGTGCAAAGGTAAAAAGTGTTATCCTGGTTCCTCTTATGCAGGGCAAAAAGATGATTGGAGTTCTTTTTGTTACTAATTTTAATGTTGATAAATTTCTTGAAATTAAGGAATTCATTACTCTTACAGCTTTCTTCCTTTCTGCAGAAATTTCAAATAATGCGATGATGGAACAGTTAGAATATATGAGCAATATTGATATTCTGACTGGAATAAAAAACAGAAATTCCATGAATGCTCGTGTTGACTGGCATGTTTCTCACAAGATGTATGTTCATACTCCGTTTGGAATAGTTTTTGCTGACTTAAATGGCTTAAAGACCTGTAATGATAATTATGGTCACGAAGAAGGTGATAAATTATTAAGGAATGCAGCTGATCTCCTAAAAGAGGTATTTGTTGGAGATGAGATTTACAGGGCTGGCGGCGATGAATTTGTTGTAATTGTCCCAGATTGTGACAAAGCTGATTTTGAAAAGAAAGTTGAGGTTCTTCGCAAAAAATCTGGTTATGGCAGTGAGGTTTGCTTTGCTGTTGGTACAAATTGGACCGAAGATGCAGATAAACTTCGTATGGCCATGCATCTTGCTGATGAAGCAATGTATGAAGATAAGAAAAAATATTATGAAGACCATCCTGATATTTCTAGAAGGCGTGGAGTGTGATACAATGCCTTTATGCAACGGGTAGACACACTTTCTTGTGGTTATAAAATTGTGCAGGATGACAAAGCTTTCTGTTTTGGAATTGATGCCGTTTTACTTTCTGCATTTACTAAGCTAAAAAAAGGAAATTCCGTTTTTGATTTAGGAACAGGCAATGGTATTATGCCTCTTTTGCTGAATGTAAAGGCGCGCGAGCTTAAAAGTTCGCATGGGGCAGGGGACTGCCATTTTACGGGGCTGGAAGTACAGCCTTGTGCTGTAAAAATTGCCCGCGAAAGTGTAAGTCTTAATAATCTTGAAGAGCAGATAGAAATTGTTCAGGGAAACATTTGCAGCGTAAGAGAGATTTTTCCTTCTCAAACCGCTGACGTTGTGGTTTCTAATCCGCCGTATATGGTGCCTTCTGCTGCAAAAGCGAATTCTACAGACGAAAAAACTATTGCGCGACACGAGGTTTTGTGCACGCTGGACGACGTTGTGGGCGCGGCAAAATGGCTTTTAAAATCAAACGGCAGCTTTTTTATGATTCACAGGCCTTACCGCCTTTCAGAGATTTTTTCTTCTCTGGAAAAATATCGTCTGACTCCGCGCAGAATGCAGCTTGTTTATCCCAAAATTAATCAGCCGCCAGAAATGGTTCTTCTAGAAGCAAAACCAAATTATAAGCCTGACTTAAAAATTGAGCCGCCTCTCATAATGTACGGTTCAGACGACGAATACACTTCTGATTTTAAAGCCTATTGCGGCAGTTTTCTTAATTGACATAATCACAAAAACTGTCATAATATCAAATATGATTATAAAAAACTTACCTCATTTACTTTATCATCAGGGCCTTCGCTATCCTGAAACTCCGGTCCAGCTTTCTAAAGATATTAAAGGCGTTTTTCAGCCTGTTTTATATAAAGACCTTTCGGAGCAGATGCTCAATTTTGCAGGCGGACTTTTGTCTCTTGGAACAAAAGACGGCGATAGGATTGGACACCTTGCAGATAACCGTCAGGAATGGCAGGTAGTAAGTCTTGGAATTATGGCAGCTGGTGGAATTGATATTCCCCGGGGAACTGATGTTACAGTAAAGGAGATGGCTTATATCCTTAGTTTTACAGAATGCCAGACAGTAAGTGTAGAAAATCCTTTTGTTCTTGGAAAACTCTGCGAATGTATGAGTCAAATTCCGAGTCTCAAAAATATAATCATTATAGATACTCAAAACCAGGCATTAGACAAATATGAACTTGGTAATGTAACACTTTTCCGTTACGACCAGATTTTAAAGATGGGACAGCTTTGGAGGAACGAACATCCTGGTGTAATTGATCAGAAAATCCGCGAAGAAATTAATGGCGACGAAGTTGCTTCTATTATTTTTACTTCCGGAACAACAGGCGTGCCAAAAGGTGTTCAGCTTACACATAATAACTTTTTGTGCCAGCTTCCTGCATTGTCAGAAATTTTTGATTTCCATCGTGCAGATCGCAGTATGTGTATTCTCCCAATCTGGCATGTTTATCAGCGTGCGTTTGAATTTTATGTAATGTACTTTGCCGGTACTTTATGTTATTCAAAGCCAGTTACAAGCCTTTTGCTTACAGATTTTGCAAAGGTTCGTCCTCAGCTTATGCC
>JAEEGL014465764.1_pt1 | contig 13013 bp, 14 predicted proteins | sample 9134231 | NCBI WGS metagenome assembly JAEEGL01 (sample SAMN16246548, study PRJNA631951) | gut metagenome | biome: gut microbiome; feature: rumen; material: fiber-attached | host: Bos | place: Iran: Karaj | collected 2018-10 | reverse complement strand
GGTGTTTCAGAGCAACAAATGGACCAATATCTTGAACGCCGATGGAATGATGGATATAGTATGTCAGAATGCTTAAGCATTATGCGAGAATTTAACGACGATTATGAATGGGACGAGAACGCTGTCGCAAGTTATTATGTTTATAACTCATATTATGATGACCGTGACCCAATTGACTATATCCGAGTATCTCCAATTCCTATTTATTCTGATGAAGAAAATGATATATACATTGTTAATGGTAATCCTAATGATAACACAAATTTTTCTATTGGAGAACTGCCTTCTTACTTTGGCGAAAGAGAATATAAGCCAATTGTTTTGAAAAAAGATGGTGATAATTATTCATTTATAGAAACAATTAGTTTCTATTGCCTTACCCCTGATAAAAAGAACCTTTTTTATGTTTCTGAAGGAAACAAAGGCGGCTCTGCTGTTGGCTTTGCAGGTAATGTTTTTTCAGAACAAGATTTTCAAATAGTTCCTAACACAAAAAGATTCAGCGTAAATAGTGAAAACCAATTAGCAGTAGAAAATGTAATGCTTTCTGACATTAATTTTCCTGGTGTTATTTATCTTTATGAAATTTCTTGGGACAATGGTTATCATTCACTCGTGGGACTATCAAGTGAGGGCGGTATAGAATTTATTATAAGGGCAGATATACCTGCAAATGGAGAAAGATTTATTGATGAAAATGGAGTGATTAGGGGAAAGTTTAAGACATATGGAGCCACTGAGGAAAAAGAAATGAAATTTTCTCATATAATATCACAATTTGATGACGAGCATTATCTTGTTGCCATCAACTCCGAGGGTACTCTAAAAAATATATTGGATACTAAAACAAACAACTTGGCTCTTGAGGGTGGCTTTAATATAATTTTCAATAGTAATATCTTTATTAAAGATACTGTGATAGCGGGCGACCTTAATACTGGAGTTGCTCTTTACTCTTTGACAACGGGAAAGATGCTAACCCCTAAATACGAGAAATATGGAGTCGGTGCCGCAGATATTCTTTGGTTTTCCAATAATAAGTATTATCTGACAACAAGGGACCTTCAGACACATGGACCTTTTATACATGTGACTAATACATTGAATGAGCCAAGGAAAATATTCTTACAGAAAGAGGGTGCTATGGAGTCAGTGCTGTTTGATGAAGCAGAAGGAAAGTTTATAATGGAAGGGCTTCGTTTTCCACCAAACCCATTTACTAATAACAGGACAGCAATAGTTGCCCAAAAGGACAATAATGTTATATTGTTAAGCACTAAGAATTATAAGGTATTGGCAATTGATTTGTCTGAAAATGAACTCATTGGAAGGAAAAATAATGCTGACGAAAGAAATCAGTGTCTAATAGAAGGATTTGGAATATTTCAGTTCAAAGACGGAAAATTCAATGCTGTCAATATAGAGAATGGGCAAAAACTTCTCCCTCACAATGTTGATTTTATTTCTAACAGAGACTTCTATGAACAATATAAGAAGTTCAAGGTACATTTCACAATGATTATTACCATAGTTGTTGATGGTGACAGATGCTTCTTATATGATAACAACGGGAATGTATACCCTTCTCCGCAAGGTTTAAAGTGTGACAACGGAAGGGCGGATGCCGACTTATTTAAGTTTACAATAAATAATATTGAATTCTCATATAATATGAGTGAAGATGATATTTTTGTAGACACAGAAACTATTCCAAATTATGATAACAAAAATAAATTTTATAAGTGGTCTTCGATTAATGACATTGAAGAAAAAACAAGGAATTACTTATACTCGCTTGTGATGCCTCAATCCCAACAGGCAAATATTATGAGAGAGTTTAAAGAATTTTTAAGGAGGATGAATGACTTAAACAAAGAATAACAAAAATAATACATAATGAACGAAAGTACATTTAAGACTGCACTTTCCGCAATATCTTCTGACGAATATGGGACAGATGATATTAAAGCAGTAAAAAAATGGCTTGAGGAACTTAAAAGCAAGGAAAGTGCGGTTAAAAGACGCCTTGAGCAAGACAAGAATAATTATGTTAAAAAAAAGGAAAAAACATCATCAGAATTAAGAGAAATTAGAGGAAAAATCAAATCGATTAATAACATACTTAAAAATGCTAAAGGAGACCGTTAGGCCTCCTTCTTTTTTAGTTAAATCTTACTGTGTCTGAAAGTAGTTTTTCGTTATCTAATAATGTTGCTTTTTCCGCTTTCAACCTTTCCAAATCTGTGTTCCCCACTGTTGGTGGCATCATTATATATGGATGCGTATGTGTAATGAGTGCATTGATAATTAGTTTAAGCAATTCAACCAATTTCTCGCCATAAGGCAACCTGTATGCCGATTCAATTATTTTATTAAGGTCTTCATCTTTAATCAGGTCATTCGGGTCAATATTAAAATCAACATTATTTTCAGTTGAATTTGTACTTAAAAGGTTTATTTTTTCCGCAACGATTGTTGCTGTACTTTGTGTGTTTCCTACTAATGGACTATAATGATATTTGAATTTTGCAAACACAGGATTTTTTTGATTAAATACAATACCATACTGATTTTTACTTGTTGCACTTTCCAATGTTGTTGGGGCTTTGGACATTCTCCTTACGCCTGCCATCATTCTCACATCATCATCAGTAAGACGAACCTCAGAACTCTTTCTGCTTCTTACTGCTATCTCATCATCTTTTGGAGGGATAAAAGCGACATAATCTTTGTCTAAGGTTAAGGGATTTACGTCTGGTGCAATAAAACTGCCTCGCATAGCAGGATTAAACTGATATGCATCAAATCCCAATTTATGCTCTTGCGAAATTACAGGGCCTAAATAATATGCCTGACTTCTTTCATCACTTGCGTCAGTAAAGAATATAAACACACCCTCTCCTACCTTTGGTTTTACATGAAAGACTTTTGGCAAAAGAGGAAACGCCGAAATGATATCATTAGGGCTGATTTCAACCTGTATCTTATCCATTCCTTTGTCATCGCTTACGCTTATGACTCTACAAAATCTTGGTCCTGGGGCTTTTCCTGACATATTAAATTAAGATATTTTTTCTATTATTAAGTTCCTGTTCCCCATTCTTATATTCTTTCTCTATTTCTTCTAATTCCTGACAGAGGGAAACAATCTCATTTTTCTTTGCCTCAAATTTATTCTTTAAGGTCTCTAAACAGATTCTTATTTCAGAATTGCTCATCTCTTGAAAATTTTCTTTTGCCATACCATTAAATTTTATTTTCTCTTATTGTATCGCCCCCGTGCCAAGGGTGTCTGTAAGGTTTGTCCCTGTACATACTACAGGGCCTCCCGCATTTCCTCCCATTGTTTGAATAAGAAGGCTTTGCATTGGAATGGCAACACTTACCTTTGCATCTTCCTGAATTGCCTCAACTATACATTTTGTAATGTTATATGTATATTGATTTATCACATTCTCGCTTCCATCAGGGTTAGGTTCTGTAGGAATGCCTAATTTCTTATTATTCTCAATTATCTTTGCAGCAATCTTATAAGGAGAAAGCCCCGCCCTCTGCAATGACAAGCACTTAAGTAGTGTTGGAGGAATTGAAGGCGCTGGAGTCTTGATAGAATCCATCCTTTCTGTCATCCTATTTACAATATTCGTAATATTAAACATTTTAGCAACTTGTATCTGTTTCAGGGATTTCTTGTGAATCCTCGGTTATTATATCAGCATAATTGACATCATCAATTTCTGCAATATTCTTCTTTCTGTTTTTCTTAAATACAGGCACATTAAGGAAAGGACCGCATCTCTTCAATGCTTCTGCTGCTTCTTCCAACAACTTTCTAAACGCCTCAAGTCTTTCTTTAATTAACAATCCCCACCACTTCACAAGCAACGGATAAATTTGTTCTTCCCATATCTTAAGAAGTTCTTCAACTATTTTATCTTTTATCATTATTATAATACCCTTCATAAGGCCCAATATCTTATTGAGAGAAAGGTTTATAAGTTTAGTAAGGTCCTCTCCCATAAAGTTATCTATCTTCGTTATGCCCGTGAGATAGAAATTAATGTACACGAGAAGAAGAACTTTAGGAGTAAAGAGCGATTCCATAATAGGCTCAGTAAGGCCCCAAAGAAGTTTCTTTAGTATGTTGCCATCAAAGTTTACATCAAATCCATAATCGATTCTGCCCTCTTCTCCTGGGTCAACGGTTATGTCATTTACCAATTTTGTTATTACCTCTACCGTTCCTTCTGCAGATGATGAAGAATTGACTTTGTCTAACATACTTATATATTCATTCACGTTGTGTGCCCTGACAACAGATGACTCTCCGCCATAATATGTTGCCTTGTATTTCTCCATAAGCATCTCTTCCATCATCTGATTAAACTCATCATTGGAGAAGGCCATATAGCAGTCTTCAACTTGCATATCATCCGCCTCAATTATATTCTTTATCGCGGTTGAAAGTTTTGCCTGAATTGTCTTCTTTGTGAACGAAGGAGTAATAGATGCAACAGTATCCAATGTAAACCCTAACAGATATTCACACATCTTTATTAAGAGCAATCTTGGATTAAGTATCTCTATATTTTGCAGATATTCCCAGTCAAATCTATAAATGCTTGCATTTAAGGACTCTCTTGGCGTACCTCCGTTCTTTATCCTCTTCCTTTTCTTTGGCTGAAAGTACCTTTGAGACGGAATATGAAGAGTAAGGAGACTTTTTGTATTTGACTCTAACTGTAAAATTGGATATAGGATATCGTTGTCGTTTCCGTCAATGGTAAACTCTCCATCTGGGAAAGCAACACCAGGAGAACATCTCTTCGAGTCATACCACATATTCCACTCCTCATCTGTTTCACGCCTTAAATCTTCTTTCTCGGCAGAAACACGGCTATCCCACATCATATGATTATATTCAATTGCAGGAATTTTTTGACCCTTATTGATTACATACCAAAGGAATGCGTTAAGGTCATTACTCCTGTAAAGCATATTTGGGGAAAGCCCATCATAAACCACAATATATTCAGGAGATTTATCAGTAATAGTATCAGGAGATGGAACATAGTTTTCTCTTTCAAAATTTTCATTTTCAGGAAGCGAGTCATAATCACATTCTACATATCTTATCTCCGTCAATGTAACTGCAGATGTAAATGTTTCGGCACTTGTAACTAACCTAACATTAGTGATGGTTGTATCTCCTGTAATTGTCTCAAGGCCACCTGCTATCCTCGCCTGCGTCCATCCATATTTTGCCCAATCTTCATCTCCTACGAGAGAAGCGTCAAAATAAACGCAGTCGTTTTGCGTTGGCTCTGAACTATTTCCCACTTCTGCAAAGAGCCCTTTATCATTTATTGAAAATGACAATATCTTTGTATAAGCATCACCTTTCTTAGCGTTTACATTCCATCCTTGTGATGTCTGTGTTCCTTCCGCAATAGAAACTTTTCCTACAACTGCTTCTTTCTCTCCTGCAGGGATATATTTTACTGTAAGATATAGAGGCACTGATACTGTCCCGCTACTTGGAACGGAGAAAAACCACACGTCATTATCACCCTCTTCTTTTATTAGTGAAATAGGTATGGCCCTTCTATATTTTTTTACATTCTCTACCTCTTCAACAAGTTGGTCATGATATACTGTCTTTGTTATGGCCGATGTATATTCTACCTCTTCTTTATGATAATAAATGTCTTTTCCATCAATATTATAATAGAATCGGCCTTCTTCAGAAGTTGGGTTGATATTTAGCATACCCATCATATCAATAACTTTAACAGGAATGTGAAGAGGGTAATTCAGTTTTCTATCATAATATCTGTTATCTATCTTGGTTTTTAAGTTGGCATTCATCAGGGTGTTGCCACTTGCATCGCTAAGACTGCTTGAATCAAAAACCTTATCAGGAAAAATAGGCACTGCGGAACAAGTATAAATGCTCGTGAAAAGACCCATAAGCACATCTTTAATGCCCTCTTCCATGGTCTTAACGAACTTGCTCTGATTTAACTTGTCATAATTCCCATTCTTAATTCGAGTCACAAGACTGTTTCCTTGCTTATTCGTATAATTTTGTACATAGTCATCAAAGCCATAGACTCTCATTATCAATGTTTCAATGAGACTCTTAAGTGGCATTCCGCAAGACTCCAATACATCTACCATAAAGTCAAACACAGATGAATACTCAGTAGTCCTGATATTAAACATATCTAATATGCTATCAGGAAACTTTTCTACGAGTGTCTGCATAGCAGCAATTCTTCCTAATATTTCTCCTGTGTTTGCCATTTACATTAGTTCTTTTTTAAGTTATAGGTATCTGCATCTCCGTTGTCATCTATAGCGGCTTTCAACTCCTCAAAGTTGAGAGAAGTACGCTTGATGCTCTTTTCTCCCATAGCGGCGGTAGCATCGCCATTATGCTTAATGATTTCCCCAAGAAACTTTGCTATTTCAAACTTGGAGTTAATTGCCTTTCGCTTGTCTTCCATAAAATTATGAATAGCGTTGGCATACTTTGTCTTTTCTTCCATAGAGATACCATCTACACCCAGATTGGTCGAGTTCATTAAGTTATTTATCTCGTTCTGTATCTCGTTTATCTGTTTGCAGGTTTGGTCATAAATCTCCTGAAGCAACTCCTCAAGTTTTTCGTTGGAGTTCAATCTTACCTTATATCGTCTATTTTCAACCATCTTTTTTTCTCTATAAATAGTTTCTTATGATTTTCTATGTCTCAATTTCTTTCTTTTTTAGTCCATCATAAAGTTTGAAGTACGGCTTCATATTCTCTCTTATTTCCTTGGTTGTCATCATTGTCTCTTCTCTCAAGAAATAAAGTATTGTGCTCTTAAGGAGTTTATTGCTTCCCGATGGAAGTACCTTCTCCCAATTGCGGAAGAGATTTACCAATGCCACACCCACGACAATTTCCTTTTCGTTCAATCGGAACTCATCAGGATTCTTAACCATATTGTCGATGTCATTTGCAACATCTCTAACGAGTTTTTCAGGTAATCCCTTATGTTCGTTTTCGTCAATGGAATATTTTTCACTGTTATTCAGTTCCTCGAACATCACGTCGTATGATGTGTTCCTCTTTCTCTTCTTACTGTATTGAGAACACTTATACATTAAATAATTCCTGCAGATTGTACCACAATAAGAATATGCCTTATACTTTTTCTTTACCTTTTTGAAGTATCTTGTAACTAACGGCTCTTCTTCATCATCTTCATTTGATTCAAATACCTTGACAAATTCAGGGTCTTCGTCCGTTGCGCTTCTTTTCTTTTCATTCAACTCGTCATCATCCCAAATCTCGAACTTTGTACGTTTCTTTACATTGTCTTTCTCAATCTCTTCATATTCATTGATAATTGGCTTATAGTGTTTTATCTTTGTCAAGAGATAAGAAATCGTGTCGTTGAAATTCAGTTCAAATTCTTCATCAGGCACAAAAAGTTTATATCTCCTGATAATTGACTCAATCATCTTCGTCAACGCAGGAAATAAAATGCTATTAAAAATTTGATTTCTTTCTTCTTCGTCAGTTGAATTTATATAGCGTACTATCGCTTGTTCTTCTTTTTCGTAAAAATAACCTTTTTTTTCTTTAGGTTTTCTTCCTCTTTTTGCCATTTTGCTGTGGATTTTTTATTTTCCCACTTTGCAATCATCCTTTTACATATTTAAATGTACTTTCCTTTCTATCGTCCTCCTTAAAAAGAACCTTTCCCTTGATGTCTGAAAGGGGGATAGACCCCCTTTCATTGCATCGCAGTTTTTATTATTCTTCTTCGTATACCTTCTTTCTGTCTTTTGTAAACATATATTCACGCTTTGCAAGGTCAAACCAAAAGTCTGCTTCCTTGTCAGACATATTCTTTGCATAATCTTCAGAGATGCTGCCGATTCGATTAATTCTATGTATGCATCCTGCCTTAGGAATAACATACATCTTCTTTCCCTTATGAAGGGCTCTTAGCAGAAACTCATACCAGAAGGTCAGTTTCATCGATGCCTTTAATCCTCCAAGGGTCTTAAACTCTTCAGTCTTAAAAATAGCGCCTGACACATTGAAGTTGAAATAATCAAGCATAGAGTTAAGGTCAAGGTAACCAATCTCTTCTGAGAAAGATGATGCCCAATATGCTTCATTCGCAAAGCCTACTTCTCCTTTAAGGTTACAATCGAAAAGAATAGTTAAAGGAAGGTAGCCAAACATATCGTCAATATCGTTCTTGATATATTGCTCTACATTACTAAACCAAAACTTATTGAACTTATCATCAAATTCAAGTACGGAAAAATACTTGGTTTTAACCTTATCTATCACAAAGTTAACCTGAGCGCAATAGGTGGTGTCGTCAGTGTCATTTACGAGATATTCCACCCCATCAACTTTCTCCACCTTCTCGATTGCATTAGGGCCACCTACTACAATTAACTTTTCAGCATTGCCCTTTGCACTTTCCAACGCTTCCTGATACATTACCTTTTCTTCATCATTAAATTCAATGATTGGTATGATAATAGTCAAATCTTTCATTGTTCGTCCTCCTTAGTCTTAATTACGTTATTTTCAACATCGATTTTTGCTTCCTCGAATTCCTTCAATCTCTTATCGAAGAGTTCGTTTATATATGCCTGCTCAATTTCCTTCTCCTGGTCTTCTTCAGAATAAAAATCATCAAATGCCTTTTCTTTCTCGTAAAGGTCTGCTGAAAGATTATCTGTAATCCAATTCTGAATAACCTTAGGAAGAAGGACTGCAATATCTTCTGTGCTGTTAAACCAAAGGATATTTTCAGTCAAGTTTCCATCAGGTATCATCCAATCAGAGAATTCATCAGGCATCTTTGCTATTACAAGGCCGCCACTTCTCAATGCCTCCAAGAGAGTATATCCGAAACTGGTAGAATCATCCTCCCAAATAGTGATTGCCGCTTCTCTCAGTGCTTCTGCAAAAGTTTCCTGCGGGAGTCCTCTAAGGTCTCGGAAAGACACCCACTTGTAAAGAGGGTTTTTCCAATAGAACGGCTTCACCATCCTGTTGATTACACTTTGGTCTTTTGCAACTACATTTACAATAAGTTTTTTCGGAACATCATTACCTCTTCTAAAGATTTTCTTAATTGAAGGTGAAACAATATGTGTCCTCACATCAGGGAAATAATCTTTAAGTCTCTTTTCCTGCTCTTCTGTAGTTACGATAGCATCTACAATGTTCAAAGTATCCAATGTATGTGATACTGGCATAAACTCAGTTATATGTGATGCGGTCTGCACGATAATTACTCTCTTGCAAGGTAACTTCTTTGTCTGTATCATTATATTTGCAAAAATCTCAGGAATAAAAAGGAAGTCACTTGGAGTAATTGCAACATTATCCTTTTCGATGTTAGCGTGTTTAAGGTTAGCATATTCCTCTCCGAGCCAATCCTTTACGCCAACAAAGTCTTTTTCCTGATGAAGCATTGTAACATTATATCCTTTCTTTGAAAGCACCAATGCTGTCTGATAAATATATTCCAACGCACTTGATGGATTTCCCTTAGTATCAAGCACAAAGAAATATATGTTAAATGTTTTGTCCTTTAATCTTGAAATGTTTTCATTTACAATTCTTAACATTTCTTTCTTAGTCATCTCTGCCATTTTATATTGTTTTTAAAGTATTATTCAACTTCTTGAAGTATGCCCCAAGTAATGAGCGTATTTACTGTAAGTGATAAGCCAAATGTCCATTCAAACTCATTTTCATAAGTGTTGTTGTCAAGCAAGGACAGGATAAGTACCTTCACGATATCATAGATAATCATATCGTTCTGTGGATTCCCCGTCGTCTTTGTCTCGTGTTCCACTTTTGATGCAAGGGCGAATTCGCCGTCTTCCCGTGCCTCATATGCCTGCGAAATCTCAAATTCGCTTGTTCCTCCGCTTGTTGATGATGTCAAGCAAACTTCTCTTAACTTATCAAGGTTAAGTGCATACTTTTTACCCTTAAAGGTAATGTATTTTTCGTTTTTCTTAAACATTTTCATTTAATAACTTGTTTATAATATCATTATTCTTAAGGAAAGAACTCAAGGTTTTGAAAGTGTAATCCGCCTTGCTTTCTTTATTATATTCTGCTTCAATCTTAACGCTTGTCTTTCCTTCTGGCTTGTTTGCTAAAAGACTCGGATTTGCGGTAATGAGGACATCACACTTATCCCAAATGGTTGCAGAGTCAGTAGGAAGATAAACCTCTCTGACTCTCGTTCCTAATTTTGAAATAAAGAAATAAGTGTTTCCAATTGAAAGTCCATATTCCATCGGTGAAACAAACATTATCTCAATCGGTTCATCTGTGTCAATGTCCTGTAGCGTAACATCTGTCCATTGTACCAGTTCTGCATCGAGGTTTCTTGTAATAGTGCTACATTTTCCGAATAACTCAAATGCAAAATCACTGTATACAAAATTATTGTATGCAGCATCACTTTTAAATGGGAGAAGGGCCTTCATATCGTTGGTCCAAAATTCAAAATCTCCCAAGTCATATTCGTGGTCATATCCCTCTAAGTAATATCTTACAAAGTTATTAGAGAAATCCCTTACCACATCATTTAAATCAATTGCTATCTTCATATTATTCTAATTTTAGTGTCGTATTTTCCCATTTATTGTCATTTTCTTCCTTTTTGTGCCTCTTTTCACGCCTTAATATTGTCGATATGTCAATACCATCGTGCTTTGGTGCCTCTTGCTCATATTTTTCGTCAAGAGCCTTCGTCTTGTATTTTTCAGGAATATATTTTCCATCTGTTTCAATCTTGCAGTCAAAGGTAATGACAAAGTTTCCGTCAAAGATATTGATGCTTTCGGGCTTAACGTCGGAATAGGAGAAAAGACAAAGGTCATCTGCGTTCCACGCCTTGTAACTTACCCATTCAAGCCATTTAATATCTAATATATCTGAACGGAAATCTCCACTATCCTTTATTTGATGAAGGTTTGCTATGAATATTGCGTCTATCTTTCCGAATTGGCTTGCAAGAAGAGGTGTATAAAGGTCTACCTTTGCCCTTGCAGCCCCTTCTTTCTGTCTTACAACAATCTTTGTGACATATTTTTCTAATTCAAAACGAGGAATAAAGGCATCTCTCTTAACTGTAAGGGTGACATCATAATCATAAAGTCCTGTAGGTATCGCTACGTTATTTATCATCGATTCCTTTTCTATTTGTTTGTTATCCTGAATTGTCCTCACAGGCAGTTCATCTTCACCAAATACCTTTATTCGTCTGATAAAGTCAGCCTTTGTCTTTTTCTTAAGACGTTTGTCTGTGCCATTAAATACTGGTTCCCCCTTTTCATCAAAAGTCATTGATACTGTTGATGTGTCAACTTTATTTGACTCTTTATAAACACGATAATGCTTGTCACGAAGTTCCTCTACCTCACGGGTCTCCTTCTGCTCTAATAAGTCGTTCATAACACCACCTGCCTTGAGTTGTTGATTCACCTCAACGCCACCATCTTTCTCGGAAGTGCCCCTGAATACTGCATCTGCAGCGGCCATTCCATTGAAAAGCGAAAACCAAAATAAGGTCAAGTATCTCTTTATCTTCTTAAGCATTTTTTTCCTCGTTAAACTCATCTAATTTTTCTTCAATAAGGGTAAGGACCTTCTCATGTATCTTGTTGTATTTATCAAAAGTACGATAGTCTGCACCTTCTTGAATAGACCCGTCATAATTCTTCATAGAATTTTCATATTTTCGGCAAATAATTCTGCTTGCCTTCTCATACTCTAATAATCTTGCTAAATCCATAACTTTTTTTATTTAAAAAATAAAAAGATTTTTCTTTTTGTCAATGCTTTTTTATGACTTTTTAACTATTTATGACATAAAAGGACGTTTAAAATGAAAAATCTTAAGAAATTTGCAACAACAGCAGACTATAATGCTTATAAGAATAGCACAGGAATGACATATCCCCTTACTTCTTATATTGAGAATACCCGTGAAACGAAGTTCGACCATTGGATTCCTAATGATGGCACTATGATTGTTGTCGATGATTATCCAACAAACGAAGATTGGGGGCAAGGAGATGTCTCTACCCCTTCAAAACTTTCAACATTCTTGAAGAAGAATTTAAATTCTCAAGAATATTATAGTTTTGTATCTGAACTTATATATAACGGACATTATTATTGGCTTTGGTATTGTGAAACCGATGATGACAATATTACACCTTATATCATAACACCGTTATTTAATAACTATCAGCATTTCTATCGTCATAGTATAATGTATAACCCAAGTAATAAATATAAAGTTCATTATTCGGAATTAAACGAAGATTTGGAAATAAAATATAATTGGGGGACAATTGGTTATAGAGGGTTTTATAATGACGAAAAAGTTCTTGCTTATGTTAAAAATGATAATTATGACCCGCCAGTACCCCCATCACCACTTCCAAGATATACAAGTGCAGTAATGGTAGTTGATAAATTTGGAAGCCAATATTTAAGCGAAATGGATGAAGAATTTTTCGACACAATTTATTCACACGGCAATCATGTTTTTTATGAATTTGAAGGACAGGGAAGGTTTGGATATGCATCATATTATGATTATGTCGATGTGATGGAATATAAAGGAAATTATTATTATTTGTGGCAAGAATCCGATGAATATGGAGATTATTGTAATTTAGATTATAACTATTGCTTAACAAAATTAAATCCAGAAGAATTATTGATACGTAGCAAGGCATATGACTTTGGTAACGATTATACTGATTTTATTTTCCTTAATACAGATATGGAAGAATATCACGATGGTGCTCCTGGCTACAATTATGTTGAAAAGCACTTGGTTGATGTCTATGATATTGTTAAATAAAGAATTGACAATTTTATAACTTATCCTTATCTTATTAAAAACTATTTTTATGAGAGACAAGATTAAGTTTAATATGGGTTCATCTTTCTT
>JAEEGL013580157.1_pt1 | contig 13013 bp, 26 predicted proteins | sample 9134231 | NCBI WGS metagenome assembly JAEEGL01 (sample SAMN16246548, study PRJNA631951) | gut metagenome | biome: gut microbiome; feature: rumen; material: fiber-attached | host: Bos | place: Iran: Karaj | collected 2018-10 | reverse complement strand
CCTCTGTCACATAATTCAGGCATTTCCCCTTCTGGTAGCGAGTACTCCTTGCCCACCTCGTACTGGAATCCTCGGCAGCAGAGGTTGGAGTCGAAACCTTTGTAGGTTTTGATTGGTTGGTTTGTTTCCATATTTTTGTTCTATTTAATTAGTTTATGGTCTGATAATTCTTCATTTGCCGTAGATTTCATTAGCCCTGTCAACCAATTTCTGCTTGCAGGTCTTGTCCAGTTCTGCATACCATGCCAAGATGTTTGGAAGAGCGTTTATATACTTGCTGTAGATGTGTTCTCCCAAAGATTCGCCAAAGATGTACTTGGCTTCTACTATAGTCCACTTATTGAACATATAGTACATAAAATTTGTAACTTCGTTCATTGTTGTTATTATTTAATTAGTTTAGGATAAATTGTCATTTTTATGTCATCCTTACTGTCTGGAGTTTTGAAATAGATGTCAAACTCGTCTTTCTGTTTCAGTGAAGGTCTGCGTTCAAGTACGGCATCTGCGAGGTCAAGCCACCATTCCTTGAATAGTGTGCATACAGGCACTTTCCGCAGGGTGGCGTAGAATTTATCGCCAAACATGATGTCGATGTTGGTTGTGAAAGATGTAATCATAGTCTTTTGTGTCGGCGCATTTCGCGAATGTGATTTGCTATTTTTGATTTGGCTATCTGCATAATTTCAACAAGTTCATCGATAATTCCTTTATATCGACCTCCTGAGTAGTGGCGTTGGATAATTCTCTCTTCAAGAGTTGTCCATCTATGATACTTTTTCCCCATATTATTTTTCGTTTTGATAGTATTCTTGCGCTGTTTGCAGGATTTGTTGGATTTCCCGTGTAGTTTTCTTTTGTTCTCCTTTAGTCCTAAAGATTTCTGAAAAATCGTTGGCGGCTGTGAGTACTGAACCATATAACATACGTGCGTCTGACCATGCCTCATGCAGCTGCTCAATACCTTGTGTGATGTTGCGTTCCTCAATGTCTTCCAGCTTGTAATCGTTTGTCTTAGGCTCTGTAAGTTTTAACGCTTTCATCCATAAGTTAGCTACAGGTGTGATGTCAAAGAGTTGGAAAACGTGGTTGAATATCTCCTTTGGTATGGCATAGTCATTCATGCAAGCCTTTATGGATGAGCGGTAGATGGCGCAGGAAAGTTCTAAACAAGCTTGTGCTGCCATGACTTGCGATAGGATGTCGGGATTCGAGATATTGTGCGATATGAGCGAAAGCCGATATTTATTCGATAGGCTTGTTACCCATTTGTGCCCTTCTGTATATGCTTTTGCACCAAGCCCCTGCCAATACTCGAAGTACTGTGCATCTGTGATGTTGCCGTACTTTTTGCGGTATTCTGGCGTAAGGTCGTCGATGTGAAACATACGGTTTTCGGTGGCATACAGGAGTTGTTTTTCCTGTGTGCGGAATTGCTGAATGGCCATCTTGTAGTGCCTTTTCACGTTATGCTTATAATTCGGGTGCTTTTTGATGGCATCATGAGCATCGAGCATAACAAGAAATGTGGCGTTGTTTGCCACTCCGCAAGCCAGCTTGATGACTGAGGCAGAACGGGCAAGGTCAAGAGTGATTTCTTGGTAGGTGCGCTTATGTGAGATAAGGTTATTCATTGCTGATAGGATAAGGACTTCACGGGTAAACCGTGAAGCACGGGATGGTTATTTGTAGTTTTCTATGTATTCTAGATAGGTGATGGCATTACGGCGTTCTTCTTCTCGCTGTTTGAGCCGTTCTTCTATCTCTCGCCGCTCAATGGCTGGGTTACGTTCTTGATTGACGAAGGTGTGCAGGGCATTGAGGATGATTTGAGGGTCGGTAGTACCATAGAAGTGCCCGTAACGTCCTGTCGTGAATTTGTAGAAGAACAAGAGCAGTTCCGATACTTTCAAATAGTAGAAATTGGTGTAGATGATAAAAGCCGTGCGTTCGATAACTGGCTGTTCCATCTTCTCCTTTGAACCGCAGAACTCGGAGAGGTAAAGCAGTTGTGGCATGAGCCAGGCCGTGGGTGTGCTATCTCCGTACCACGACCGCAGTTCCGAGAGTGTTGGTGTCTCAGCAAAGAAGAGTAGGGTGTTGATGTCCTCAATGGTCATACCCTTGCAATGAGTGATGATGTAGTCGGGGTTATATTGCACCAAGAACTCTTGCGCTGTTCCGTGCTCATTCTTGCTTTTTGTTTTCGTCTTCTTCAAGGAGTTGGCGGACTCTGTTTGCAACTTCTGCAGCTCTTTGCTCTTTCGTTGTAGTATTTCCGTTATTGTTTCCATTTTTTCGTCTCATTTGATTGTTTGCCCATGTCGTGAGGCGGCGATTGGTGTCCCAAGTCCTTTCAAGCTCGAATCTCATTTGAGTTTGTGACTTGTTCGGCTCTGTCCAATACCTCCAAAAGTCATTCACCATATCCCTTCCGTATTTTTCCACGAATGGCTTTAGTGACTCCGTGAAAGCATCTCTTCTTTTCTCCATCAGGGAAGGTTTTGTAGATGTCTCGGCTGGTTTTACGCTCGTTTGTCTTTTCGCTTTTTGTGAGTTCGTGTAGTTATCATAGTCATAGATAGTTATGATGCTACCTCTGTTGGTCGGATGCCTGTCCACTTTACCATCAATCTTCAACTTGTCAAGGCATCCTCTAACCACTTTTACACTCAGTCCTGTGTCAGCAGATAGTTGTTGATACGTTGTTTCCGTTCTTCCCTCTTCATCAGCTGTCAGCAACAAGTGCAGGAACACCCTCACCATGTCGGGATTTGCGTAGTGCTGCCAGTCGAGCAACTTCTTGTGTATGATGATGTAACCTTCCATGATTATGAGTTAAGATAATCTTCCACTTCCTTGATGAAATCATCCAGCGAACGACAAACGACGTACTTGTAGCCGTCTTGCTCAACATGATATTGCCAAGTGCGCTGATTGGGTGACTGCCGACCTATTTGCGTTTTCATCTCAATACAGAGTGCATGGTACTTCCTGTTGGGATGAAGCAGGATGAGGTCTGAAACACCAGGAAGAGCACCTTCGGCTTTGAGGATGGAGGCTTCGATGCGTTTGCGAAAACCTCCGTTTGGAACGGCAAAGAGTGATAGTGCGAGTTTCTTGTGCTTCAGGCGAAAATACTTCACACACGATTGCTGTATTTGTGACTCTTGATGTGCCATAATTAGAATGGTAGGTCGGTTTGCTCTGGCTCAGGTCGTTGTGGGGATGCCACAACAGACGTTGCAGGAGCAGCTTGGATGGGAGTAGCTGGTGCGTTGTTGAATTGCGACGGTTTAAGGTCGGCGATGTAGTATTTTAGGCCTTGCACTTGTAGGTCTTTCTTGCAAGAGCACTTCATGTAGTGAGTTGCCCCTCTGTCCGATGGTTGCTGACGTTCGTTGATGTCAATATTGATGAATTTGTGGGTAGTTCCGTCTTTGAATGATACTTCCCTAACCAGTTGTGGATGCTTGCGCACAAGTTCGCCAAGCACAGTGAGGTCGATGGCTCCGTAGAGCGAAAATGAGTTGTTCATAAGATGATGTTTTGAATGTTATTGATTTTGTTGATTCTCTCTTTGTAGTATTCCTTTGCCAGTTCTATACGCTGCATGAGCGTGTTGCACATTTCTTCATCTTTGGGAATGCGAAGGATTTTGAGCTGTTTCGATTCCGAGGTGCGAGGGTCGAAAGCAACGAAATCGCAAAAGTTGCAGTCGGTCACGATGATGTTCATCTGCATCTGTGCGTAGTACTGTAGATTGTACTCTTTCAAGTCTTCGGGTTTCTCAAAAAGCAGATAGTCTTGATGCGTTTCTGGATTCCATGCGCATTTGATTTCGATAAGACCGTTCTCTTCACGAATCATTCCGTCGGGACTTCCACCAGCAAACTTCTCATATCCCTCCAATGGAATGAAGCCCACCTCAAACACTTCATAGCCCATTGCCTGAGCATAGCGTTTCCGTGCTTCTGGCTCCCAAAACTCTCCGTGCTGCATGGCTCTGTTGGGCACTTGCCTGTTCTCCATATCCTCGATGAAAGCCTCATCGGGCATGAAGTACTCGGCTATTTTGTGGTTTAGCCAAGTGAAAGTACCGTCCGAAAACGGCACTTCTTTCGTTGTTACTCTTGACTTCGGGTTAGCCTCTTTGTAGGCTTTCAGTTCCTCTTCGGTCATTGCCTCCTTGTGATTGTTCAGCAGGAGGTAGATTTCTGAGGCGGTCATCTTCCCTTTTCTGGAAAGAAACCATTCATTTGTTCTTTGTTCCATCACTTCTCCGTTTTTTTCTCCTTCTTCTCTTTCTTCTCTTTCTCACCCTCTCCGAAAAGGTCTTTAGTTGGGTCAACCTCTTCTGCTGTCACTTCCTTTTCTGGCTTGGGGAAGAATGTCTCTTGAACTGTCGTAGTTCCCTCCTTGATGGCATTCGCAAGACCTCGAAGTTCAACCACCATATCTGTGTCAATCTCTTCAATCTTGGTCACAGAGAGATAGTCGAAAAGATGCTGCTGGTCAACACCAATTTTCTGGTAGTAGTCAAGCATCTTTTTACGGCATTCCTCCAGCGAAGTCGCTTGGCCGATAGAAACCTTTTTCGCTTTAGCAATTACTTTCTTCATCAAAGCCATTGGGATGACGGAAAAAATAGCGTTTCTCTTGGCGATGGCGCAAGCCGCATTCCCTGTCACAATCTGCATATCTTCCGAAAATGTCTTTCCGTTCTTGGTCGTGATGCGTCTTTTCACTTCGGTGGAAGCTGCATAGTTGGTTTCGAGGTCGTGGCAAACACCCTGTGCAGTAATCATCTTCCCGTCATTGCCGATAATGCGTCCCTGCACACGCAGATTCCCCCAAGATGAAGCTATAATCTCAGAAAGACGGACAGATGGCCCCTCGATGAGTTTCCCATCCCTGCGAAGCATATAGAAACATGAGCCAGCTGTTTCCTCATCAAGCGTAGCAAGCGTCTCGATGTTGTTCAGCACAAGAGACAAGTTCCTTGGATATTGCTTAGCTGTTGCAACTTGCACGTCAATCTCACTCCTATTCAAAGCTGCGAGAGATTCTGCGTTACTTACTTGCAGAACTTCCACCTGTACTTGTGGCTGTTCCATCAATGTGTTTTCTTGTTCCATAATTCTTTAGTTTTTAAGTTTATACTTTAATTTGTTATTTAAGTTTCTGATGAGCCTTGCCCTGTTCTGGTCTTTTGGCTTGTCGGACAAAGCGTAGAGTCTTGCCGCATCGGATAGGTAGCGGATGGTGGTGCGGAGGTCGGTCTTGCTGATGTCCATAGTGTATGATGTTATAAGAATGTCCTGAAAAGCCACCTCACCTTACGGATTGGTGGCGACCTACATATTTAAAAGACGTTACTGATTGGCCTAACTCAGCCTGTACCCACGTTTCATTTTGTAGCATCAAAGTAATTTGATTCCAGTTTCAGGATGTCATAGAACCTAAAAGAAGTCAGAAAAAGAATAGCGTCATTTCGCTTCCTATCTTGACAGCCCCAGCTTTTCAGCAAGGGTTCTTCCACGCTCTCTTTTTGGAACTAAGCCTTACAGCCCCCGTCCACTCTGTTAAACACTCGAAAAATTAAATTCTTCATTACTTAACACTATTGCGGACTTTCACCGCGCCCATTCCTTTGATGGGCTGATAACGTTAATACTTGTTCATTATTACAATCAGTGATGCGCCGCTGTGCATCGTGGTACGGGTGGGTAACGCTCCCACGCTCAAGGGGTAGATAACCTGCCCGTTGCTCTGTTTTACGGGTCTTTCCGTACCTGCCAATCTTAAAATATTGTGAGTTGAGCTTGCGATTCTTCGATGCGCTTGCAAGCCTTTTCGTAATATTCCTTGTTCAGCTCGAAGCCGATGAAGTGCCGACGCTCCTTGATGCAAGCGATGGCGGTCGTGCCGCTGCCCATACAGTTGTCGAGCACCGTGTCGCCCTCGTTGGTGTAGGTCAGAACGAGATAACGCAACAGGTCAACGGGCTTCTGGGTGGGGTGAAACTTGTCGGGGCCGCACTCTGTGTTGAATTTCTGCCATGATGATGGAATACGTTCATCGGGTGAACCTTCGTTTCGTGGCCCCGTGAACGTCCGATAGTTCGTGCTTTTGGTGACGGTCTCAAACTTGTATTTCATGCGGTCAGCACCTGCGCCCGTCCTTTGTTGCATCTGCGGATTGTAAGTCCAACCGCCTTTGCTGAAAACGACGATTTCTTCATGCTCCTTGAATGGTTCTCGGACGGTGTTCGCAAAGTTGCTGCCTCGATTCTTTATCCATATCCATTCATGCCGATACTCTGAGGGGTTACTCATCACAAGTGCCGACGTGAATGGTTGTCCTGCGAATAGAACGATTGGCGCATTTGGCTTGCATACTCGGTGGTATTGTTCCCACAATGGCTCGAAAGGTATCACGCTGTCCCACTTGTTAGCGGTCGTACCATACGGCAAATCGCATATTACCGCGTCCACACTCCCGTCGGGAATCCTTTTCATTCCCTCCAGACAGTCCTCGTTATATATTCTATCAAGTTCCATGTCCCTTTATCCTATTTATGTTTTCCTCGTCACCGTATTTACGTTGCGCCCTGCATCGTATTTACGTCACTTTCTATACCATCATTCCTAATCTCTCGTTGTCCAGATTCACCCACCAAGCACCTTCCATTGGGATGCCAAGCCTCCTCGCCTCTTTCTCTTGCAGACGTGAGAGTTTCCACACTTCTTTGAAGAGCCGCTTTGCATCATGCTTGCTATATCCGTTATCCAGTGCGTTGCGGATGAAGGACTGACGGATGCCCTTGCTTATTCTCCTGTTGCTTGCCATATTACAGTTAGTTAAAAGAATTTCCGTATCTCCAATGATAATAATCAGCTGCATCCCTGAATCCGTGGCTTTGCCATTCATCTTCCTGCTCACGGAGGCATTGCTGCCTTACATCTTCCCATTCAGGAATAACGGCCAGAATTGCATCAATCACGTTGGAATAGTCCTGCTCGTACTTATTCTCATCATCTGGCACGACCATCACTTCTGTGTTTCCGTGCCAATCTGTGGTGATTTCGATAGTTCCTCCGTCGTAGTCATACTGGATGGTAGCTTCAATGGCTTCATCGTCGAGTGCTTCACGGATAGCATCGTCCATTTGTCGGGCGATTCGTTGTAGGAATTTGTGTGTGGTGTTCATCTATACAGCTTTATATTATATCGTTCACTAAACAGCTTGCTTGCCCATTGAGGGATGAAGTCGTGCGACTGAATATCATGTGCATATTCCTGAAACATCTTGACAAACTTCTCGTCAGGTCGTTTCCCTCCTTCGATGTTGAAATGTCGCTTGATATATTCAATGTCAGTAAAGCACTTCTCGTTGTAAATCAGCTGCTCATTGTTGCCCATCCCCATCACAACAGACATTATCTTTGCGGCTGTCCTTGTCGTGATGGCTTGTATGTTCACCAACTCGCAAGCCTCATAAAATTGCTTTTGCAGGTTTTCCATACATATCTTGTATGTTCTTCTTACCAATTCTTGATATTGTACAGTTCGTTCAATGTTTCGTCGATGCTACTTATGCACATTTTACCGATTTGTCTGTATCTCTTGAACTGCGTCCGTCCGATAAGCAAAAGGTCTCCAACTGTCTTGATTCCATTGTGATTGAACGTCCTTGCAAGTGTTGCAGCAAATCCGCTGCGAAACCATTCCTTTTCGATGAAATCAATTAAGCAGCTAACAGGTGCGACATCTACCGAATAGTCCCACCATCCCCTGCTTTTCTTTTCAAGCTCAATCACATTATCAACGATTGGACGTTTGAATATCAAATGAGAAGCAGACACGCCAGCAAGCTCCCATCCGTCCTGCCCATAATCGTTCAACATTTTTTCTGATTCAAATGGAGTCATCTTATACTCCCATTTGACGTTTAGATTGATTATTTCTGCCATATACACATATATATTATATTTGGCACCCGTCCTTGTTCCGATGTGGAAGGTTACAGCCGCTTGCTTTCGGTAAAAAAGAAATTGGGGCTACGGGTGATAATTCTTTCTTCGCTCTACTTTGCTGGCATAACCCAACTCGTGGGCGGCCATTCTTACCATGAAGGTGAATTTGAGCAAATTTCAAATTGGCTTATCATCTTCATCATCTGTCCAAAAAGTCAAAGAACGAGTTTATTTGCGCCTCGGTCGGGAATCGAACCCGACTGCTCACCAAAACTTCTTCCTGTTTGCGGTTTGCTACCTTTATTCCGCTTTTTCGAGGCGTTTGCACAGGCGGTCTTCACAGATGGCTTGTGCTTTGAAATTCGATACAAAACTTAATACTTGGTTGAGAACGACAACAATAAATCATTTTATCAACAAAAAAAGTAAGTCGTGGAGGCATCGGGACTCGAACCCTTGCGTACATCTAATCTTTCCCCAAGATTAACGTTACACGTAACTAAAACTAACACACCTGTTATATAGAATTGACAATATGCCTCTTTTCTTTCCTGACGGTTTGGCTTTCCGTCTGCCTCCGAGTAGGGATGAAGAAATGAAAATGTCATGCGCCAACTGTTCTCCATCCCTGTTTGCAGGTCTTTCCCTGCTGCCATCTCACAACACGCACGGATAAGCGCGTTATGTGTGCTCGTCTGTCCGAGCTGTCAAGCGTCTTTCCGCTTTGTCATGGCAGGTTTTCACCTTGGTCGGACTTCATCATTGTTCTGTATTCTTCAATCCTTTCGGATTCAGTTCAATCATTTCGTGCTTTAGCTGATGAAACACTCTGTTTATGTCCTTCTGCTTTTGCTCCAACTCGATGCGCTCCACCTTGATAGCATTCAATTGAATGTTCAAAGCCTGTTTCTGCGTCTCAATGAGTTTGCGCTGTTTGGTCAGCTCCCGTTCTCTGTCGAGGTACGGATGATTAAAGATGGTTTGCTCGTTGTTCAAACGATTCATGTAATCGTCAAACTCGACTTGGCTACCCACTTTTCGGGGGGGGTACTTTCCCCTTACTTCACTTTCTGTCATGGTCTTGTAATTTAGTTGTTAAAAAAGTGCCGCCCTGTTCTCGGCTGTCATCGGTTTATAGCCTTTACGAGGGGATTCCTCTCCGCTGGCTTGTTATAACGAGAGTGCACATTTAAGAGCTTAAAAAGCTATCCACAAGCGTATCTGCATTAAACCTGAGCTTTCCACGTTGACCGTCTCCTATCTTCACGTACCCAAATCGGTCTTTGATGCGTCGGAGGTGCGTCGGCGATATGCCCAGCGTCTTTGCCGCTTCCTCGGTGGTGACGAGGCGAGGCTTCCTGCGTTCTTCGAGCACATTTGCCACCTCTTCTGCAATAGCGTGGATGGTATATTTGTCAAGCATTAGTTTCATCTTTCCTCTCTTGGGTTTGTTGGTAAGTGAGTGCCAGAGCGATTATTGCTGATGGCACGGCAATGATTAGTTGGTGTACGGCTCCACGGAAGAACACAGCCCAGAGTGCTCCGATGGTGAGTACACAGAGCGCGAAAATGAGAATGGTCTCGATGATTCGCATGGGGTCAAAGCCCGACATGAGTGATTGGTCTCCTTTCATGGGTGTGGGGTGTTATAATTTCCATTATTTGCGGCTCTGGTAATATATCCGCATGCAATCAATATGCTATACTCACATTTTTCGAAAAACTCCTTATGCTCTCGAATGGTGTCACTACCTACAAGAAGTTCCTTTAGAATATCAATGAATCTAAGCAGGTCACCTACAAGTTTTTGTTCTTCACCTAACTGGTGTGATTTTTCCATGTTATCTTCCATGTGCTGCATTTAATTTATATTTTTAATTGAATAACTTATTTTCATCCTTGATAAACAGATTGACAAAGTATTGTTGACATTTGCCTGTGGATATATATTTACTTATCGCCTTTTCCGTATTCTCTTTCCCGTTTATATTATAATATTTGCGCAACAAATATCTACTCACGCCTATTTTTCTCGCAAATGTACCCAATGGCAAGGATGCTCCTAAAACTGTAAGTATGGTAAATCGTCTCTGCTTAAGCCTATTCTCGCTCATTGGAATCCATTGACAATTTTCTGGAGTATAGTTGCCATTCATATCCTTCCTATCTATTGTCAATTCATCTGCATATCCATTATTTACAGCCCAACGATGGAAATTTTCATAAGACAACCAACTTTCGCATAGTGATATTCCTCGTCCACCATAATTTTTATAATTCACATTTTTAGGGTTGTAACATCTATCTTTTACACCACACCATATCGTAAATATTCTTGACTTCCCATTAGTAGTCAGACCATGTTTCTCTAACTGGGATATATGAATTTCTTTTGCAAGACAACCACAACTTCGGGATTTCCCCTGAATCAACTTGCTTGATGCAACTATATGCTCATTACCACAGTCACATTTACATAACCACATGGCATTGCGATATTTATTGTAGCCAACATGCTTAATCGCCATCTGTCTGCCAAATCTTTTATTAGTCAAATCAATTAACCCCATAGCCCTGATTCTTTGTTTTTCAAAAACATATTCATGAAATACAATTGTCCTTTTGGAAGAACCTTTGGAGTCACCGTTGTCTTCATCACACCATTCTCGCTGTGAGTGGATTTCTTCAACTCAAACAGCCCTTGCTCGATGTACCGCTGATTGGGAATGTTCCTGTATTCTCCACTCGTTCCGAGGTAGTGATTTTGCCTCAACCACTCAAAGAGACGATTCTGTCCCATGTTCTTCACTCCGTTCTGCGCAAGAATTTTTGCAAGCTCTCCGATGAGGCAACTGGATTGGCTACCGACAATCGCATCCGCAAACACCACCTTTGGCTGTTGTTCCTCGATGTACCTCTGGGCAAGCTCCCGTCTATATTCTGCCAGCTTCCTCTTCTCCTGCTCTTCCTTCAATGCTTGCAGCAACTTGATTCCGCTGTCAGGGTCGGCAATGATGCTCTCGATGGTGGCTGGTGTAGCGTATGCTCCATGTTTGCGGATGGAGGGGAGGACTTCTTCGGCAAGCCATGAATTGAATATCTCTGCATTCGGAGCATTTGATTTGAAGACAAGACGATAGACATCTGGCTCTTTTATAAATTTGACCTGCTGAGTTCCTCCCTTGGTAGGGGTCGGCAAAATAACGACCCCTTTGCAATGGTCTGTTACTGCATCAGCTGGACGTGCATAGCCCAATGCCCTTGCTACATCAACGGCACAGAACAAAGGTTTTTCCGCCGTTCCTGCTGTCCGAATATCTCCGAACTGAGGGTTGTTAAAAATTAGAATGTCGCCCATGTCTATAATGGATTATCTGTTCAAAACTTTCTCGTCACCAGCCTTCATGGCGTGGATGAGAATAATGTGCCCATCGTCGAAGAATTTCTGAAATTCGTAGTCAACTACTCCTTCTGGCATTCCAAGACGCTTTACCTGACCAATCAATGTTGCGGCAGATTGTAGTTTCTTTCCGTCTTCACAAATGAAAGGTTTGATAGTTCCAGCCTTGATTCTTTTGATTTCTTCGGTAGTTACATTCATTTATTTATTAGTTTAGAAAATTTTCGCACAAAAGTTTGGCAGGTTCGGGAATTTTCCCTACTTTTGTAGTGGATTCTAAGTTAAGCGAGGGCGAAAACCCTTGCCTGTCATTCTTTGTGCTTGACTTATTTATTTATTTCAGGTGCAAAGTTAGAGAATATCTACCAAACATCAAAACAAAATGTAGATAAATTCTATTATATTAACATTCTTTAATAAATTGCACATGAATACAGTATTAAGATTTAAGTCCTATTTGGACACAAAAGGCATCAAGAATGCCCAGGCAGAAAGGGACTGCGGACTCTCCAACGGCTTAATCAAGAGTGCTATAAGTGCAGGTTCGGCATTAGGAAGTGATAAATTAGAGAAAATTCTAATCACCTACCCCGACCTTTCAGCCGAATGGCTATTGCGTGGCTCTGGGAATATGCTTGTGGGCGACGGCTTAAACCCAGAGCAGGTTTTCAAAGCCCTCAATATGCCATCTAACAGCGACAAGATAATTGAGGTGTGGATGGAGTTTATGAAAGTTACAAAAGGGATGCAGGAACTCTATAAACAGTCGAAATGATGAAAAATTGTTGTTTTTTCAAAGAACTATCATTTATTTTAAGCATAGTCGCTTTTACTTGCTCAATAGTTGCAATATCTCTATACAAAATCGATTTTGAGATTATGCATCTTGATTCTTTTGGGGTATTGTCTGGCATAATGACTTTCCTTGTTTCCGTCCTTATGGCATGGAATTTGAGCCAGCTATTAGAAAACAAAAAGATTATTGATAATACGAAGGAATATTATAATTCATCTAAATCATTATCCTTTTGCCTTAAGGGAGATGCTCATTTAAATAGTAACAATGAAGATGGAGCGATAGAGATGTATTTGACAGCATTAAAATATGGCAATGAAGGCAAAGACAGAGAACCTCGCAAAATTGCGTGCAATGGGCTTTTAATTATATGCAAGAAAAAGAAAATTGGTTCTATTAAGCGAAAGAAAGAGATTTTGCGAGCCATAAAAGATATTGACGAAGACGAGGCAGATGACCTTCGTGAATTGTTAAAAGAGACTCCTAAAGGAGACAAATAGCAGTTATCAGAAGAAACTAACACTTGTATATTATGAAATCAAAATCAATTATTCTATCGGCGATATTCGCCTGTCTGTTGTTCTCCTGCACGGGGAACAGCATCGTAGGAGAGTGGGAGAATGTAGTTATCAATGAAGGTCGTGCTGGCGACTTCTTTATGTGTTTCACCTTTGAATGCCATCGGCTGAAATAGTCATTTTTCAAAAATGTTTTACCGTACCACCCATTAAATGTATGTAACTATCTACATATCAACCCAAAAAGAGGGTAAAAAATTATCCCCCTCCTTCCGCAACCTACGGACAGTTCCAGAGAGGCTGAAAAGCCTCTCTTTTTT
>JAEEGL012225103.1_pt1 | contig 13013 bp, 7 predicted proteins | sample 9134231 | NCBI WGS metagenome assembly JAEEGL01 (sample SAMN16246548, study PRJNA631951) | gut metagenome | biome: gut microbiome; feature: rumen; material: fiber-attached | host: Bos | place: Iran: Karaj | collected 2018-10 | reverse complement strand
ATTTTGTTGATTTTGATTATAATAATTACTATTTTGTTGATTATAATTATGATTATTATTATTTTCTTGTTTACTTTCTATTTTTTTATTCAAATATTCAATTCTTTGCATAGCTAAATTATCTAATTTATTAATATAACTCAAAATTTCAGTTAAACTTCTGGTTGCATGAAGCATACTAATTTGACACGAATCGAAATTGATTTTTTTATAAAAGTTTTCAATAAAATTTAAATATTCATTGGGATTAAAATTATAAAAATTCCAATTATTTTGTTGACATTCTTTTTGAAAATTATAATACAAACTTTGAATATTAATTTTATTATTTTCATCAATAGAATTCATATGTTCAAAAACGAATCTAAACGCGCAATCTTTAATAAACATATAAATATTAACATTATTATTATTTGCATTAGCAGCATTAATTAAATCATAAAATTTTTTTTTAATTTCCATAATAAAAAATAAATAAAAAATAAATAAAAAAAAAAAAAAAAATTATTTTTTAATTTTAGGTTTAATAAAATTTTTTATACTATCGCTCGTAGTGTTTTTACTATCAATTTTATTTTGCGGCACTCCAACAATAGCAGCAGAAACTTGATTGCTTTGCATATGTAATTCTTTATCGAAATAGACTAAATCGCTGTCATCATCAGTAATGATTTTATCAATATCGTTAAGAACTTCTTGTTCCGGTTGTTCTGTAAGTTCTTTAGTAAATTGATCTGGTTGTTCTAATTGAAGATTTATGTGTTCGTCTTTGATGACGGGAATTTTTTTGTTCATGAGTTTATTTTTTTTCATTTCTTTTAGTTTTGGGAGATTTGTTTTATAATTGTTGTAAATTGCTTTTTTTGTGTTGATTTTGTAGCAATTGTCTTTTTCGTTGTATTCTAAGCTATTGTCGATTCGTTCTTTTTCTTCGATTGGTATGAAAGTTTTTATAAAAAATTCGTATTTTTTTCTTTCGATGTCGATGAGTTTAATGTTGTCTCTTAAATTTTGGTTTTCTTCGTTGTAACGTTCTGTTAATTCTTTGTTTTCGTTTTTTTTGAATTCGATTTGTTGACGTAATTTGAGAATTTTATCGTTTAAATCGTCGATGTTTGCTTGTTTTGATTCGTATCTTTTTTTTAATTGAATGTTATTTTTACTTTTTTCTTCTAAATCTTCTTTTAAACGTTCTTCTTCTCGTTTTTTTATTTCTAATTCTTCTCTTTGTTTGTTTATTTCTCGTTCTTGATCTTTTACTTTTTTTTCTGTTTCGCCACCTTTTAAAACTTTTTTTTTCATTTCTTTGTATTTTGTGAGTAAACTTTTACTTTCGTCTTTATTTTTTTGATTTTCTTCGATTTTTTTTTGTATTTTATTAATCAATTGATTTTTTTCTTCTTCGGCGAGATTTTTTTGTTCTTTGATTTTTTGAATAGCTTCTTTTTGTTGATTATTAAAATCTTCTTTTTCTTTTTCCAAATTTTCCAAAACTTGTCGAATTTGATTTTCTTCATTGACAATCATATTACCAGTTGATTTTCCGCTGATTTGCATGACTAAATCGCCTTTGCCCATTGCTAATAATTTTTTTTTCATTAATTCAATTTGTTCTTTGTATTCTCTCAAAAGCGCATCTTTTGGATCTTCATTAATTCTCGGTTTGTTTTTGATTTTCTTCGCATGCGAAGCGTACCACAAAGTATTCAAAGTTTCGTCGTAATTATAATCAGCTGGTCCGACATTAGCGATCATTACAGTTTTTGTGTTTCCTCCTAAACTATCTTGCAACAACATTGTTAGTTTACTGTCTCTGTAGGGAATGTATTGAGTTTTACCTGAAACTAATTTGTTAATGACGCTTCCTAAAATTGTTAGACTTAAGTTTATTTTCGTTGCTTCTTTAAATCTTTCTCCCGTTGATTCTGTTTTGCTTTGACGTTCTGATCCGGCTAAATCGACTAAATTTAATTTTCCTACTTTGTAATGAGCTTGGTTGTTTTCATCTAATGTGCTACTTTCGACGATTATGCTAAAAATACTGTGGCTTCTACTACTTCCGGGATTCATTTTCGTTGCGCCTGTTGCGCGATTGACTCTTCCTTTTTTCATTATTTCTAATGTTTGTTGAGAGTTTTCTGTTTGAAATATAGTAACATCTTCGAGGTAGAAAACTTTATCTTTTTCACGAACGTTGAGTTTTTGTCTTTTTACTTTTGATAGTAAATCTCGCACTTCTTCGTTGTAGATTTCAACGAAGCTGACTCGGACTAAAAATTGTTGATTTGTATAGTTTTTAATATTAGAAAAAATCCAATCGATGCTTCGTGGAATGATTCCTTTTTCTTGTTGGTTATCTTCTCCTTCCATTGTGTATGTTTTTCCTGTTCCTGTTTGGCCATAGGCGAAGATTGTTCCGTTGTATCCTTCCATTACGCTTTCGAGAATTGGTTTTGCGGTTTGGTTGAAAATTAATTCTTGAGTTGCGTGCCAATCGTATGTGTGATCGAATGTGAATGATTTGATTTCTTTTATGTTTGAGGGATTACAAACTGCTATTGTTCCGTGGTTCATTTCTACGTTTACTACACATTCTCTTTGTTCTTGAATTTCTTTTTGACCTAATGGACGACAACGAACTACGACTTTTACTGATTCTGATTTGTCTTTAAGCATGTTTTTTTTATTTTTTTTTTTTTAAATATTAAATTTATAATAATATTAATTATAATTTATTTATATTTAATTTTCCCATTTTCCTTTAAAAATTTTACCATTTTTCATTATGAAAATTCCTTCTCCGACTTTTTTATCATTTTTCCAAATTCCTTCATATTTTCGACCATCTTTGTAAAAAATTGTTCCTTTTCCGTTTTTTTTTCCTTTTTTAAATAGACCTTCATATAAATTTCCGTTTTTATCGAAGAATTTTCCATTTCCATCGGGCATTTCATTTTTCCAATCTCCTTCATATCTCCCGAATTTTCCTTCAAAAATTCCAAATCCTTCTCTTTTATCATTTTTCCAATTTCCTTTATATTTATCACCATTATAATAATTATAAATTCCTTCTCCTTCTCTCATTTCATTTATCCAATTTCCTTCATAATAATCGCCATTGCTTTTATAATAAATTCCTTTTCCATTTTTTTTCCCTTTTTTATATTCGCCTTCGTAAATATCACCGTCATTGAAAATGAATGTTCCATTTCCATCAAATTCATCGTTGTTGAAATTTCCTAAATATTTATCACCATTTGGGTAAATGTAAATTCCTTTCCCACAAAATTGAGATTCTTTGAATGTTCCCATGTATCGTTCACCATCTGGAAAGTAGTAAATTCCATGTCCGTTGAATTTGTCGGATTTAAATGAACCTTTGTAAATTGAACCGTCTTTTAAGTATAAAATTCCTTCGCCTGAACGTTTGTGATGAAGAAATGAACCGAAATATTTGTCTTTTGATTTGGGTTTGTTTTTTTTGTTGTTGTTGATTATTGTTTTGTTTGTTGATGTTGATGAATTGAGAATTTCGCTTGTGGAATTTGAATATGTTTTGTTTACTGAAGATGAAAATGATGAAAGTGAATTATTATTATTATTATTATTTGAAATTGATGATAAATTTGAATTGTTTTTGTTTGATTCGTTTTCTTCGTTTTTTTTTTCGTTTTTTTCTTCTTGTTTTAAATTCATACAATAAAGTTTTTTTATTAAAAAAATTATTGTTTTTATAAAAAAACAATTAAAATTTAAATTTCGAATAAATTTAAAAAAAAAATAATTAATTTAATAATTAAAAAAAAATAATTTAAATAACATTTATTTATAAATTATTATTTTAATGATTATAAGAATTAATAGCGTTATTAATTAAAATTAAATCATTATTATATTTTTCTTTTATTTCATTTAATTTATTTAAAGAAAAATTTTTAATATTTTTTAAATCAAAAAAATTAATTTGTGAATTTAAATTTTCGATTATTTTATTTTTTTCTTCTAATTCTTTATTAGCTAAATATAATAAATCATTAATATTTTCTTCAGTTGAAGGAATTAAATTTTTTTTCTTGTTTTTTAAATATTCTTTTTTAATGTAATTTTCTAATTCGTTTTTTTCTTTTGAAATATTTTGAAAATTCTTCTGAAGTTCATAAAATTTATTTAAAAGATTTGAATATTTTTCATTAATATTATTATTTTCATTTTTATTATTATTATTATTTTCATTATTTGAATCGTTTAAGAAATTTTCATCGTCGTAACTTGATTCATCATATTCTTCTTCTTTATTATTATTATTATTATTTAAATTATTATTATTATTATTAGTTGATTTTATTTCATTTTCTTCTTTTAATTTTTCGACTTTTGTTAATGGAATTTCTTCGTTTTTATTTTCTTCTTCTTCTTCTTTTTCTTCTTCGTTTTTTAAAGATGAAATATTTTTATTATTTTCTTCATTATTTTTGTTATTTTCTTCGTTGTTTTTGTTTATTGTTGATGTTATTATTTCTTCTTCTGGTTCTAATTCGACTTTTTTTGATTTTAATAAATTTTCGTTATTATTATTATTATTTTCTGGTTCAAGTTCAACTTTTTTTTTGTTTTCTTCATTATTATTATCATCATTTTCATTATTATTATTTTCTTCTATTTGATTTATTAATTCTTTTTCGATTTTTTTATAATTTTCATCTTTTTTTTTATTTTTCTTTTTATTTTTCTTTTTAGTTAAACCAATAATTTCTTTTTTTTTATTATCATCTTCAATTTCTTCTTCAATTTTTTCTTTTTCTTTTTCTTTTTTATTAAAATCATCTTCAACTTCTTTTGCATTAGAACTATAATATTTTTTATTATTATTATTATTATAACGATTATTATAATTATTATTATTATTTCTGTAATAATTATTATTATTATTATTATTATATTTACTATAACCATTTTTATTTCTTCTATAATTTCTATTATTATTAACATTTTCGTAATTATTATCGTAATTATCATAATTATCATAATAATTATTATTATAATTATTATTATTATAATTATTATTATCATAATTATTATTATTATTATTATTTTCTTCATCTTCTTCTTCTTCTTCTTCATTTTCTTCTTCTATTTTATTATTATTATTTTTATTTTCATCTACATTTTTATCTTCTTTTTTTTCAATTTTTAAACTTTCTTGATATTCACTACTATTCAACAAACTAAATTTTTCTTTATCTTTTTTTTTCTTTTTTTTTCCTTTCTTTTTTTTTCCTTCTTCTTCATTAATTAAATCTTCCAAATCTTTTTGCAAATTTTCATCAATTACATTATAACTTTTCAAATATTCACTAATTTCATTAAAACCTTCATTAATCGCAATTCCACTCGGAGTTTGTCCTTTTTTATTCGTTTCATTAATTAAACTTTTCAAATCCAAATTTTCAACAAGAAACTTTAAAATTTTAATTTTTTTATTTTTCACAGCGACATGCAAAATATTATTTTTATCAAAATCTTTCATTTCCAAATTGCATTTCGCTTCATTTAAAATTTTAATACATTCAATACTTTCTTCTTCTTTCGCAATTTCGCTTGCAATTGCTAAAAAAATAGGCGTAAAATTAGTAAATTCTTTATTAAACGAAATATGTTTATTTTTCGCTTTTTTTTCAGTTGTTTCAAAATCAATATTTAAATTATTTCCATTATTTAAAATATATTTTAAATATTCACTTCGTCCATAATAACAACTCGCTCCAATCGCATTAGAAAAAAAAGCATTTTTTTGTTTTTTAGTCAATCCAATCACACTAGAATTTCCCACATTTTTAATAAACTTTTTCTGCTTCAAATACTCAAAAATTTCTTTATCGCCTCCAATCGCACAAAGAATTTCAAAAGGAACTTCAACATCAATAAAAAGTTCTTTATGATCGTTGATTCGTAAATTAGAATTATCAGGAAGAATGTCATTATAAAAAGTCAATGAATTCAAAAAGGATTTTTGATTTGGATTTATGCGAAAGGTTTCAATCATGTATTTCATTATTGAATAATTTTTATGAACTATTGATAATGATAGAAATTCTAACCAAATGTCAGGATGATCGTGAATCATATCCATAATTTTTAAAACGTTTTCATTTTGGTGATTTTTAATTTGAGGTTTGATGAATTCTAATAAATTTCCGCTGACCATGTTTTTTAAGTTGTTTATTTGCTCGATGTTTGGTTTTTTTGACATTTTTAAATATTATTTTTTGATTTTAATTAAATTAAATTAATTAAATTAATTTTATTTAAATAATAATAATAATAATAAAAATAAAATCTATTTTAACAACATCCTCCTTTTTTTTTTCTTTTTTGATCATCCACAAGTTTCGCACTATCAAAATCACTACCAATCGGTTTTAAACTTCCGATGCTTCCTGTTCGCGCATCGATTTTGTCTTTATATAAAATATAATCTTCATAAAGAACTTTTGCTGCATTGATAAAAATTTCTTGCGCATTTATTCCAGTTTTTGCTGAACTTTCCATAAATAAATTTAATTTATTATCATTCGCATATTCTTTTCCTTGATCATAACTAACTTGTCTTTCGTTTTCTAAATCTATTTTGTTTCCTATCAAAAACACTTTCGCATCGGGATTGGAATGCATTCGTAGTTCTTTGTACCAAATGTCAATATTATCAAAAGAATCTTTGTTATTTATTGCATAAACCATCACTGCTAATGAAGCGTTTCTATAGAAATTTGTTATTAGAGATCGATAAAGTTCTTGACCGCATGTGTCCCAAATTTGAAGTTTTAATATTTTTTCGTTTATTTTGATGTTGAATGAAAAAAATTCAAATCCTACTGTTGCGTTGTATGTTTCTTCGAATGTGTTTTTCGTTGCTTTGTTTGTTAAGCAGGATTTTCCAACGCCACTGTCACCTATTACTATTAATTTGTATGAAAGGTCGTATTGAGTGTAATCTTCTGGAAGAATTTCTATTTTATATTGCTTGTCGCTTGAATCGGGAATCGACATTAAAATAATATTAAGATTAATTATTTTTTTATTATTATTTTTTATTATTATTTTTATTTTTTTTATTATTATTTTTATTTTTAATAATTTTTATTTTAATTATTTTTTTTATTATTATAAATATAATTTTTTTTAAATAAAATATTTTAATTATGAATTAAATTAATATTTATTAAAAATATTATTATTATTATTACTATTATAGAAAAAATATTAATAAATTATTATTATTATTTAAAATCCATCTCTTAAATTTAAATCATCACTTTCATTAAATTTCATTGCTCGATTAATATTTTCTTCATCTTCGTCATTTTCATTTAAAGTTTGTGTGATTCCTCTATTATCTTTTTTATTATTATTATTATTTTTATTATTATTTTGATTTCCTTCAACAATAGACAATATTTTTTTATTCATCAAATCAAAATTATTATTATTATTATTATAATTTTGATTTTCATAAACAATCGCTTCATTTAAATTATTATTATTATTATTAATTTTTTCAAATTCATTTTTCATTTGAATTAAACACGGTTCAATAAAAATCGTGCTTGATTTTAATTTATCTCCCAAAATTTTAAGAACAGTATTAATTAATTCTTTAGAATTTCTCAAATCATTAATTTCAAATTCGAAATCAAAGAAATTAATAATAATAATTTGTTTATTTAATTTGAATTTAAAATCAATCATTGGCAACAAACATTTTCCTAATAATTTATTTTTTTGATCGCTACTATAATAAATCATTTCAAAATTATCATAATTAATATCAACTTCAATTCCATTGCTAAAATAGCTAAAAATATAATTAATTTCAAAATTTCCATCGCTTAATAATTTATCACCTTTTTCAATTTCTTTTTCTAAATATTTTATGTATTCTTTAATTTGCTCAGTTTTTTTTTTTTCGTCTAAATTTTTAATGTAATTTAAAATGTATCTTTTCATTGAAATTAATTGTTTTTGTGATGTTAATGTGCTTATTTTTTTTTTCTTTTCATTTTCGTTTTGTTTTAATTTCGGTGTTGATGTGAATTTTTTGTATTCGGAAATTATTGATAAACTCGTTGATAAATATTCAACGAAAAGATTTAAATGAATCACACCGAAATTTATTTTAATTGAATCTGGTTGTTTTTCAGAATTTGATTTTATAAAATCGATTGATAAACAATTGTTATTATTATTGTTTGGATTTGGTAAATAAATTTCGAAAAAATTTAATTTTTGAGTTTTTCCTGTTGATGTTAATTTATTTTGCGAATTTCGAATTTTTGAAGAATTTAAAATGTTTTTTTTGTTGTATTCAGAAATTTTTTGAGAAATTGTAAAATTCGTTGATGATGCGGGATTGTTTGAATTATTTGTTAATTGAGATGAATTTGGTTTTTGAAGAATGGATGAAATAAATGAATTTTGTTTTGGTGTATTATTATTATTATTATTATTTTGTTTTGTTGGTGGACGAGATTTATAAGAAGAATTTTTATTATTAAATAAACTTTTATTATTATTATTATTATTTAAATTATTATTATTTGGTGTTCCAACTTTATTAATTGCGTCATTTAAAATTTTAAGACTTTTTTCATAATTTGGATTTGAACGTTTTAATAAATTATTTATTAATGAATTTTCATTATTATTATTATTATTATTATTATTTGGATTGTTATTTAAAGCACTATTTCTAGCTAAATTTCCTATTGTGCTTAGAACGTCGTTATTAATGTTATTATTATATTTTCTATATGAATGATTATTTAAAATTATTTTTTCGCCTTCAATTAAATCATTTGGACCAAAAGAAATATTTTTAAAATTAATGTTCATTTTAAATAAATTTATATCAATTGAAGTTTTAATATCTAATCCTTCTAATTTAAAACTTACAAAATTTCCTTTTATTTTATTATTTGTTGTATTAATACTTGGATATAAATTAATATTTATTCCTTTTATTAAAAATTCTCCCTTGAAATTTATATTAATATTATCCGGATTTGGATTATTTTCAGTTGGTTTTCCTTTTTTTTCATTATTTAACGTACTTGAAATTTGACTAAAATTCGAAGCACTTTCTTTAAGTTTATTTGTATTAGTTTCTTTTTTTAAATCAATACTATTATTGAATTTTTCATCTTCCCATTCATTAAAACACAAATTATAAAATCTAGAAAATTCCAATCTTAAAGGATTGATACTTTTTCCATAAATTGAACTATTACATTTATGGCACCAAAAGAAATAAAATAACCAATCTCTAACAAGCATTTTTCTTTTAAAATCAATAATTTCGTTTAATTTTTTATTTTTTTTTTCTTTACAAATTTTTATCAAATTCTTTACTAAATCTGAATTAATATTAAAAGGTTTTCGCATTGGTTTAAATTCTTGCACTTGCTCTAAAACTGAATAAGTTCGAGTAAAATTTTTAAAATTCTTTTGAATTATTAATAAATCCGGAAAGAAATTTAAATTTAATTCACTCGAAGCGAATTGAACATAAAATAAATATTTTTTTTGTTTATTTGAAAATAAATCAATTTTTTCTGTGTTTAAATTTTTAATTCCAAAATTCATTTTGCAATTAAAATTTTTAACTAAAAATTCAGTATTAGAATTGTAATTAAAATTCCCGAAATTTAATTTTTTAAGCATTCCATAATATTTTTCATCTAATTCATTTAAATTATTCAAACTCGTTAATAAAATTGTGCTTGGAATTAAAATTTTCGCTTTTGATTCCCAATAAACATCCATTTTTTCAAGTTGAAAATAATCTTTTTTTAAAATTCCTTCTGAAGATAAATTAATATGAACTTTTTCTATTTTAAATCCTAATGAAATGTCGCCTATAAAATTTATTAATTGATCATCTTCAAATCGAATATGAATATTTTTTATATTAACATTCACTGCATAATTTTTCATATAATAAAACTTAAAAAAATTTTTAAATAATTTATTAATCATTTGACTAATTTTTGATTTGTCTTTAAAAATTTCAATTAAAATTTCCTTTTTAAAAATACTATTATCAAAAATATTAACTTTCTTTTTAAATATATCAACACTATTATTTTCTCTTGCATCGTAAGGTAAAACAATAGTTTTTTGAACTTCTTCAATGAAAGATTCAATGTTTTTAATAATCCATTTATAAGAAGGTGTAAGAATAACATCAAAACCATCAATAGTAATTTCTAATGGTTTTTCTCCAATGAAGTTCATTAAACTGCAACCAACTGTGATTTTTGAAATTAATCCAGCTTTGAGCCAAAAAGCGAAATTTTTTTCATCGATTTTTGAATTTACTTTGTCTGGTCTAATATTTAAATATTCTAAATTTATTATTCCTTTCATTATTCCTATATCTAATTGTTCTTTAGTGAAACCATATAAATATTCGTTTATATATTTTTCAATGTAAGGATATAATCTGTTTTTAATCATTTTTTTTATTTTTATATTAAATTATTTGATTTTAAATTTATTAATTTTTAATAATTTTAAATATTTAAATCTAAAATTATTTATTATTTTTATTTTTTTATATGAGCATCGCCGAAGATAAACTTCAAGGATACGATAAAAAATTAGAAAATAATTTATTTTTTAAAGGTCCTCAACCTTCAAATGAAGACGCTGAAGTTTTAGAAGAACTTACTAAAGAAAAATGTGTTCCTGATCAAGAAAAATTTCCTAATTTATTTGCATGGTATTCATTAGTGATTTTATTTGAAGATGAAGTTGTTGCAACATGGAAAAAACCAGAGCAACATCAAAAAGGAAAAAAAGGAAAAAAAGAAGAAAAAAAAGACGAAAAAAAAGAAGAAAAAAAAGAAAAAAAAGATGATGAAATTGATGAAGATGATTTATTCGGTGATGAAACTGAAGAAGATAAAAAAGCAAAAGAAGAAGCACATAAAAAAAGAGAAGAAGAAAAAAAAGAAGATGGAAAAAAGAAAAAAAAAGTCGAAGTTCAAAAATCTTTAGTTTTAATTGATGTTAAAGTTTATGATCCTGAACAAGATTATGATGCTTTAGCTGAAAAAATATTAAAAAATGTAAAAAGAGATGGTTTAGTTTGGAAAACCGAATATAAATTAGCTGAAGTTGCTTTCGGAGTTAAAAAAATTGTGATGGGAATGGTCGTTGAAGATGAAAAAGTTTCTGTTGATGATATTATAGATGAATTAACAAGTTGGCAAGATGAAATTCAATCAGTTGATATTGTTGCTTTTAATAAATTATAAAAAAAAATATAGATGATAAAAAATTAATTTTATTTTATATTAAAATAAAAATATATTATTATTATTATTATTATTAATAATAACAATAATAATATAATTAAATTTCAAATATCAAAATTAAATTTTAATAAATTTTAATAAAATTTTAATAAAAATTTTAATAAAAATGTGGAACACTCAATATAACAATCGTTTATGTTTCATTCAAGATAAAATTCGAGAACAACGTTTACATTTAGAACGTTTATTTAATATGCAACCTGTTATTATTGATAATCCTCCTTTTGTTCCCAAATTTTTACAAACTCGTTTGAAAAAAGAAGAAATCGAAAAAGAACGTCAAAATAAAATTTTTTATGAAAATATGTTATTAACTAAAAAAATCGCAGAAGTCGAATTAAAACCTTCTTATTATAATTCAAAAAAATTACACCCAAAAATTTATCCAGCCTTTAAAAACAAAAAAAATTTCAGATACAATGAAATTAAAAAACAAGAAGACATTGATAAAAGTAATTTTAATTTGCTTTATAGAATTACTGAATTAAAAAGCAATTATGATGCAAAAAAATTCTATGAAATGTCAAAAAAAGATAAAAAATATAAAAATAATATTAGCAAAGCAAAATCTAATCAAAATCCCTATTTAAATTTTGAAACACCAGAAGAATTTAAACGAAAATTAGAAATCCAATTAGAAAATGAATTGTTTTGGGAAAATAATAATCGTAATGTAAATCATAGACCGAAAAGTGGCTTCACAGGCAGAAGTAATAAAACTACTACGAAATGTACAACAACTGTTAATAATAATAATAATACTAATTATCTTAATAGTAATAATAATAATAATAATAATGCAAATAATGTTAAAACTAGTGATAATAATAATAATAATAATAATGTAAATGTTTATACAAACACTGAAAATCAAATTCAAGAAACAAATAGTAATAATCAAGAAACTGAAAGTAATAATAATAATAATAATAATAATAAAATAAATAATACAAGTTAAAATAAAATCTTCTTTATTTAAATAATTTTTTATTTAAAAATATTTATTATAAATAAATAAAATTTAATTTATTAGCAAATAAAATAAATATTATTTATTTTTGATCTGGAGCAGTATCCAAAACAATAGTATTTTTTCCTAACAATTTCATAAAATCATCAATAGTAAGTCCAACTTTTAATTCATATTCTCCTCCACCTAAAAAAAAATATTCAGGATAAATATCATACAAACTCTTCGGAAATAATATTTTTAAATCATTACATTTCATTAAATATGGTCCAATTGCATTAAAAGTAAAACCAGTCATTTTAAAAGCTAAATCATTATCACATAATCTAAAATGAAAATGTTTATTAGCTAATTTTAAATTATATTTTGAATTAATGTAATTTTTTAATGTTCTTCCTATTTTTTCTGCATTGAATTCTCCAACATATTGAACGATAGTTAAATAAAATTGTTGATATAAATCACATTTTATGGAAGAATCAAAATTTTTGTTTTCTAAAATTATACTTTTACATATAATATCTTTTGTATGAGCATCAACGATTTTTTGACGTTCATCTAAATTCATGTCATAATAATTAAAAGGCGTTTCAACTATTCGAAAAGAATAGCAATTATTAGATAAAAAATATTCAGTTAATTTCGATTTTTGATAGTCTAAATTTACT
>JAEEGL012200340.1_pt1 | contig 13013 bp, 11 predicted proteins | sample 9134231 | NCBI WGS metagenome assembly JAEEGL01 (sample SAMN16246548, study PRJNA631951) | gut metagenome | biome: gut microbiome; feature: rumen; material: fiber-attached | host: Bos | place: Iran: Karaj | collected 2018-10 | reverse complement strand
GTACAACGCTCTGCAGGGCGCTCGCTCTGACTACCCCAACTTCAGAGTTGTGCTCGCAAAGAGAACTACTCATAAGAAGGATTCTCTCAAAGGACTCAATTATGAGTTCATGGAATCCTACATCAAGAATCACGATGAAGATGGCAGCATCTTGAAAGCCTTCAACAGAAAACGTGGACTTGACAGCGAAATCCCCTCTTCGCTTACTTATGGCGAAATCAAAGCTTGGTTCTTAAAGCAGTATCCCGAAATCAATAACAAAGAAGTGGCTTAAAAGGAGAATGAATCATGACTACAATTAAGATCAACTACAAAAATCACACGATCGAAATGCCCACCAAGAAGTTTGCAAATGCAGCGTGCAGATATGGCACTGATGAATATAAGGCGCTGCAAGGTGCTCGCTCTGATTACCCCAACTTCAGAGTTGTTATCACAAGAGCAAACACCAAGAGAAAGGATTCTCTCAAAGGACTGAACTATGAGTTCATGGAATCCTATATCAAGAATCACGATGAAGATGGCAGCATCTTGAGAGTCTTCAACAAGAAGCGCGGTTTAGACGCTGAAAGCCTCTCTTCGCTCACCTATGGTGAAATCAAGGCTTGGTTCTTAGAACAGTATCCCGAAATCAAAAATATCAATGACAACAATAAAGGAGTTGCAGCATAATGAATACGATTAAAGTCAATCATTCCAAAAGAACAATTGAAATGGATAGAGTCTTCTATAAAGCGTCATTGGATGTACGCAGTGATGAATATAGGATTCTTCAGCAAGTAAGAAAAGATTATCCTAATTATCAGCCGATGAGAAAGACAGCAAAAAAGAATCCCGATAAGAAGACATATCGTGGACTGACTTACGAGTACATGGAAGAGTACATTTGCGCACATGAATCTGAAGCAACAAAAGAAGCTGTTTTGCGCGAATTCCATGAAAAGATCTTAATCTCCAAGTGTCACTCTGATGCATATCGTTATCCAAAAATTAAGAAATGGTTCTTGGAAAAATATAAAGAGATTGCCGATTTTGGGGTCGAGCAGAAGCCCGCAGAACCCTCAAACAAGAATGATTACTTGAAAGCCTTGGGATTCTAATCCAACTCAATAAAAGCGGAAGGAGCATCATAATGCCCTCATTAATAAACACCTTGCAGCAACTTCAAGCCAAATTGAAGTTGCTGTTCTTTTTTATTGGCAATGGCTAATGAATACTTCAATTGATTTTATAGAAAAAATTTAATATAATTAAAGTAAAGAGAGCGTGGCGAATCCCCAAAAACGCTTTCTAAATATTTAAAAAAGGAGGTTTTCAGATGCCAGAAAATTATAGACATGCTCCACGGCTTTATAGCAAAGGACAAAAAGATCGTGACTTGAAGAATGGCCGCGCTATTCGCTCTCATGAGTTAGAATCAAAAATCTTCTGCGGATTAAACGGTCAATGCGGCGCATAGATCAAATTGATTCTGTTCCTCACAGGAAATGCAGACAACGGCTCATTTGCAGTTGCAGAAAAAACAGTCTGTGATCGTTGCGGTTTTGACAAAAGCACTTATCGACGTGCAAGACAAGCATTGGTAGCTAAAGGTTGGATTGAACACGAAAAAGGCAAAATCACCGTCTTATACGATGCAATCTATGGCTCAACATCTGAGCTAAACTTTGAAGACTAACACTTTATAAAGCATGAAATGCCCTCATAAAGAGAGCATGATAAATGGTTTTGCGGGATTATGATATTACGTATAATAATATAAATAATATAATATATTCTGCCCGCATTATCCCATAGTTTTATAAACAAAACACTTTATTACGAATTCAATTTGTCGTTCGACAAATATTATAAAAGAGCATCATGCTCTGTTTCACAGCATGATGATTACTCAATTAATTATAGCATTTAAAACATGCATTGAAAACACGCATAATATTATAAGTCAAAGATGAAATCGCCATTTCGGGCTTCGCCCTCCATGGGATTTCATCTTTGATTCTTCCAAAAGGAAGAATACAGAAAGAAAGAAAGAAAACAAGGACAAAACAGATTAATTGAATTCAATTATTTTTCAATAATCAATGGAGCGAGAATTCGCTAATAATAAGAAGAAACGAGTTGACTCAGATGATATATTATGATGACCTTCCTGATTATTCTGATGACATGTATTTGCATGGTTTTTCGCCTTCATAGATCTTGGAGGCGTTTCGCAGAACCAATAGGAAAAAGCAAGAAGAGCGCAAAAAGAAAGAGCGAGAAGAGAGCTTCTTGGATAAAGAGCTCGCGCACATGGTTGAGAAGTTAGCCAAAGCAAGCATTGACGCTGCTGTGGTGAACCTCTTTAAAACTTTTGAGATGTAAGAACAAGGCGGCAGCCGCAACGATCATAACGATCAAGCGGTTGCCGCCTTTTTCTTTTTTGCCTATGAGATTATCGTGCAGCCTCGTAATCTGAAATCTGAGCCACGCCGCGGATGAACATCAAGCCACGCATTTTGAAGATGCAGATTCAAAAAAGATTTTTCCCAAAACACACGCCCTCATACAAAGGAAAAAGAAACGCGGGAAGCATCATGCCCCTCCGCGCTCTTATTCAGCTAAAGGATACAAGACGCCAATTTTCTTCTCAGCGTCACACAATCCTTACTCTGCTGTTGGATCGTCTGTTTTGACAAATTCGATAATGTCCGCGGGCTGCATCGAAAGAAGATCACAGATAGTATCAAGTGTCGCCCAAGACACCATCTGACCGCTTCTGATCTTTTGGAGCATAGCTTCACCCATGATCTTCTCTTTTCTGATTCTGTTCGTGTTGTATCCCGCTTCTTTCAGTGCAGCGATTACATCAATTTTGTACTGAATAGCCATCTAAAAAAGCGCCTCCTTTCCATCGTCCTTATTATAGCACAACATTACACTTGTTTCAAGTGTCAAAATTACACAAATTTCAAGTGTAATGTTTGTGCAGATTGCGAATTGATTTACACTCGAAAAAGGTGTAAAATATAGACAGTTCAAGGGAAGAGCAAAATCAAAAACAAAGGAGATCATGAAAATGTCAATCCACGAAATCGAATCCAAAATCCGCGCCCTCAATGAATGGGAAGCTCTTGCAGAAGAAGCAAGAAAAGAAATCGAGTCCTTGAAGGACGAGATCAAAGCCGAAATGCTCAATCAGAATACAGAAGAGCTTGAGGCGGGACAGTACATCATCAGATGGACTTCGGTGCTCACAAACCGCTTCGATACCACGGCCTTCAAAAAAGAGCACGCTGACCTCTACAAGACCTTCACAAAGCAGATCGCAAGCAAACGCTTCTCGATCGCGTAAACAACAAAACAGCAAAGTCGTGGGGAGTCGCCAAGGCTCCCCACGCAGAAAGGAACAGATTATGAAACAGCTCACAAGTTACAACCGCGTTGCGGGATACCTCAACAAGATCTTCGATCTGCTCAATGCAAGATTCTTTGAAAGTGCACTTGCAAGACCCACAATCACGATTCAGTCCACGCCAAAAGCTTACGGACATTTCTCTCTGCAAAGTGACGCTTGGGTGTCCACCATCGGCGCAACACACGAAATCAACATCGGCGCGGGAACGCTCGCCCGCCCCATTGAACAAGTGGTTGCCACGCTGCTGCATGAAATGGTGCATTATTACAATTGCGTCAACGGCGTTCAGGATTGCAGCCGCGGCAACACTTACCACAATAAAGCGTTCAAGAAGGAAGCTGAGGCCCGAGGCCTGATCGTGGAGCGCAGCGAAAAGTATGGATGGAGCAGAACTTCACCTTCTGACACTCTCTTGGAGTTCGTGCTCGATAACGATCTGACGGACATTCTTATCAATCGCAACGAATTCGCATCTTTTGCAATCGCGGGAACGGGAACGCACAGCGGCCTGAGCACCATCAGCGGCACCGAAAAGAAAAAGAGCAGCACACGCAAATACATCTGTCCTTGTTGCGGCATGAGCGTTCGCGCAACGCGGGAAGTGCGCATTGCTTGCATGGACTGCGGCGAACAGATGATTGAGGCATAAGAACCAAAACTTAAAAGTTATGACACCGAAAGCGGCATCCCCTAAAACAGAGGGTTCGCGCGGTGTCATAACTTAGGGTCAAAAGCAAGGAGGAAAAAATATGATTTACGGCTATGCAAGAGTATCAACGGCAAATCAATCTCGGGATGGAAACAGCCTTGAGGATCAAGAAAACGCCCTCAGACAATACGGCTGTCAGACCATTATCACAGAGGCGTTTTCGGGCAAGACGATGGAGCGCCCGCAGTTTCGTTTGCTATTGGAAAGGCTACATGAGGGCGATACCTTGGTTGTGTGCAAGTTAGACCGCTTTGCGCGTACTGCAATTGAGGGCGTTCAGACTGTCCGCAGCTTGTTTGAACGCGGCGTGAGAGTACATATTCTGAACATGGGGTTAATCGAAAACACCGTAACGGGAAATCTGATCCTCACCGTCATGCTCGCCTTTGCCGAGTACGAACGAGGCATGATCGTTGAGAGAACGCAAACGGGAAAAATGGTTGCAAAACAAAATCCAAGCTTTCATGAGGGCAGACCAAAGAAGTTTACGAAAGCGCAGCGGTTTCACGCTTTGTCTCTATTGGAGAGCGGATTGACATATAAAGAAGTGGAGGACATGACGGGGATCAGCAAAAGCACACTTGTGAGATTGAAGAGAGAAAACAACGCGGAGGGAGCTTGACGCCCCTCCGCATCTTTTTTATTTACGCTGTTACTTTGACTTGCCCATTCATCAGCATTGGCAAAAGAAAATCACGAAGAGAAGCAAGTTGTTGACTCTCATTAACTGAATTAACCTTTAGTTCAAGCAACCCCTTCACCTTGTTATCAAAAGCATCTAATACTTTTTTGGGAGGTAAGATTGTTTTCAAATTCGATAGCTCTGTAATTCTAATACCTTTAAAGACGCTTCCTGTCGAATTCCCTTCAGCAAGTCGAATAAAAGAATTGCTTGTAAATGTAAAGTATAAATAGCTCGATGTCATGTTCTCCTTATTAGGTCTAATAGAAAAAACCGACTCGTTTATGTCCCAATCCTTAGGCTTTTCAGAAATGATATAACAACGCCCCAAAGGAGAAATGCTTGCGAACAGAATGTCGCCTATCTGAATATCTGATCTTTTGTGTACAATATCTCGAGCTGCTTCATCAATACAATCACATGATGAAAAATCTATTGTGCCCTCAGTAGTGAGATTCTTTACTGTGAGATACTTAATCTTTCCTCCTATGTTCAGCTTGAAGTGATCTCTTGGATTAAGTCCTGTATTTATAGATGAAATGCAATTAGAATAAGTTACACATTTCCATCCTTTAGGGATCTCGCGTTTCAGTTCTTCGCTCCAAACCATTTCGCCGCCCGCAGACTTATAAGGCTTGCCCTCATCGTTTGGGAAATCAAACTGAACAAACCAATAGTCATAGAGCAACTTTGCCATAGCTTCGAGATCAGAACAAATGGCGTTGTTGTTAGAGATTTTCTCCTCGATTTGTTTTATTAAGGCTATTCTGCGGTGCTGCTCATCTACACTTGGAAAATCAACCTCTATTCCCTTAAAATTTGGCAACGGCTGTGATAGAGCGGGAACCCCTACATAATTTGCAAAAGCAAGTATCTTCTTTTGACCTTCACTCGTATGAAGATAATAAGCTAAATATTCAACATCAACTTTAGTTTCATCAAATGTCACTCGAAACTGCCTCTGCGAGCATAAGTATTCTTCATACTCAGAATCCAACGGAATGTATACTACTTGTCCTAATGTTCCGCTAATTGTAACAACAATATCATGTCTCTTTGCTATAGAGCGGCTCAAAGACCTTGCCTTTTCTTCTGTAACAAACTTAGTAATATTATCGGTTAGTGCTACGCCTTTCATATTAGCGCCATCAATAATTGGAAAGCCTTTCTCCACGAAGCATTCGACCTTTAGATTAGAGCCAAAAGGACCAGAAGCGCTGTCTAAAATCCAATCACCTAACTTACTCATCGAACTTCAATCCTCCCATCTGTTCCATGATACTCTTTTCAAGTTCATGACCTTTAAGGAATCTAACAGAGAGAGAGTTCATATATTCATTTATCCTTTCTGCAAACTCCTCGGCGGTAATATCTACATATTCAATCTTGACTTCAAAATACTGACCCGCTGAGAATGAATAGCCCTTTTCTGCAATATCGTCAAAAGGCACAATCACGCTGAAATCGTCTTTCACTTCACGATTGATAAAGGTATCTTCAATGAGTTTGACTTCTTCATCAGAGAGTACCGTCTTCTGATACTTACCGCTTTTCATCTTTGTGCCGAGTTTGGAAGCGTCGATCAGCATCACTTCGCCCTCAGTATTGGCTTTGTCAACAAACAGAACCGAGACATTGGTTCCCGTATTCGCAAAGATGTTTGAGGGCATGGAGACAACGCCCTTCAGCCAATGATTGTCAACAAGAAGCTGACGAATGGTTTTTTCAATGGTCGATTTCGCAGTCAAAAAGCCCGTGGGACAGACGATTGCCGCTTTGCCATCTGCTTTCAGACTCCAAAGAATGTGTTGCATAAAGCAAAGATAAACCGCCATAGATTCTTTCTTTGCGTTTGGAATATTTGGAACGCCCGCGAAAAAGCGCTTGATGCCATCTCTTTCTTCAGAGTTTGCCCAATTGTTTTCAATCAGATTTCTTGTACTCGAAAAGTCCATCTTGAAGGGTGGATTCGATGTGATATAGTCGAACCGCTTCACGCCGCTTAATGGATCGTGCGCAATGATATAATGAGCGGGGCTGTCGAGCGTGTCGCCCTCAATAATATTATCAAGACTGTTGGTCAGACCATTGAGCAGCATATTGATGCGCAGAAAGCGCGTGGATTTTGCAGAAATATCTTGCGTGTAAACTTGCGCCTTGTCGCCAAAACTGCCCCTTCCAAGCTCGTTTGCAAGGTGAAGAACAAGAGATCCAGAGCCCGCAGAAGGGTCATACACCTCATAAATCTTATCCTCAATGGGCGACATATTGACCAAAATCTTTGCAATGATGCTTGAGATCGTTTGCGGCGTGAAGTATTCCGCATACGTGCCCGCAGCAACATTATAGTCTTTGATGAGATACTCAAAAATGGTGCTGAAGAAATCGAAGTTGCTGTTGAATGCTTCGCTGAAATCAAAGCGATCTGAGCTGATGATTCCGAAAATGCTTTTTGCAAAGTTGTTTCTTTTGGAGCTTTCGACATTTTCAGTGATCCGCGTAAACAGTGGCTTTCTTGTGCCCTCAGATGTTTGAACAGAGAACTCTTCGTTCTGCGGATATGCAGAGATGCGCTCCAAAGCATCATCAAAGAGTTTATAGAATGTGTCTGAAGAAACGCGGTTAATCAGACATTCGATCGTGTCTTCGTACTTAAAAGCAACATCTTGCGGATAGGAATCATAGAACGCATCAAGTTCATCGTTCTCATTCTTCAAAATCTCTTTTGTGCTCATGTCAGTATCTTTTGAAAAAGCCTTGAGATTCGACATGAACTTATCGTTCAAGAACTTATACAGAAAGACAGAAGTGATAACGACTTCCTCAGACGCCTGATTTGCAAGTCCGTTTGCAGCAGACAAGCCTTTCAGATCGTCGATCATTTCTTTGATTCTGTTTTCCAAGGTGAAAATGTCAGCCATTGTTTCGTTCTCCTTTATTTGAAGAGTTGGACGTTGGTGTAAAGCTCATTCAGAAGCTTGTCATAGAAGCCCTTCACTTTGGAATAGAGCTTTTCTTTCACAAGCTGTTTGGTGACGATCTTCTTGATCTCATCAACAAAGTTCTTTTTGCCTTGGACGATGATAACATCTCTGTCAAGGTTATTCTTGACCGCTTCATAGACAAGGTGCAGCGTGGTTTCAATATCAGCGGCGTCCGCTCCAACGAAATTGGCGCAAGCGTCCTGATAGGTTTTCACAAAAGCGTAGCTGTTGCCATAAAGCGCCGCAAGTCTGTCATTGTCCGCGTTGATCTCTTTTGCACGATCCAAAGCATCTTGCAGTTCTCGCGTGAGGGACGAAATATCAGAGAGATCAGAAATGGAAAGCTTGTCAAAGATTTGCTGAAGCAGTTCGTCCAACTTGACGATCTTGATATCGCCTTTGTTCTTGTTTACTTTGATCTCGTGCTGAACTTTTTTAACTGTATCAGTGAACTTCTTGATTTCGGGATTGTCCTCTGAGAGCTTGCCGAGATCGAGAATGCTGATTTTGACTTTGATAAATTCATAGAGGATTTCAACGATCTGCTTGTCAGAGATCACGTCCATCATGCCTATTGGCTTGCTCTTCAAATTTACAAAGTCGATCCTTGCTTGCGTCAATTTCAGAAGCGATCTGATTCTGTCACGGTCAATCTGTTGCGCATAGTCAACCGCTCTTGATAGGATGAATTCCGTATAGCATTCTTTAATGCCATTCAACAGTCTGCGGATTTTCAGCAGCGCCTCTTTGTTGTAATATTCCAACTTTTGAGAGAACACTTCCAAGTTGTCTGTTGGAATGATGATCTCCAACTCATCAGCATACTTGTGGAACTTTTTGTTGATATCCTCTTTGTCGATCACAAGCCCATCAAGAGAAGTATCGTCTTCGCCGTTTTCGTTGATTTCCGCTTCCAATTCCTTAATGTAGTTTTCGATCGTGGTATTGTACTCTTCTTCGATATCAACGAAGTCCACGATATAGCCGTATTTATAAACCTTGCCATTGGGCGACTTATAAGGTCTGTTCACGCGGCTGATTGTCTGCAAAAGGCTTTGCGCATGAGGGCCTCTGAGCAGATACATTTTCTTCAGTCTCTTCACATCGTAGCCCGTAGTCAACATGAAGTTGACAATCAGAAGATCGGGCTTCAAGGTGTCTCTGAAGTTGATCTGATTGTTTTTGTTTGCAATCGACTGTTTTGGATCGCTCTCATCTGTTATGACAAGTCCTGTGAGAAGTTGACTGTTCTCTTCAAACCACTTGTGAATCTGTCTCGCTTGCTGATTCGTTCTGCAAACCACCATGCCGCCGATTGTGGGATCAGCATTTTGTAAGCGGAAATTGTTGAAATCACGCTGAATGAACTCGCCCAAATTGGCGCAGAAGATATCTGATTCAAACACGTCCTTGTCTTCAAGAACATTGTCTTCAATATCAAGATTCTGCTTGATTTCCTTCTTGGCAACAGTGTCGATCTGCTCTTTCTTGATGCGCAGCGTATAACCGTCTGCAATGCTCTTGTCATAGAAATACTTGTGGATATAGTCGCCGAACTTCAGACTTGAGCGTTCCTTCTTGGTCAAAAGCGGCGTTCCCGTCAATGCAATATAGACAGCATCAAGATCACAAGTCATAAGATTTTTGAAGAACTCACCCGTTGACGAATAGCTTCTGTGGGCTTCGTCGATGAAAAAAACGCGCTGAATATTTGCGTTATAATCGTTCTTCGCTTCGGGCAGCTTGTCCTCAAACTTCTGAATATTGACAACACAAATCTCTCCAAGAGCATCCCCTGAGATGCTTTTGGAAAGCGGTCTATTCAGTTCTTTGGAAAAGCTCTCTCTGTCTGAGCAGTTGACAACATTCAAGTTTCTGTTTTGGAACTCGATGCTTGCTTGTCTGAGAAGATCGAGTCTGTCAACCACAAAGAAGAATCGCGCTGTGATATTCTTCTTGTTATAATAATCGCTGATAACACGAACGCAAAACGCTGAAAGTCCTGTTTTCCCGCTTCCTTGAGTATGCCAAATGATCCCGCCTTTGCCGCCCGCAGCCAAGCGTTCAATAATCTTTCTTGACGCAAAGAACTGCGGATAGCGCATGATGTGTTTTTGAGGAACAGTATCCTTGACATACATCATACCGAACTTCAAGAAAAACATGAAGCGCTCTTTATCGAACACTGAAGCAACAAAACGATTGCAAGGAGCCATTACGCTCAAATTCTTTTGAAATTCTTCTGTATCAACCTCTGATTCACTATAACCCAAATCAACGGTGATTTCTCTGATTCTCTCGTCAGAGATTTTGTTATAGGGATAGTCAGTGTGATAGGATTCCTTCTCTTCGCGGAAAAACGAGAAGCTTGTATTGTTGCCGTTGGGCGTGGTATAGAAAGAGCCCGCTTTCACATCTTCCGCATCATCTGATTCCTCATATTCCATATTGTTGGAAAAAGAAATCATCTGAATCAGATTGAAAAACTTGCGCCATTCATCATTCTTGAGGCGTTGGTTAATCATTCGATTGAATTCCGCTTGAATGCCGCCCTCATTGTTTGGCTTCTTTACTTCAAGAAATCCAAGAGGCATACCATTGATCAGAATGTTGATATCGGGACGGAATGAGCCTTTTTCTGTTCCCTCTTCAACAGAGAAAGGCAGCTCATCAACAACCGCAAAATCGTTCTTCGTGATATCATCAAAATCAATGAGTTTCACTCTGTCCAAGGGCTTAATCAGCCACATATAGAACTCTTTGCCGAGATCGTTATACTTTATCAAGTTATGGATATCTGCAAGAATAGAGGCAATTTCTTCATCATCAAACGCTCTGTCATTTATGCGCTCCAATGAGGGCTTGAATCTGTTGATGAAGATTTTTGTGTCGAAGTCGATATCAACATCTTCGGCAGACAAAGACTGATAGTTATAGCCCAATCTCAGAAATTGGATAGTGGCAGGGATTTTCACGCGGGTGTCTTCGTTGAAAACCATTATCAATCCGCTCTCCTTTGCTTTTGGATAGTTGGAACAATTACTTGTATATTATAACAGAATTATAGGATTCTGCAAGCTTTTTTGAATCTACACTTTCAAAATGCCCTCATTCATGTTATAATCCTCATTGGTGATGAATATGGCAGAAGAAAAGAGACACGGCAAACAGACCAAGCAGCGGTTGAAGCCTTATATCGTACTGCAATACCTGCTGCACAACTCTGACGAAGAACACGTTGTAAGCGGCAAAGAAATCGAAGCATACCTCAAAGAAACGTGCGGCATTTACGCGGAACGGCGCTCGATCTATAAAGACATCGAAGAAATTAATCAGATCAACTGGATGCTTGAAAACGATTCGATGATCGACGAAGCGGAAGAAGCCATTGAGGAAGATGAATATGATGAGGAAAAGCTCGTTGTGTATGATAAGCACAAAAAAGGCTTTTATGTCACGAACAGACACTTTGAGTTAGATGATATTCGTCTTCTCGCGGAATGCGTCAACGCGGCAAAATTCGTCCCTCAGAACAAAGTGGAGCAGTTGATTGATGTGGTGTGTGAGTTTGTCAGTGACTATCAGGCTGAGCAAATCCGCGCAGACGCTTTTGTGATAGATCGCGTCAAGACAGCAAACAAAACAATTCTTCAGAACATCGCAACGATCAACGGCGCAATGAGCGCAAAGCCGCCAGAAAAGATCAGCTTTCATTACATGAAGTATTCGATTCACGATCTGAATCAGCAAGTGGCGCAGCGCAAAGGCGAGAAATACATTGTCAGTCCTTATAAGCTGCTTATCAATGAGGGCAATTATTACCTTTTGGGATATGACAGTAAGAAGCAAGATATGCGCACCTATCGCGTTGACCGTATGAAGGGCATTTCGTTTACACAAGAGCCAAGAGAAGGCGAAGATTTTTTCAAAAAGATCATTCTTGAAGATTATACAAAGCGCGTCTTTTCGATGTTTGGCGGCAAAAGCGAAATCGTTAAGATGCAGTTCATCAATCCCCTTCTGGATGCCGTGGTTGAGCGTTTTGGGAAAAAGGGCGTGTCCTACGGCAAGAAGGATGATTCGCATTTCACAGTGATTGCAAAAGTGGAGATCAGCGATGCCTTCTTTTCATGGATTGTCAGTTTTGGCAAACGCGCAAAGATTCTCTCACCCGATCCAGTAGTAGAAGAATTCAAAGCCTTCTTAGACAAAATCAGCAACATGTATTAAAAGGGGCCTGATGCGGCCCCTTTTGTTTATAACTGATTCAGATTTTTCAGCAAAGCCTCCACGCCTGTGTCTGAGATACCGAGATAGTACCTTTGCGTTACTTTGATGTTGCCATGCCCCATTTGCTTGCATAAGAGATGTGCGGGCGTGTTCAGTTCGGCCATGATCGTGCCATAGGTATGCCGCAGATAATGATACTTGAACTGAAACCCGCATTCTTTCTTGATGTTTCGTGTCGGGTACTTGAAAGAAAAGCGCGTTTGCAATCTGCCGTTCGGCAAACAATTCACAAGTTCAGTCGCCAGAATCAAAGAGCCATCCAGATCTTCAATCGTTCTTGCATTTTGCTTTTGGAGCTTTTGATATTTTTCGAGCTTCATCTCATCTTGTTTTTCTTTCAGAAATGCCCTCAGTTTGTCGTTCATGTAAATGGTTCGTTTTGCGTTCCGCGTTTTTGGCGGCACGAGTTTGATGATTCCTTCCTGATACTGCATCTGACGATCAATATAGATTGTGCCCTTTTCAAAATCAATGTGATCCCACTTCAGACCATAGGTTTCATTGATCCGAAGCCCGCAGAACTTACCAAGCAAATATGCTGTTTCGCAGCTCTTTCCCCGAAAAAATGCGTCCAAAGCTGCAAGCTGCTCATGCGTAAAGGTAGCAACATCATCATCTTCCTCTACCTTCTTTTGTGGCATGTGAATCTTGGTGTCCTTATTTACACAAAGCTTATTATAAGTTTCTCCATCCAAATAGTTTCGGGAATAAGCTTGACCAAAAATCAGATAGAACACTTTTAAAAACGATTCAACATAGCCGAAAGCCTTGCCCTCATCAAAATACAAATGTGCAAGATAATCGTTGATCTCCGCAACGCTAATATCATTTACATATCTGTTTCCAAAAGCATCACGAATATAGTTTTTCCATAAAGAATCCTGTTTTAGAATCGTTGTGTATGCTTTTCCTTTGCGGCCCTTTTCGCAGTATTCCTCAAAAACATCT
>JAEEGL011883440.1_pt1 | contig 13013 bp, 7 predicted proteins | sample 9134231 | NCBI WGS metagenome assembly JAEEGL01 (sample SAMN16246548, study PRJNA631951) | gut metagenome | biome: gut microbiome; feature: rumen; material: fiber-attached | host: Bos | place: Iran: Karaj | collected 2018-10 | reverse complement strand
TTACCCCTCTAGAAATTGCAATTTCTTTCATATTTTCATTCATAGTAACTAGAGGTAAAGCAAGCTGCTTTGCCAAAGAAATATAATAAGCTTCGTATGCGCTGCAATCTGATTCTCCTGCAATCACTATTGAGCTCGGAATATCAGGTTCTATAAATCTGATTGGAATTCGAGCCAATTCATGATATACCGCAACTCCATCAACCACAGTAATAAGACTTTTTTTGATTAACTTACTAACCGCATTTCCAATTTCGCAAGGAAGACAATCCGGTGCAAGAAGACGAGATTTTCCAACCGTATTCTGGACAACCTCCTTAGATTTGCGATTTAAGAGAAACCCTTGCCGCGAAAAGGCAAGGGCTTTATTGAGAAAACAGAAAAATGATTGATTATTTTTTTATAGCAAACTGCCTCAATTCAGTTTCCGACATGAGAGGTATGCTTTTTGTCCTTGTCAGCACAGTCATTTACATTAATGGCCATTCATACCTCCTTCTTGATTGTTTTTCTATCGCTCTTATAACTTTTAGATCTAAATACCAATATTCAAGAATTTTATAAAAGCTGATACATAAAAACACAACCATCATCATATTTGGGTTTCACATGCTGATGGACAAATTTTTCATCTTCAGGTTTAAGCCGATGAAACCCCATCGTTTTATAATGTTTTATAAGTTTATCCTCTGGTAATGCATAAATATATATAGCTTGAATCCCTACAAAAGTTCTAATATATTTTATTAAAGGAAAGACAAATTCAGCAAAAACAGTAGAACCAAGATTCTTAGCATCAGGATGTTTTTTTCTGTAAGAAGAATTAACTGCAAAGTTTGAAAGCTCTACAGCAGAAATTGAATAAAAAAATCCATGACCGGCATCAATCGTAAATAGTCCTGTTTTTAGAGAAAAATATGCAACGATTTCATGGGTAAATTTATCTTTTATAAGATAAGTTCTTGCAGAGCCATCTTTTTCATCTGATTCAGCTAATTCACGGATATATCGCTCTAGCCCATATCCAGACTTATTTGAAACACAGAATTCCTGAATAAGTCTCAGATTATCAGAAGAATCAAGAAGATGCTCATAATAAAAAAGCTCTGTCTCAAGAGGCAAAAAAATCATTTTTAATCCTCCTTCGATTCTGCTTTCATCATTTCAAGAGCCTTTCGTTCATAGTCAGCAGCAATTTTCTGCAATTTTGAAAAATCTGCTTTTGGAGAATTTAAAATCTTCAAAAGCACTTCTTTTCCCTTGCTGGCAGGGATATCATTTATTGTCTGATAGCGATTTATTGAAGCCATAAATTACCTCCATTCCCATATAATATAACATTGATTTGTTAAAAAAGTAAGTAATTTGTTTTTGAAATTATCTTTCTTCTAGAGACGGAAATGGAAAATGAAGTAGCACCAACAATTAATCGTGAGTACAAAGACAGATTATTTAAGTTCATCTTTGGTCCTGATGAGAATGTTCCTCTTAACAAAAACTGTACTCCGTTGTATCATTATACAAAGTTTATTTCGAAAGGCGGAGGTAATCGGTATGTGTATGACAGAATTTGATGAAGAATTAGCCATAAATACATGGCGACAAGATGGTCGTACAGAGAAAGCTATCGAAACTGCTGTGAATATGCTGAAAAAGAATTATCCCACTTCTGATATTTCTGAAATAACCGGCCTCCCCCTCGAAAAAGTCCTTGAACTTCAGAAAGAAATCACCGTTCCAGCCTGAATAATTAAAACTCCGTCGAATACTTCGCAAACTCGCGGTGTAAAAAGCTTCATATGAAGTCATAGCTGTCTCCATTTTAAGAATAACAGCCCGAATTTTCCATCCAAGACGCCTTCCGCAATTCGCTGGCGCTCAGCCGCTTCACTCACTCACTTCGTTCGTTCGCTCCAGTGGCCGCCTTCGGCGTTGCTCCACGCTTGGGGCACCTGAATTTTCCAATTGATTGGCACACGCAATCATTGGCGGTCTTGCCTCCGATATTCGACTGTTCGTGGCAACATGAGCAGATTACTTATATCAGGAGACAGCTATTTGAGTTTGTATGAATTCTTGGATTTGTTGCTCACAGCAATTCCATTATTTATCGACTTAATTTCGCGCCTTCGTCAAAGACGGAAAAAAGGTAAGAAGAATAAAAAATAGCCCCGCCACAAAGCTTCAACCCTATCGTGGCGAGGCATAGTCTGTAAAGACTAGAATCTAAACGGAGGCAAGACGCTGGATTGCGCTGTGCCTCTTTATGTTTTTATATATATACCACTTGACCGGGGCGGTCAAGTGATATAACTAACTTATCTTGTTACGCTGTTATAATATAAATCGTCAGGGCATATGTCCTGGCCGTTTGGCCATTCTACATTAAAACCGTTTGGCTGAACACGCTTAAAATATGATAAATCATTTAATTCATTAAACCATGAACCTTTGATATATGGCTTAACGTCAAAAGTTTTCTTTTCGCCATTATCAAATTCTAAATAGAGAATATAATTATTTTTTGGTAAAACCTTTATAACAGTTGGTCTCAACATATATGCACCTATTTTAATGGTTCAATTTTGAAAAACTGTTCACCTTCATCAAGAAGTTTCCAGTCCGCCATCAGATCCTCTTTATGAATTTCTATCCATGCTTCAACCAATTTTCTTTTTGAATTAGGAATTGTTCCTTCAAGTATTTCTCCATTCAAAGAAAATACAGATTCATCGTCACCACATATAACATGTATATGTGGAACATGATGTTTTCCGCCATGTTCAGATTGCATTCGAATTATAATTCCATAAAACATTGAAAGAACTGGCATTTAATTCTCCTTTTTGTCAAACACTACAACACAAATATACCTAATTATTATCCACATGGCTAGATTAACCTCAACTTGCCGACAAAGACAAGCTGAGGTCAAACCCGATAATTATTCGTCCAGTGCCTTACCGAACTCGAGGTTGGTTCCAAGGTAGCCGACTACTGGGCGGCCTGCACTGTCGAAGTCGAGACAGACTTGCTGGAATTTCTGATTTCCACCTTGGGCAGGATCGATAGATGGAATTGTCATATATTCCCAACCTGTAGAAGTATAATTAGTGTTTTCATCAATTCCTTCTGTTACACTTCCAGCGACATTATTAGCCACTGCAAGTTTAATTGTTTCTCGTCCACCAGTTTCAGTTGAATTATAATAAGCAATAATTGGCTTATTATAATATGTATGATTTGGATTTGAATCAATCTTTATACTAGTCCAATTTCCAACAGAACCTGCAGCATCAACTGTCATTCCAGTATAAGAACTAGCATTATATGCTGTAAGATAAATATACTTCAAATCACTATCATTGGCATCAAATGCAGCAATATGAATTCCATTAGTTCCGTCTATAGCCATTGATACATATTGACCAACATAATCAGGTAATGTAATGGAATTATTTTCTGTAAATGTTACAGCAGTACCTGGATTTCCTGTTACTTCACTTGTTGAATACATAAGTTTCAATCTTCCATCGGTAACATCATAATAAACCACAACGGCTATATTATCTGAAGTTACACCAAGATCAAAATATTTTGATCCTGATGTTGTAACCGCATTACGACCTGTAGCAGACTGATTACTTCCAGTAATCTCAGATTGATTTGTACAAGTTTGTCCATACATATCATTCCATGTACCTTCAAGATTTGAAACAGTTACGGAGTCATATATATTTGACGTAAAATTAGAAGTTGTTACAAAATTATCAATTGTATAATAATATCTAGTACCCCATGCATTTCCCTGTGAGGCTCGTGTAATTGTGTAATAAACTCCATCTATTTCTACATATTTACCAGTACGATCAGTTCCTGCTGCAGTACTATTATTCAACACGAAACCTCCATATTGTGCATTATATGTAAATGATGCATCAGTTACTAAAGAAGTACCAAGTGTTATATTTTTACGTGCAATCTTGAAGTCTCTAAATACGATCGAACCATTTTTATCATCATAATATCCTTGATATATTGTTACTCCTGTTGTTGTTGTTGAGTCGCCTTTGGCAAGCATCTATATATTTGGATAACGATCAACAAGAACTCCACCATAATTCACACCATCAAGAGTGATTGCATTGTTAGATCCATTCTGACTCCAATCGCCAGAATAACCATAATAACCTGTTCCAAGCTGCCAAGCTACATTATTATAATAATATGTATCGTTATCTCCAATTCCTGCTTGTACATGATTATAAAGAGATGCATATTTATTATAAACTAAAGTTAAAGAACCTCCATTCTGGTTATAAACAGATGTAGTATAATATTTTCCAGCAGAATCTCTTGTCATTCCCATCTGATCAAATGCTATACCACCAATAAGATATTCAGTAGAAACTGTATTACCATTGGAACCATTATATTTCCTACGCTGAGGCTGGAAACACTGCGCAATATAATTACAAGTTCCATCTGTACAACCATTCACGTCTACAAAACCAAATACTGGATCATTTCCGTCCATAAACATTACTGGATAATAACCATTTTTAGTATTTGTTTTATGCATATCAAATAATCTCAAATACCTATCATCAGTAAGCTGAACATTCTTTGTTGCAGTATAATCTGGCTCACGATTATATGAACTTGAATAGTCTGAAACAGTTGCATTATCTTCTTCTAGTTGTGCACCACTAGAATTCTTTGCCGTACCATAACTGTTATTACTATTTATGTTGTTGAGAGCACGTACCGTATTACTGAACAATTCCAGATAACCACTCTTTGTAACGCTTGTATTTGTAATTGTTGCAGTACTTGTGTTGACTGCTGTAATAGTAATTCCGGTTCCACCTGTTGTACTTGTAATGGTTGTTCCTGCAGAAGTTGCAGTATTTGCAATCTTTGCAATAAGTTTTCCGTTACCTGTAGCAAAATTGAAACCACTTACAGTAATTGTATTAGCCGCCGTGTTTGCCAGAATACTGTACTTACCACTTGCAGAACGTATATTGTTATCTTTAAGACCACTTGCTGTTCTTATTCCGGTTGAGATTTTAGTAATATACGGCACAACATCAACCTTGCGGGTGTCTGAGCCGCTTCTGTCGACTGTCTGACCTGCATTTTGAGCATCATCGAAAGCTATAACCTTAATGCTAAGATCAGTTTGAGCTACATTTGAAAGTTTTGCAGAATCCCAAAGAAGCTGCCAGTCTACAGAATGGCCTTTATCTGGAGAATCAGGATTATCAGGATCATCAGCATCAAATCTATTTGTCTCTGTCTTGACTGTAAACTCAAAACCATTTGTTGAAAGAACACCAACAGTAGAGAAGTCAGCATTACCGGCTGCATTTTTCCAGGTCTTTGAATCTTTATCGTAAGTTGCAACCTTATAATAATCTACTCCACCAATTGTTTCTTTTGGCAAAGCTACTCCAGCAAGTTTTGTTGGATCTGTAGTTGTAGTTCCTGACATTCCAGGTATACTGATATAAAGAGACTTAAGAACTATGTTATCCCACGCTGTTCCTTCAATCTTTATCTTTCCTGAAACTTTGTCATCTGTATCATAAAGTCCTGTATTTGTTGTCTTGAAGATTGCAGCAGGTAAATCACCATTAAGCTCAATATGACCTTCCAAATCAGCAACAGACTTAACCTGGTTTGCAGTTTTTGAAGTATAAACCGAATTCTTTGTAAGGCCTTCCCAATAGAATGGTGTAATAGTTACATTAGGATTACGCTCATCACGAACACGAAGTTTGATGTTTGAAATATTAATGCTTACTTTATTGGAAGTTGAGAATACCTCTTTTCCATCTGTGCTATCATAAATCTCATAATTGATATAATAGTCATCTGCATTGGCATCTGAATTAGCAATCAACCATGCAGTATTATGCTCAATAGTTGCAGACTGAACAGTTAGTGCACCGTTAGAAACATAATCATCGTCATCGCGGAAATTTGCATCATCATAATCATTGTTGCCAGACATCAATGAATCTGGTACAAAAGCTCCTTCACCGTCTGTATGGCCATGTTTCTGCCATTCCGTAGTTGTCTTTGTTTGCCACTGATAGAACAAGTCACCGTTACCACCAACGATTTCTGGAGTGACAGACATCTTTCCTTTTACAGTAATATCGCTGATGTTGATTTCGGTAGCAGCGTTTGCATAGAGAACAGGCTTAGCTGTTAATCCTTCTGGATAATGATTAGTAATTTCATTATCAGCGGCTCTAATATTTCCATCCTGGTTAATATCTACACCAAGAGCAACGCTTACAAGACGAGGAGTGTTATTTTTTACTTTAGCACCCGTTACAACATCGTGACTGCTATTACCAGCCTTATCAAATACTACATAATGGATATCTACATCACCGTCAGAAATGTTCTTTGAGTTTACATACAATTCCCATGTCCAGGTTTTTGCGTCATCCTTATGAAGATTTTCCATTATCTTATCTTTATCATCATAAACGTACTTGTCACAGTAGCCGTAACCAAAGCCTGTAGTAGAGTTATATGCTGAATTAGGACTATCGTGTTCTGTATCTTTACTTTCAGGGTTTGTATTATCAACTACATTTGCTACAGCAAACTGAACAGTTGTATTTGTAGATTTATCACCAGGTGCATCTGAAAGAGTTACAGTACCTGAACCAATTCCTTCAATTCTGTAAACAACTCCATTTACTTTTGCAAGACCACCAACATGAACGTAACTTGGAATTGAATCCGAAATAGTCAATGTTTTTGACGAGATTGAAGATGCAGTTGCTGATCCCCAATAAAGCATATCTCCATCTGTTCCATTATCCCAAACTATTGATGATCCTGTTTCAAGTTTTGAAGTAGTAAATGTTCGCTTAATCATTGGATCAAAAATATAAGTTGTAGTACCTATAGTTCTTGTAAAGAAGACTGCTATTCTTTCAACACCTGTATCACCAGTCTCAGTTTCATAAGCTTCAGAACGAAGAGCATAATATCCTTGAGAGTTTACAACTTCTTTAGAAATCTTAAATTTTTCTGTATCAGTTTGTGGAGCAAATGTTGGTTTTGCATTATCATAAGTAACCTTAAAATCTTTATTAATTGAAAGGTTATTTGTAGTGTCTTCGTAAGCAGTAATTCTGAATGATTTTTCTCCTACTCCTCTTGTTTCACCAACTTTAATCTTAAAGTTATAATTTGTTTTTCCAGAGAATGCAGTTGTATTCTTTGTAAACTGGAAATCACCAGTTGTTACTTCTTTCTTGTCATGTTCAGTATCATAGATATCAATGTAAATTGTATCCGAAGCAGAAGTAGAGGTAAGATCTTTTACAGTAATCTTCTTTAAACCAGCACTTTCATCTACAATTGTACCTTCTAGCCACCATTCACCTTTTACACTCATTCCTTCCTTGTAAACCTGTTCATAACCGCCAGTTTTTGTAACTTTTAACGAATTTTGAACAAAATAAGGATTGTCGTTATCGGCAAGGAAGGTTCTTGTTACCTCAACACTCTGATTAATATCAGTTCCATTACCTGCATCATCATCTGTTGCAGTTACCCACATTGTTACTGTACTTGAAGAGTCGCCTGCTGGTATAAGTTCATTATCAGCATTTGTATTTTGATTCCATGAACCTCCAGAAACTTCTACCATAATAGCAATATCCTTGATGTTTGAAGGTGAAGGTGTAATATTTACTTCACCTTGACCGGTACCAAGCTTTTTGTTTGTAGAAATTTGACCGAATGTATAACCAGAATTTGTTGCTGCTATAAGTTTATTATAATCAGTAAGATCCCACTTTCCATCGTGATTTGTATCGAGTTTAATCCATACATATTTTGCTTCTATGTTATCTGTAGCCATACCCATAAGAGTAATAGTTCCACCAAGTTTTGCATCATCTTTAGGATATGTTACTGTTACAGATGGAATATTTCCTAATGGGTCAACTACTACTGCTTTATGTTCGTAAGCTGTATTTCCACAAACATCTTTTGCCTTAATCCAGACATATACAGTCTGCAACGTTGCAGTTTTATCATCTATCTGAGCTTGTGTTACCAAATTCAAAGGAGCTGTTAAGAGATGAGTCTTAAACAAAGGACTATGAGTTGCAGTTGCTGTTTCTGAATCTAAGTCTTTTCCATCAAAGTAAATATTGTATGCAAGTGATGCAAAAGTTTCTTGTTTCCAATAAGTAGAATCAGCATCTGGTTGAGTCTCATTTGCTGTAAGCATAAACCACACTTCAGGATTTGCAACTTCACCTTCAATTGTACCACTAACTACAGCCGTACTTGTAACTGATGTAGGAACAGTAAGATGAATTACAGGTCTCTTATTATCAACAGTTTTACTTAACTGTTTATTCGTGCTTAATCCAGCTTTATCTGTTGCAATAATATTTAATAGAAGTGTACCTGAGAAAGGTTTTTTATCTGTGGTACTAATCACCTCTTGGCTATTTTCTATAGAAATCTTTCCAGCTTCATTGAAATTTTCTATCTTAATAATGTATTCACCTGTAGCAGCTCCATTTTCTACTGTACATGAGTTTTCAGCACAAATTACTCCATATTCTGATTCTTCGTTGCCATTAACTACTTTCATCTTTCCAGAGAAACTTGCTTTTATAGCATCTGTTTCTGCAAGTCCACTAGGATCAGATGCAGTAACTTTCAAATAGAAAGTACTATGGTCTTCATCTCCACCAAGGTAGAAATCTGATTTGTTATAATCATCTATCCAATTAGACTTGTCATAACTGATAGCTTCAATAGTTAAAGCTGGTGGTGTTGTATCCAGACAAATTGGAACGATTGTACTTGGATAGGCGTCCTTTGCAAGACCAAGATGATGTGCACCACCTTCTGTTGACAAATCCTGAATTACTGGAGTTAAGAGAAGTTCTGAATCTGGAATCTTTTCATCCAAATCATCACCTTCTTCAACAACAAACTCTTTTGAAGTAAATGTTGTATTACCATTATCTTTTACTTCAAACTTAAGAATATAAGAATCATCTTTTGGAAGTGTTACATTCCAAGAACCACCATTATATGTTGCGCTTGCATCAGTATAATCTGAATTTGTGTCATTAGCTGCTTTTCTATAAATCTTAAAGTTACCAGCAGCAATTCCATCATCATCAATTACCGAACCATAGATTGTTGAAGAACCTTTTACCCAAATTTCTCCATTATTATCTTTACTGAAATCTACATTTGAACCAATAGTAATAATCGGACGATCGGCATTCTGATTTATTTTTATACTTTGTGAAACTTCAGAAGCTGTATTACCAGCTTCATCTGTAGCAGATATTTTCAAAGTTGCTGAATTACCATCTGGAGTGAATGAGGCATCAAGTACTGTTGTATCAATTGAAACTTGCCATGTTTTTGTAGCAGTATCAAAAGAATCAAAAGTCAAATGTTTAGTAAAGTGAGTTGCATCCCAATCGCCTTTTTCATGAGCATTAGTACACTTATATAAAGAAGACTCATGCATTACAAAATCATTTATTGCATAATCTTTTTCAGTATCAAACTCTTCTGGAGTTTGAGCGAGGTATGTATATGTAATAGAATTTGAACCACATTCCGCAACAAGTTCTATTTCATTAACTCGATTAGCTTCTGTAATTTTACCATCTACTGTAATTGTCTTATTCACTTCTGCATTTTCAACAGGAGATATAAACTGAGGAACAGGAGGATCTATATCTTTATTAATAATTCCTAAAGATTTTGGAGCAGTTCCATTACCGGCTTTATCTGTTACTGTTGCAATAATTGACTGATAACCATCTACAGCTGCAAGATCATTCTTACCAATATTTACAGTTACAAGATAGTGGTAGTGTGTATTATTATCGCTACCTGTATATTCTTCTTTATCTCCAATTGTAATTGAACTCTTTCCAGTTCCAGTAGCAGGTGTTATAACCTGATCCCCAATCTTGAGAGTAATGATGTCTACTACTTTTGTTATATCACTCTTCTTTTCTTCGTCTAGACCACTGTCATCATCTTGTACGTAGAATTCAAGTGTGTCTGACAAATCTGTTGAACCATTTGTGAGATAAATCTTCTTGAAATCATCTTCTATTTTCTCTTCAATTACCGGCAATTTGGTATCTTTATTGATTGAATAACAATAGAATCTTGTTGTTTCTGCATTCTCATCAATTTTTGTGTCAGCAAAGTCTATACTTGTGTTACCAACATTATCTTCTGCAACAATTACAAGGAAGTTCTTGCCTTCTTCAAGACCACGAATGGTAGTCTTGTAATTACTTGTAACTAGAGTCTTTTCTTTTGTTCCGTCGTCAAGATTTTTAGCAACATACTTTGATTCTTCTGTAATAGTCTCAAAAGTTTCATTTTTCTTTGCAATTACGAATTTTTTTAGTGAATCTTTATCTTTAAAGAAAATCTTTCCTTCTTCCTCAAGATATGGCTGTTCGTCAGTTATATTATTATAATCTCTTGTTGAATTTTCATCATCAACAACAACTTCCTGGTTGAATATCTTATAATAGTACTTTTTGATTCCAGAACCACCTGGTGTATCAGGATAGTAGCCTCTGATAATCATTGTACTAGCCTTTCCATAGGTTCCGTTAGAATACTTTCCACCTACATCAGTTTCATTATCATAATCACCATCATAGTCGCCAATACGGAACTTAAGATCCTTTAATTTTGCATCAATTAGGTGTTCAGATACAGGAGCAGCCTTATCAACATTTATTGTAATCTCATAATCTGTAGATGACTTATTACCAGCTTTATCCTCTACACTAAGTTTAATAGTCTTTGAATCCCCATCTTCTTCTGTTCCATCAAAAGGAATTGAGAAACTCCAACCTGCAGAAGTTGATGTTAATTTATGTTCTTCATCGTTATCAATTATACAAGTAACAAGACTAACTCCACTTATTGTTTCTGTTGCAATTCCAGTTAATGTATATAAATTGTCAAGATTAGTATCATTATCAGGATCAGAATCCGGATTTACATAATAAAGAGTGTCAGATTCTTTAGAAATTCCATTTTTTGTATCAGAACTCAAAATTACATTCTCAAATGAAGGAAGCTCTGTATCCTTCATTACTGTAATTGTGCTTGTACGTGTGTTCTTAACATTTCCACAAATATCTTTAACATCTTCAAATGTTATTTCCTCTGTAGATTTATTATCAAATAATTGACTTAGCTGCTCTTTTTTAAACTCAGCACGCCAATATTTTATTTTGGTTTTATTATCCTCATTATAGGCCACAAAATCAGTATCTATAATTTCAGCCTCTGCTTTTGTTCCTGCATAATATTTTACTGTAGCCTCAGTAGTTCCAATTTTTACCTTAAAATTCTGAACACCACTAAGAGTATCTTTATATTCGCCATAAAGCACAAGTGAACTATCTTTCTGAGAATTATTAATATAAATGTAATCACCACTTGAAACAGGAACAGCTTTTGTTATATCCCCTGTACTTTTCTTTGTTACTTTAAACTCTGGAGATTCAATATCAACATTTACAGTTTTTGTTTCAATCTTGAAGTTTTCAACATTATCAACAAATCTAACCTTTAAGGTATTTTCACCATTTACAAATGATACATTTCTTGAGTATTTACCTGTCGAACTATCGGAATTAAGAGGTGTCCAGTTTGCACCATTATCAAGAGAATACTCTACAGAAGAAACTCCAGAGCCGCTTCCATCATTTGGAGTAACACTTAATGACATAGAAGACGTAGAATAATAATCGCTATTAATAGCAGCATTGTCTAATTTAATAGCATCAAAAGTTGGCGGAGTGGTATCAAGAGTATATGTTAATACACTTGTTCCAGGATTAATTCCACTGTTGTCCAAAACAAAGTATTTGAGGCTGTATTCACCATCAGAGTCATTTTCTGGAATTTCATATTTATCTACTACTGTTACTGAAGATTGTCCATCTGGCAATTCAACGCTTGTAAATGATGATGTTCCACTGTCATTTGTAATAGTAAATGTTACCGGCTGAGCATCTGTTAAAACAGGATCTGTATTTGTAGATGTTACTTTAGCACGATATACAGTAAAAGGACCTTCTGTAGATTTAATTGTAATAGAAACATTTAGAGGAGCCTTATAAGTTGTTTTAATCAGATTTGCATCAGCCGCTGTTGTTACATACTCATTGCTTTTAAGAGTAACAACTGGAGAACCGGAAGCAACCTTTATAAAGAATGGAGTTACATTTGTTGTGTTATTTTCTGTATCAGTTACATCAAGCCATACTTTATAACAGCCTGCTTCTTCTGGTAAATCATAATATGCAGAGTTCTTATTGCCAGAAAGAGTTTTTGTAATCTTCTTTACTCCCGGGCCTTCTACAGTTGGTTTTTCATCATTCTGATCTGTTGTCTTTAAATACCAAATGATAGAAGATTGCAAATCATCATCTTCACGCAATTCAACAGGCAACTGAGCACCAATACTGAATCTATTTTTGAGGTCTGGAGTGCTTCCTGAAGTTGAAGGATTTAAATTGGCAGCTGTATATGTAAAACTCAGCTGATCGCTGTTACTTGGCATAACAACAGGCATGTCTGTCGATTGTTTTACTTTGTATGTTTTTTCCGCATGCCACTTATTACCAGAACGGTCATATCCTGTAACACGAATAATTACAGGTTTGTTGTCATCTAATTTTGTATGATTTGAATCCAAATCTTCTGTATCAATTGTTCCTGTATCAAAAGGAAGTTTAGTGATATTTGATACAGTATATTTTACCACTTCCTGATTATTGTCATTTTTCTGAATCAATTCAATTTTTGGCTTATTTGTTGTAATGTCTACACTATCATTATCTGTAATAGAAATTGCAATTGAGATATTACCATTGATGAAGTCGGTATCATCTACGACAATTTTTTTCTTTCCATCATCATCAGTTATTTCTTTATAAGTTGAAGCA
>JAEEGL011852131.1_pt1 | contig 13013 bp, 11 predicted proteins | sample 9134231 | NCBI WGS metagenome assembly JAEEGL01 (sample SAMN16246548, study PRJNA631951) | gut metagenome | biome: gut microbiome; feature: rumen; material: fiber-attached | host: Bos | place: Iran: Karaj | collected 2018-10 | reverse complement strand
TGGCTCCCGGGATAGAAGTGATAAAGGGGCTTCTTTTCAATCGGATCAATCGCCAGCGACGTGTATCGCCCGTAATAGGGAAGGGTCAGCGCGCCAACCGAATTGGTTCGGACACGGCATAGGCCGCTCTTTCCGGGCAGGATGCGGCAGTGATGAGGGCAGACTTCGCAGAGAACGGTTTGCGGGTCATCGCCGGCTTTCGACCAGAACCGCGCCGGCCGCGGCGGGTCGGGGAGGTCAGGAACGTTGAAAGTGTAGGAGTAGCTCATCTCTGCCTCGTGTTCCCGCCGCCGCGGTGCGCCGGTTCGAGTTTCGGATTATCGTTCGGTGTTCGCGTAGATCTCTCTGGCCTTGTCGGAGAGGAGGAACATCTCGCCCGTCCCGCCCGGCTTTTCGCTCTCCGAGCCTTTTTTCTTTCCCGCCGAGGCGACAAAGCCCGACATCTGGCTCTGCTGCGAGCGCTGAGCCTCGAACGCCGCCTGAACGGCGTCTTCTTTAGGCCCGTTTTTCTGCGTGAGGGCGCACCCTCCGAGAGGGAAGACAAAAGCGGCGCAGAGAGCGAGTATTATCGGTTTCGGAATATCCATCGCGCAAAGGGAGAGTGAGCTTGAGCTTTTCGCCGGAATCTTCGGATTCGGCGGCGGTATAATCCTTCTTATCGTTAATATCGGTCCAACCGGTATCCTTCTTGAGGAGGTCCGTTAAAAAAGGAAAAGCGGTAAAATGGGGAAGGCGGCATTCTTTCGATTATTAAGGGGAAGCGGTATTCCGATGCCCGGGAGGAAGAGACGTGCCCGAACTGATCATCGACGCGCATGCGCACCTGACCGACGCCCCGTCGCCCGCGGAACTCGACGCGGTTCTGGCGCGTGCCGAAACCGCATCGGTTGCCGCCGTGGTGACCGCGGCGGCGCGGCCTGACGACTTCGTGCCGGTCGAACGCCTGATTTGCCGCACGGGCCGGATTCGGCTTTTCGGCGCGCTCGGGATTCATCCCTGGTATGCCGCAGTGCATGATCCGAACCGTCTCGGCGCGCTTCGGGAAGCTCTCGGCCGGATTGAAGTCCCCCTGATTGGCGAGATCGGGCTCGATTTCGGACCGAAAGGGATCGCCGCCGCGCCGAAGGAGGCGCAGCGGGAACTCTTCGACGCGCAGCTGCGCCTTGCCGACGAGAGATGCCTGCCGGTTGTCATCCACGCCTGCCGGACAGGAGGAGAGATATTCGCGGTGATCCGTCCCTATCGGCGGATCCCCGCCGTTTTGGTACACGGCTCGACGGAACCGGTTCCGCGCTGGGCGCTCTCGGAGAGGTTCTTCTTTTCGTTTTCGGCGGGAGAGACCGCGCCGGGCCGGAGGCGGGGACGCGAAGCGGTTCGGCGTCTGGCCGTGTCGGTGCCGGAACAGATTCTGCCCGAAAGCGATTTTCCCGCCGGAGGGCGTGAACCGGCAGGGACGGTTGAAACCGCCGCCGCGCTCGAAGAACTCGGCGCGCGGCCGCTGGCCGCCGCCGCACGGTTCGCCGAGCAGTTCGGTCTGTTTCACCCATAGGAGCGGAACATTGGAAGAGTTTGGTCAGTTTCATCGGATCGGACAGCTGCTCGGCGAAGAGGCCGTTGAACAGCTCCACCGTTCGTTTGTGATGATCTGCGGGGTCGGCGCGGTCGGCGGATACGCGCTCGAGGCGCTTGCCCGCGCCGGGGTCGGCCGATTCCGCCTGGTCGACTGCGACCGGATCACCGTGAGCAACATCAATCGGCAGCTCCTGGCAACCCATGCCTCGGTCGGAATGCGGAAGGTCGAGGCGGCACGCCGCCGCGTCCTCGAAATCTGGCCGCGGGCGCGGGTCGAGACGGCCGACCGGCTCCTGAACGCCGAGTCGATTCCCGAGCTGCTGACTCTGGGGGGGGAGACGCCTGATCTGCTGATCGATGCGATCGATTCCCTCGCGCCGAAGGTGGAACTCCTGGCCGCCGCACTCGAGGCGGAGATTCCGGTCCTTTCGAGTATGGGTGCGGCGCTTCGAACCGACCCGACGCAGGTGCGGTTCGGCCGGCTGACCGATGTGACCCACTGCCGCCTTTCGATGATGCTCCGAAAGCGGATCCGCCGCAAGGGGGTCAATACCGACCTGATCCCGTGCGTTTACTCGACCGAACCGGTACGGGAGACGCTCGGACCGCGCGCCATTCTTCCTCCCGAGGTTTCGGAGGATGACCGGCGCCTGCACGGGCGGCGGCGTTCGACCCTGGGGAGTCTGCCGACGATCACCGGCATCTTTGGTCTGACACTCGCCAACCAGGCGATGATGAGGTTAACCGATGGATACAGAAGTTCCGAAGGAAAAGGGTAAACTGGCGGGAATCGATTTCGGTTCGGTCCGTATCGGTGTGGCGATCAGCGATCCCGACCGGATCATCGCCAGCCCCTACGAGATATATACACGCAAAAACGAACGGCTCGACGCCGAGTATTTCAAGCGGCTTGTCCGGGAAGAGCGGATCGTCCGGTTCGTGGTCGGACTCCCCCTGCACCTGGACGGCCGGATCAGCGAAAAGGCACGGGAGGCGCTCGCCTTCGGCGCGTGGCTTTCGCAGCTGACCGGCTTGCCGGTCGACTACATGGACGAGCGCTTCACAAGCGTCGAGGCGGGCTACTATCTGCGTGAGGCGAAGATGACGGTGAAACAGCGGAAAAAGCGGACCGATAAGATCGCCGCTCAGATCCTTTTGGCCAATTACATCGAGCGGGGGTGCCGCGGCACCGATGTCCCCGAATCGCTCGACGACGAGTAACTTTCCCCGGAAGAGCCCCTTTGATATGATGCACACACAGACTTTGCGGTTTTCCCGTTTCAGCCGCCGCTTTCCCAAGTTTCCGAACCGCCTCTTCTGGACGGCGCTTCTGATCCTGATCCCCCTTGCGGCGGTTCAGGGACAGCGCGGAAGTTCCATCCCGTCCGCCTCGCATTACAAGTCTGTCCAGCTTGCCGCCCAGGGAAATTTCGCCGCCGCCGCCGATCTCTGCCGCGACGAACTCGGCAGCGCGACGAAGATCGGCCAGCAGCGGTGGATCGACTCGATCTGCTATTACGCCATGCTGGGCGAATGCGAGTTCGTCACCGGCAATGCCGACGAAGCGCTCGACGCGTTCGAGTCGGCGATTGACATCTACATGAGTTCTCCCGACTGGATCGCCCGTGTTGAATATCCGACCGGAACGCGTCACGGGGAGGGGCCCGTTCCCCCCTGGGGCGCGGGCGCGCGGAATCTTCCGCTCGGGATATTCCCGAACGATGCGATGATCCGGCTCGGCGACCCGATCACGGACGAGCGGATCAAGCAGGGCGGAATGCTCAAAAGCCCGGAACTGAGAAAGATTGACCCGACCGAAATCCTCCGGTGCACCGCGCTTGCGCTCCGGCGCCGGAATGAAATCTTAGGACCGCTGACTCCCTACGACCATCGAACCCGGCCGATCGTCGAGTGCTTCTCAAAACGGGCGGTTTCGCGGAACCACTGGTCGAGCCCCCTGCTGGATGTCCTTTTGGGGATTGCGCTTGAAGGGGCGGGAAAACACGAAGAGGCGGTCGACCGTCTGAACAAATCGCTCCTGATGGAAGGGGGATATAACCATTTTCTCGCTTCCGGCGCGCTTTTGGCGCTTGGCGATATCTACCTCAGGAGCGGGAAAATCTTCGAGGCGGCCGACTCATATCTGGAAGCGTCCGTTTCGGCGTACGCCTACGGGAACGCGGGAGAAGTCGAAGAGGCGCTGCGCAAACTCGCCGGCGCCGACCTTCTGCGGGACGACCCGTCAGCGGAGTTCCCGCTCGAGACGGGAGCGGCGTGGGCGTCGGATCAGGCCCGGAGCGGCTGGATTGCCGCATCGCTGAACCTGAAAGTTGCCGAAAAACTGATTCGCCGGGGGGAAGTTGAAGCGGCGGAACCTCTTCTGCAGACTGCTGTTTCCCTTTTGAAGTCGGCGCGGCTCGATGAGAGCCGATACGCCGATCTGTGCCGTTACCTGGCCGCCGTCGTTCGGTATCGGACCGGGGATACCGGCAAGGGGGACGAACTTTTGGCCCAGGCGGTTTCCGGTGCGCGGTCGCGGTCGATGCGTTTCTGTCAGATCCGCCGTGTGAACGCCTCTCTCGATTCCCTCACCCCCCGCGCCGCCGCCGAGCTGTATGACGAGTTGCTTCGCGATTCCGATTTCTACGACTGGACACTCGATCCGGTCACGGCGTTTGCCGCCGATACGAGCCTCTGGGCCGAAGAGCTGGGGAACCAGTTCCTGCTGGCGGTCGACCGCCAGCAGCCGGAGAAGGCGTTCGAAATTGCCGAACGGATCCGCGTGCGGCGTTTCCTGACTCCGCAGGAGATGGGAGGACGCGTCTTTTCGCTCCGCCTTTTAACCGCCGCGCCCGAAGAATCTCTCACCGACGACCAGCGGGTGGCGCGCCGCAGTCTCTTCGTGGAATACCCGGCGCTGGAGACCCTTCAGAAGGACGCCGGGGCGCTCATCGGCCGGCTCAGCCCCTTCACCCTGGTTCCCGCCGAGCCTGAAAGGGAGGCGCGTCAGGAACTCCTTGACCGGCTCGGCGCGGTTTCGGCGGACGAGGAAACGCTGCTGCGCGGAATCGCCGCGATGCCGTTTGCGGTTCCCGAGGTGTTCCCCCCGCGCGAACCGTTCGAGAGAATCCGCGGGAAGATTCCCGAAAAGAGCGCGATCCTTTCGTTCATCGAGGTTGACGGCGCCCTGTACGGCTTTTTTGTCACACGGGATGAATTTGATGCGTGGCGTCTGGGGAGTGCCGCAGGAGTCGGTACGGAACTGGCGGCGTTCCTTTCGGCCTGCGGCGCGACCGACTCTTCCAAGGCGAAGCTTTTAAAGGAGTTCCTCTCCGACGCGTGGCGGGGTGAGGGCAATTCGTTCTTCCTGACCCTGCTGGGGCACCCGACCTCCGACGATGCGCGCGGCTCGGCGCTCTTCGAGCGGCTGGCTGTCGTTCCCGATTCGATTCTCTGGTACGTGCCGTTTGCCGCGATGACCCTGCCGCAGGGGGACAGGCTTGTTCCGATCACGTCGGTGCCGAACTTTACCCTCTTCTGCGCGCCGACCGTTTCGCTCTGTTTCGGCCGGAATCCCTCAACGGCTCCGCTCCGAAGCGAGACGGTCATTCTGCCCGGCAAACTTCATCCGAAGGAGGATCCCGATATCGGGCGCGATGCGCTGGCGCGCCTCGTGAGAGATATTCCGAAGACCGCCCTTCTGTCCGATACGGCCCTGACCTCGCCGCGAAACCTTCTTCTCTCCCTTTTCGAGCGTTTGGTTTCCTGTGAGGAGATATACGCCGCCGGTGCCGACTGGCCGCTGGTCGGCGCCGAGGGGAAAAAGGGAGGGACACCTGTTTCCGATCTCCGCTTTCTGCCGTGGGGAGGGCCGAAGACGCTGGTTCTGCCCGGATTCCGTTCCGGCGGGGAGGCCGCGCTGAAAGAGAGTTCCGGCGGCGCGGAATTCTTCATGCCGGTTCTTTTCCTCGAGTCGCAGGGAGGGGAGGATCTTCTGATCAGCCGATGGCGCGTTGGAGGGGACTCGGCGTATCGATTGTCTGAATCGTTCCTGAAGAATACCGAAAAAAAGCCGGCTCCCGAGGCGTGGAAAGAGACGCTCGGGCAGTTTATGAACGGGCCGCTGAACCTGAAAGAGGAACCCCGGTTCCGCGGCACGCCGCCGAAAGAGCCGATCCTGGGGGAACATCCGTTTTTCTGGGGCGGCTACATGCTCGTTTGCCGCGGCCTGGTTCCTCCCGATGCGGAAGAGGCGGAATCGGCCGAGCCGACGGATTCGGACGAAGGGAGGGAAGGGGAAAGCGCTCTTCCGTCTGACGGAGAAAACGTGTCCGAACCCGATACGAGTGAACCGGAAAGCGGCGGGGCGATCGAAGAAGACGATCTCTCCGATTTGGAATTCGAGGACGAGCCCGCCGAACCGGAAACGCCTGCCGAAGAATCTTCAGCCGATGAAAGGGATTCCTCGGACGGCGCGGAAACGGAAGGCGCTTCGGCAGAGCGCGTGAAAAAATCCGCGCCGAAAGGCCGGCGCGAAAAGGATTCGGTGAGAGAAGGATTTGAAAGGGCCAGGCCGGGCAGATAACACGCGGCGAAAGCGCCGCGCGTTTTTACCATCCGTATGACATATTCGACTCGATGATCCGGCGCGCTTCGTCGAGATCGGCGCCCGTTTCGCTGACGTAGAGACGGATCGCGTGGATTTTGTCGCCGGCGGCCTTCGAAAGGCATTCCCGGGCCAGCTCGCTCTTTTCAACTTTTCCGGTGATACCCAGAAGCGCCTTGGAAATGACCCAGGCGTTGCGCGGACGCTTGGTAATCCGAATGATCTCTTCGGAGGGGTAGTATTCGCAGAAGAGATCCTGAGCTTCGACTTCGTTCTCTCCCCAGGCGATGACGATGTGGCCTTCGGTTTCGATTTCGTAAAGGGGCATTATCTTCTCCTTACGGCGGTGGAACTTTTTTCGGTCGGCAGCCGTGTTGAATGGCTGTTTCGAAAGGGAAGCGGAGACGGACAACCGAAGCTGTTCACACCGCTCCGCGCACGGACAACAGAGTATTTTAAACCATTTTTCCGTCACGGGCAAGCATCTTGCGGGATCTTTCGAAAGCGCGGCTCCTTGAACTTTCATGTTCCTTTTTTAAAATGATTTGCGGGGGAGACTTTTTCTCCCTCTTCGCCGGTTAACCGTTTCATTTTCCGCGCCGTTTCGGCGGCCTGCCCGAAGGAAATCCCGATGCGTATCGGTCTCGGTCATGACACTCACCGTTTTGAAGAAGGTCCCGCGCGCCGCCCGCTGATTCTTGGCGGAGTCGAGGTGCCGTATCACCGGAGCCTGGCCGGCCATTCCGATGCCGACGTTCTCTTTCACGCTTTGACCGACGCCCTTCTGGGAGCGCTGGGGGAAGGGGACATCGGCGATCTCTTTCCCGACACCGCCGAGGAGAACCGCGGCCGGAATTCCGCCGACTTTTTACGTTACGCGGCCGGGCAGGTCGGCAATCGGGGATGGCGGATCGAAAACGTCGATGTGATCATCTTCGCCCAGGCGCCGAAACTCGGCCCGTACAAAGAACAGATAAAAAAGAAGATCGCGGAACACCTCGGTCTTCCGCCCGGTTCGGTCGGTGTGAAAGCGAAGACGGGGGAACGGGTCGGATTCATCGGACGCGAAGAGGCGATTTCGGCCGAAGCTGTCGTCCTTCTCGAAAATGACCCGAAATAGACCGCACCGGTCCGTTTAGAGGGCACGTACCTTTTCTGACAAGGGGAAGACTGCCAATTTGTCATTTTTCCCCTCTCTTTTTCGGTCCCCATAGTGGAAGAAACTCGTTTTTCCGTTATAATCTGAGAGAATACCGTTTTTGCGGCGATTGGCACGCTATTTGCACCTTGAGCCGCAGGGGCGGGGGTGGAGCTGTCATTTTGAATGAAGCAGATTTGTTTTAATGACAACAGCATAAACGTTCAACATCTTTACTAAGAGGAGTTATCCGAAGTGTCGAAAAACCTATCATTTGATGATTCCGCCCGTCAGGCGATTGCCGCCGGAGTGAGCAAACTGGCACGCGCTGTGAAGAGCACCCTGGGGCCGCGCGGCCGCAACGCCGTCCTCGACAAGGGGTGGGGAGCGCCGAAGGTCACCAAAGACGGCGTCACGGTCGCCGAAGACATCACCCTTGACGACCCCGAAGAGAACCTTGGCGCGCAGCTTGTCAAGCAGGCCGCCTCGAAGACGAACCAGACAGCCGGCGACGGCACCACGACCGCTACGGTTCTGGCCGAAGCCATCTATCTGGAAGGGCTCAAAATGATCGCCGCCGGCGCCGACCCGATGGCCCTGTTCCGCGGGATCCAGAAGGCGTCGGAAGCCGTCTGCGCCGCGATCGCCAAACTGGCGGTTCCGGTCAGCGACAAGAGCAAAAAAGAGATCGCCCAGGTCGCCACGATCGCCGGAAACAACGATTCCGCGATCGGCCAGGTCCTCGCCGAAGCCTTCCTTAAGGTCGGCAAGAACGGTGTGATCACCGTCGAAGAGGGGAAACAGGCGAACACCTACGTCGAAGTTGTCGAGGGGATGCAGTTCGACCGCGGGTTCCTTTCCCCCCATTTTGTGACCGACGTTGACAACCAGACGGTCGATTTCGAAGACGCGCTGGTTCTTGTGTACGAAGATAAAATTTCGACCGCCAAGGCGCTCGTTCCGCTTCTGGAAGCTGTCAGCAAACAGAGTAAGCCTCTTCTGATCATCGCCGAAGATATCGAAGGCGAGGCGCTTGCCACGCTCGTGGTCAATAAACTGCGCGGGGTTCTGAACGTCTGCGCCGTGAAGGCGCCCGGTTACGGCGACCGCCGCAAGGCGATGCTCGGCGATATCGCGACCCTCTGCGCCGCTTCGGCCATCTACAAAGACCTGGGGATCAAGCTCGACGCGGTCAAGCTTTCGGATCTCGGCCGGGCCAAGAAGATCACCGTCACGAGCGACAACACCACCATCGTCGGCGGCGCCGGAAAGAAAGACGCCATCGACGGGCGTGTTGATCAGATCAAAAAAGAGATTGAGACGACGACCAGCAGCTATGACAAAGAGAAGCTGCAGGAACGTCTCGCCAAACTCGCCGGGGGAGTGGCGCAGATCAACGTCGGCGCCGCGACCGAATCGGAACTGAAAGAGAAGAAATACCTCTACGAAGACGCGCAGGCCGCGACGAAGGCCGCTCTCGAAGAGGGGATCGTCCCCGGCGGCGGTGTCGCCCTTCTCAAGAGTGCCAATGTCCTCGACAAGGTCGAGGGAACCGGCGATGAAGTCTACGGCATCCAGATTGTCAAGCGCGCGATTGAAGCTCCGATCCGCGAAATCGCCAGGAATGCCGGAATCGACGGCGCGGTGGTGATCAACCGCGTTCGCCAGATGAAGGGGAAGAACGAAGGGTTCGATGCCGATAAGGGTGTCTACTGCGACCTGGTCGAAGCCGGGATCATCGATCCGGCCAAGGTTGTCCGCACCGCGCTGACCAACGCCGCCAGCGTCGCCGGTCTCCTTCTGACGACCTCGTGTCTCCTGACCGAAATTCCGAAAGAGACTCCTCCTGCTCCCGGTCAGCCCGGTATGGACGGCATGGGCGGGATGGGAGGCATGGGCGGAATGGGCGGCATGTATTGATCGCCCCGCCGCGCCTCCGGCAAATAGCACAAAAACCGAAATCAAAAAAGAAAAGATATACAAACTGAAAGGGTTTTACCATGTCGAAAAAAGAACTCAATATCTACCCCCTCGAAGATCGCGTCGTTGTTGAACCTCTGGCCGCCGAAGAGATGACCGCGGGCGGGCTCTTCCTTCCTGACAGCGCCAAAGAGAAACCGCAGCGCGGCACCGTTCTGGCGGTCGGTTCGGGGAAACTCCTCGACAACGGCAAACGGGGCGAAATGGGTGTGGCAGTCGGCGACGAGGTCATCTACGGAAAATATTCCGGCTCGGATATCAAAGTGGACGGTCGCGAAATCAAGATTCTGCGTGAATCCGACATTCTGGCGAAAGTCGTTAAGTGATAAAAGCCGCATACCGGTTCAGATCTGAAAGGAACAAGTTACTATGGCGAAACAATTAATCTTTAACGACGAAGCGCGCAAAAAGATCCTCGACGGCGTGAACAAACTCGCCGACGTCGTGGCCGTGACGATGGGCCCGACCGGCCGGAACGTCATTCTGAACAAGTCGTACGGCGGCCCGACGGTCACCAAAGACGGCGTAACGGTCAGCAAGGATATCGAGCTCGAAGATCCCTTCGAAAATATGGGCGCCAAGCTGGTCAACGAAGTTGCTTCGAAGACCGCCGACCAGGCGGGGGACGGGACGACCACCGCGACGGTTCTGGCCCGTGAAATCTTCCGTGAAGGTCTGCGGAACATCGCCGCCGGGAGCAATCCGACCGCGATCCGCCGCGGGATCGACAAGGCCGTTGCCGCCGCCGTTGCGCAGCTCCAGTCGATGGCCAAGCCGGTCACCACGAAAAAGGACATTGCCAGTGTCGGAACGATCAGCGCCAACAATGACCCGGAGATCGGCGAACTCCTCGCCACCGCGATGGAAGCCGTCGGAAACGAGGGAGTGATCACGCTCGAAGACAGCAAGACCGCCGAGACCACCTACGAGGTTGTCGAGGGGATGCAGTTCGACAAGGGGTATCTCTCTCCGTATTTCATTTCCGATACCGAGACGATGTCGGCCCAGCTCGAAGATCCGTACATCCTGATTCACGAAAAGAAGATCACCAACATCCGTGAACTCGTTCCGATTCTCGAGAAAGTGACCCAGAAGATGAAGCCGCTTCTGATCATCGCCGAGGATATCGACAACGAGGCGATGACGATGCTGGTTGTCAATAAACTGCGGGGCGTTCTGAACGTCTGCGCGGTGAAGGCGCCCGGGTTCGGCGACCGCCGCAAGGCGATGCTTCAGGATATCGCCATCCTGACCGGCGCGCAGGTGATCAGCGAAGACCTTGGCGTGAAACTCGAAAATGTCGAGATCTCGCAGCTGGGGCAGGCCAAGCAGGTCACAGTCGACAAGGACTCGACCGTCATCGTCGACGGCAAGGGGAAGAAGGCCGACATCAAGGCGCGCGCCGAGCTCCTGCGCAAACTGATCGCCGAGAGTGAGAGCGACTACGACCGCGAGAAGTACCAGGAACGCCTGGCCAAGATCGGCAGCGGCGTGGCGATCATTCAGGTCGGCGCCCACACCGAAGCGGAACAGAAGCAGAAGAAAGCCCGCGTCGAGGACGCGCTCCAGGCGACCCGTGCGGCCGCGCAGGAAGGGATCCTTCCCGGCGGCGGCGTGGCGCTGATCCGCTGCAAAGAGGCCGTTGAAAAGGCCCGCGCCACAGCGCGCGGCGACGAAAAGATCGGCGTTGACATCATCGCCGGAATCCTTTCCAAGCCGCTTGAGATGATTGCCAACAACTGCGGTCTCGACGGAAGCGTGATCGCCGACGAAGTGGCGCAGCGTCCGGTCAACGTCGGCTACGACGCCCACAAGCGCGATTACGTCGATATGTTCAAGGCGGGGATCATCGATCCGCTCAAGGTTGTCCGGGTCGAACTGGTCAATGCCGCTAGTATTGCCGGTCTGATGCTGACCACCGAGACGCTCGTGACCGACATCAAAAAGGACGAGAAGGAAAAGCCGGCAGGCGCCGTGCGCTGAAACGCTGAATGATGCCCGAACTCGATTATTACCAAATACTCGAAGTTGAACGCACCGCGACTCAGGAAGAGATCGCGGTGAGTTACCGTAAAGCCGCGATGAAGTACCATCCCGACCGCAACGCCGGTGATGAGGAGGCCGTGGCCAAGTTCAAACTCGCCGCCGAGGCCTATGAGGTCCTGAAAGACCCCGAAAAGCGCGCCATCTACGACCGCTACGGGAAAGAAGGCCTCAATCACAACGGTGCCGGTCCCGGCGGGTTTCAGGATGTCGGCGACATCTTCGGGGCGTTCGGCGATATTTTCGGGGACACCATTTTCGGCTCCTTTTTCGGCGGAGGCCGGGGGGGGCGCGCGCACCGCGGCGCCGACATCCGGTGCAGTGTGACACTCGATCTGCACGAGGTCGCCAAGGGGGCCGCACGCGAGATCCGGTACCGGCGCCGCGAGCCGTGTGACAGCTGCCATGGAAGCGGCGCCAAGCCGGGCACCCAGCCCGAGGTCTGCCGCTACTGCGGCGGCCGCGGCCGGATTCAGAAGTCGAACGGCATCTTTTCGATGCAGACCACCTGCCCGAAATGCGGCGGCCGCGGAAAGATCATTCAGACGCCGTGTCCTTCGTGTCACGGGGCCGGTATGACCGAAAAGGACGTTGTCCGCGAAGTCCGCATCCCCGCCGGGGTCGACAGCGGCGTCCGCCTCCGAATGCAGGGGGAAGGGCACCGGAGTCCCGACGGCGGACCGGCGGGGGACTGCTACGTTTTCATTCAGGTCAAACAGCATCCCTTCTTCCGGCGTGACGGCCAGGACCTGGTCATTCAGGTTCCGATCAAGTACACGCAGGCGGTTCTCGGCTCGGAAATCGAGGTGCCGACCCTCGAAGGGGTCGACAAGGTCAAGATCCCGGCCGGGACGCAGAACGGCGATGTGATCCGCATGAAAGGGCGCGGAATGCCTCTGCCCCGGCGGAACCTGAAAGGGGACTTGCTGGTGCAGGTCTTCATCGAGGTGCCGCGCAATGTCTCGCCCAAACATCAGGCTGACCTGAAAAAACTTGCAGAGACCGAGGGGGAGACAGGGTTCGGTCAGCGGAAGACCTACTTCAATACCCTCAAACAGTTTATGAAGGACTATTTCGGAAAAGACGACGCCTCGTTTTCCGAAGAGAAGACCGAAGACGTCAGGCCGGCGGATCGAAAAAAAAAAAGAAAGTCTCCTAAAAAGCATTCTTGATTTTTTAATCCGTTGTTTTGAGACCGTTCGGCGATTGCTGAGCAGATAAAGGCTTTAAAAGATGGCGAGCAGCGAAAAAGAGACCCCGCGCGACGAGTTCGCGCCCGAAAATGAGCCCGGAGACGCTTCAGGAGAAAATTCTCCGGCCGATTTTGATGAGCTCCTGAAAAAAGCCGGGGACGAGGTTCTCGGGGGATCCCGCAAGGAGCGCGACCGGCGCACCGCGGCGGTTAAGGAACTCGATGCGCTCAAAGAGAAACTCGCCGAAGCCGAAGACCAGCGCCTGCGCGCGATGGCCGAACTTGAAAACTTCCGCCAGCGGAAGAACAAGGAAATGGCCGAGCAGGAGAAGTACGCGCCGATGAAACTGGCGCGCGACATTCTCCCCGTCTGGGACAACCTGGGCCGCGCGCTGGAGGCCGCTCCCGCCGACGAGTCGGTACAGGGGTTCGTCGAGGGGGTCCGGATGGTCTACGACCAGCTGCTGGACGTTTTGTCGAAG
>JAEEGL010540393.1_pt1 | contig 13013 bp, 7 predicted proteins | sample 9134231 | NCBI WGS metagenome assembly JAEEGL01 (sample SAMN16246548, study PRJNA631951) | gut metagenome | biome: gut microbiome; feature: rumen; material: fiber-attached | host: Bos | place: Iran: Karaj | collected 2018-10 | reverse complement strand
TAACGCTGCAGACCTACTATCAAATCGTCGATGATACGATAGCCATACTGCATGACGGCCGTACATACCTGTACATTGTTACAACCCAGCTGGATAAACTCCAGAGCGTCGCGCCAAGTCTCGATACCTCCGATACCACTCAGCTCCACACGCTTATTGCCTGCTTTGCGCAAGCCGCTCATGATAGGATTCTGAGCAATCTCCATGATATGACGCAGGGCGATAGGCTTGACGGCACGTCCAGAGAGTCCCGAGATGGTCTTCCTTCCGCTCACCTCTCCATCACTGCTCATCGTCACGCTCTTGATGGTGTTGATGGCCGAGATGGCATCGGCATTACCGAAATAGGCCGCCATAGCGGGTTGACTGATCTGGGTGATATTGGGTGTCATCTTCGGGATGACGGGAATGGAGACGTTGCGCTTCACGTAGGCTGTGTAGAAGAGCACCAGCTCCGAGTTCTGTCCCACATCGCTGCCCATACCAGCCAGTCGCATCTGCGGACATGAGAAGTTCAGCTCAACGGCATCCACATGAGCCGCCTCAGCCATCTTGGCCAGCTCTACCCACTGCTCTTCGGTCTGACCCATGATGGAGGCTATGACCACCTTGTTGGGATAGTTCTGCTTCAGCCTCCTGAGGATGTCGAAGTCCATATCCACAGGGTTCTCGCTCAACTGCTCCATGTTGCGGAAGCCATAGAAGTCGCCGTGGGTACCATTGTAGTGGAGCGCATCGAATCGGGGCGACACCTCCTTGATTTCCTGCAGACAGATGGTCTTGTAGAACACACCACCCCATCCGGCATCGAAGGCACGGGCCACCATCTCATAGTTGGTGCATACGGCCGAAGAAGCCAGGAAGAAGGGGTTTTCACAGTGAATGCCACAGAAGTCGATGTCCAGCGACGGATAGTTGCTGGCATCCACCTCGTCGTTAGGAACGGCACGCAGCATATCCTTGATGCGAATAGGCATACCATAGTGTATACATGCCTTCTCGGCAGCCTCCAGATCTGCGTCGCTGCAATCCTTCACCCAGCGTAGGGCTGGCTTGCGGTTATCAAAGCGGATGGCGCGTATGGCACGTGCAGGATCACCCGTCTTACAGGCCTTACTGCAGGGTGCATCCTGACAAAGCAGACAGCGGCTCGCTTCTTCGTAGATGTTTAGTTGTTTCATGATTGCTGTTTAGTGGACAACTCTTGTTTTAATCAAACTCGAAGAGGCTGATAAAGCCCGTCAGTTTGAACACGTTCTTGATGTCGTCGTTCACGCCATGCATAATCACCTTACTACCAGTAGCCTTAGCGCCCTTCAGGATGACCAGCAGGATGCGAAGACCGCTGGAAGCAATATATTCCAGGTCAGTGCAGTCGATAATGACATCCTTACCGTTGGAGTGATAAAGCGGCTTCAGCACCTCTTCAGCTTCCGTAGCTGCCATCGTATCCATTTCTCCTTCCAATGTGGCGACATACTTGCCGTCGATTTCTTCCAATTTCGTATTCATAATCTTTCTATTTTGTAAACTTTTATCCTTTTAACTTCTTAATCAGCGTCAATACGTTCTGTCCGTCTATACGCTCATAGTTGATGGTGTCCATCAGCTCGCGAACCAGCAGGATGCCCAGTCCGCCTATCTGACGGTCTTCGGCAGAGAGCGATGTATCGGCCTTTTCTTTCGCTGTGGGGTCGAAAGCCACACCAGAGTCGGTGATGACCGTCTTCATGGTCTCGCCGTCGGACATGACGCGCACCTCGACATCACCCGTCTGCCCTATAGGATAGGCATAGTCGATGACATTCACCACAGCCTCTTCTATGGCCAGACGGAGCCTACGGGCTAGCGATTTCTCTACATTCAACTTCTCCAGCACCGACTTGATGAATGTGCTGAACTTCGCCACTTCGTGTACATCGTTCTTGAGCACGAGCGTCTCTGTCAGCGTACTCTCGTAGCGCTTCGGTGTATAGTGGATCACCAGCATCGTCAGGTCATCGCTCTGCTGGGCTTCGCCAACAAACGCATGCACGCTGGCGGTTACTGCTTCGAGCAATTGCTGGGGCTGAAGCTGGCTGTTGGCCGCAAGCGTCTTTTGTATGCGCTCAAGACCATACAGCTTGTGCTTGATGTCCTTCGCCTCTGTCAGTCCGTCAGTATAGAGGAACAAAGTAGAGTCAGGCTCCAGCTGCGTTTCCTGAACACCATACTTCACGTCGTCGAACAAGCCGACAGGTATGTGGGGCAAGGCTTCGACATTCGACAATTTCCCATCCATCAGGATGATTGGCGCATCGTGGCCAGCATCGCAATAGCGCAGACGACCAGTTGGCAGGTCGAGCACACCGATAAAGAAGGTGACGAAAATACAGGCGTCGTTGCCCTCGCAGGAGACCTCATTGACGGATTGCATGATATGGGCGGGATTGTTCTCATGAGCCGAGAAGGCACGGAACAAAGAATGGATCACGCTCATCACCATCGCCGCTGGCGCTCCCTTGCCACTGACATCGCCAATGCAGAAGAACAGCTTCTCATCCCGGATGTAATAATCATACAGGTCGCCACCCACCTCGCGGGCAGGCACCAGCGAACCATAGATATTCACATCGTCGTGCTGCAGATGGCTGGGAGGCAGCATGCTCTGTTGTATCTGGCTGGCCACGCGCAACTCACTGCCAATACGTTCCTTTTCGGCATTTACCTTGCGTAAACGTTCTAAGTTACGTGAGCTACGCCACACAATAAATCCCATCAGTATAAGACCAGCCAGAACGGGTAACAGGAGGGTTCTGCGTATGATGCTCAGTTTACTGAACACCTCGTTGTCGTTCAGGATATTAATCAGAATCCAGTTTGTACGGCCGCCCACAGGGTGGTAAAACATGTGATACTTCTCACCTTGCTCATCTTCGATGGCTACATAACCCGTACTGTCCACATCGGCCCTAACCTGTTGGAGTGCTTTATGGAACATAGCGTTATCCTTGCCTGCCAACAAGTGCCCCTTGCCAGTCACGACAAAACGCTGAGTGGCCTTATAGAGCTTCCCTTCTTCCACCACCTCCTCAAGCCAGTCAAGCGCTATATCCGCATCCACCACAGCCACAATCTTACCTTTATTGTCACGCACAGGCACACCATAGGTGGTCACCATCTCCATGGCGCCCTTATTGTCAAGATAAGGTTCGCACCAATGACCGCCGTTTTTGGCTATCGGGGCGGTGAAAAATTCCATCTGCGTATAGTCATGCTCTTCCGAACTCAACTGCATGGTCTCAATGCTCCCGTCAGCCCTTCTGACGGAATAGGGTTCATACAAGCGGCCTATCTTCGGATAGTAGTTAGGAATGAAGGTGACCGTAGCGCCCAGAACGGCAGGGTTGTTCTCCACCAGTCGGTGTGTAATCGAGAACATCCACTCTGGCTCATCCAGTCCATCGCTTACCACCCAAGACATATTGTCAACAGTCACTTCCACCTTAGCCAGTTGGTTACGGATACAGAGATAGAGGACATTCATCTCGCGCTCAACCAATCTGTCTACCGTATTGTGGATGATATTCTGCGCAGAGTAGTACAATACAGCCGATGTCAGCTCCAATAAAAGAGCTGCACCAATAATAAGGGACAAGGGTATATTGTGCCTTATGACCTCACTCAGCCGATTCCAAACAGACTTTTTCTTCACAAGAATTTTTGTATTGTTTTAAGCAACACAAGGCGTGTTCAACACCTTGACGGAGCAAAAGTACAAAAAAAGATTCAAAACAACTATTATTTTATGTTAATTAACGATTTAGCAACCCTTATGAAGCGACTTTTTTGTATCTTTGCACAGAAATCCATCAATAACTAATTAGAATAATAATGGAAAATGATTTTAGTATCAGACAGGAAGGGACTACCCTCTATATCTATTTAGGGTATGAACTGACGTCTCAAAATGCCCCAGAACTGCAGGATGCTCTGCAACAATATAAGGGTCAGAATATCACGAAAATGGTGTACGATGCCACCGACTTGGTGTATATCTCCAGTCTTGGTCTCCGCGTTGTCACTTATTCGTATCAGAAATTTGGTCGCTCTCCTAAGATTGAGTTCGTGAACTGCGACAAAAAGATCCATGAAATCTTTGAAATCATTGGCTTTACCAAACTCATCAATTTCGTGGAGGACAAGGCCAGAAAGGAGCAGTCGGGCGTCACAGACATCAATTTGCAGAAAAAGCTTAATCAACTCCACCAACAGCAAATAGACTATTTTGCAGCCAACAACGATGTGGTGATGTACCAGATGAAATTGGGGCAAGAAGACGATGACTAAGCCTAGACTATTTGAAGCTAAACATAAAAAGTAAAATAGACATCAATAACAAAACCTATGACAACAAATAATAAATATGTACTAACGATAGATGGCAACGAATATCGTTTCCAGGAAGAGCAGGAGTTAAACAACAGCAAGTTCAATTTGGAGAAGCTGTCGTATGACAAAGGCATCTACCGCCCCGCAGAGATGTCGGTCACGATGAATGTCTCTGGCGATGGTGTGAAATACGGCACTCTGGTCGATGATTTCTACATGAAGGACGTGAAGCTGACGGTCAACGGGAATCCGGTGGCGGAAAACTATTTCGTCTTCAAGGTAAAGCCTTCGTTCCGGACAGTATCGAATGAGACGGGTGTAAAGCTGGAACTGACCATCTACAGCCAGGACAAGCTGATGACCCTCGACAAATACTCGAAGGCGTGGACGGGCAAGAAACTTGGCGTGGATATTTTTACCGATGAAGCGGAGACTTTCAAGTTCAACGGCGACGCGATTGACACCAGTTGCGACCTGCAGGTCCTCAACTACAGCTCCGGTGAGTTCATCCAACCGTTTCTTGTGCAGTACAACGAGAGTTTCTACGACTTCCTGAAGCGTACGTCCAACCGATGCGGAGAGTTCCTGTTTCACGAGAAAGGCAAGCTGCACTTAGGCATGGAGGTCAACGACGTCGCCAAGGATGATGATCCCGACTATGCCGTAGAGGCCATAGAGCGTCATTACGAGGATATACTCCGCGAGGGAGTGGAAACATCCGACTACGCCTATAACTATCTGAAAAGCCAAAGCAGTCCGGCAGATAAGCCTTACAGCAATCCTCTGACCTACGATGACTATCTGGACGACGTCAAGAAGGAGTATACGGATATGGATACGCAGATGGATTACCTCAGCAGGAACATCGTCGGTTCTGTCTGTATGGCACTTGAGGCTACTTCGTTCTCAAAGATTGTGGGTAACTTAGCTGCGGCATGGGGATTCAAAGCGCTTCACGCCAATGTCGCCGTGGCAAACCTGAACGCCGTAAACATGGACAAGAACATCAATCCATGGGCGTTAATAAGCGACCAGGCTGGGGCTTCTTCCGTGAGGCAGTTTGGTACGAATAGCGATCAAACACCGAAGAATGACTTCTGCGGAGATACTGTCAACATGAATGCCAAATTCTTTGCGTTGGTACGCGAGGCCGAAAAGAAGGTGAGCGAGAATGCCGTCTATCTGGAGTTTGGCGAAAGCACCAAGGACCTGTATATCGGCGACAAGATCAAGGTCGACGGTGTCTACTATATAATAATAGGTGTGAATGGCAGTTGTGAAGTCACCTACACAACACAGAAAGCCAAGCTCATGAGTCAGGACGACATGCTGACTCCGAAATTCGAGGAGCATCAGCAGGTGGTAGCCGTCAAGCTTTATGGCGATGCCGCTATTCCGCCGGCCCTGCCCGATGTCATCATCCGCGAGTCGCAGCCGCAGCTGGCGTTCGTGACCCAGAATTTCGATCCCGAGAAGATTGGCCGTGTGCGCGTCAGGTTTGCCTGGCAGCCCAAAGATGACCTGGGTTCACCGTGGATCCGCGTGGCTCTGCCCTTCGCAACCAATGGTGCAGGCGTGAAGTTCAAGCCCGAGGTGGGCGACGAGGTGATGGTGAGTTTCGAGGAAGGCAACATTGAGCGGCCCTACGTCTCCGGCTTCCTGCTCTCACCGCACAACAACGACGACTGGGGTAATTTGCCCGACCGTTCCATCACATCGAAAAACGGTCATAACATCACCTTCAACGACGGTCTCGACGGCGCGAACTTCTTTTATGGCGCTTCTCCCGGCTTTCAGCTCATCAAGAGTTTCATTCCCACGGCCAAGTTCCCGAATGCCATTACGGATAATGCCGCCTGCCTGGGACTTGTCGGCGGCATGACGCTCAGCGACAGATACGGACTCTACAAGATCGGTCTCTCAAGTGACTCACGCTCCGTCATGATACAGTCGGCGGTAGGCACTGTGACCGTTAATGCCTTAACCGGCATCTCCCTCGCAGCCCCCAATGGCGACATCAAGATTCAGGGTAAGAACGTCAGCATCGAGGCGAGCGACAAGGTGACCATCGAGTCGGGCAAGGCTTTGAAGGACCGTTTCTTCCCCGAGGATAAATTCTATCAAGAGAATAATTTCACTTTCTTAACCGGTCTCGGCTACACCTTTGCCAACACCATCATGGATGGATTACGAGCTGCCGGTAGTCGCACGTGGGACAAGGTCATCGATGTCCAGCTGCTGCGTACGGTGGCAGATGTCTTCCTGCGCCCCATCGACGGCACGACGAAGATCCAGTCGCACACCTTTGTACAGATTGAGGCGGGCAAGGGATCTGCCGAAATCCCACGTTCAGCCAGAAAGGAAAATGATGGTGAACGTGTTGCCCTCGATCTGTATTACACGATCGACAAGATATCGTCAACTGCCAAAAACAGGGTGGAAGCCATTCAAAGCGCCGTTGCGAAAGTGTGTACAGGCATTCAGGCTTTGAAAGATATATCTGGCGAAAATGGCATCAACGCCAAGAGCGCTGCCATCGACTTCGACACGATCTTAAGTGCTACGAACAAAGAACAGGCGAGTGAACTGCAATTCAAGTGGGATCAGGTCAAATTGAATGAGATACCTGATGAAGACAAGTTGGCAGATGATTATAAAAAAGAGATCGACGATGTCCAGAAGAATAAGCCGAAGGCTGATGATAGTAAGTATAAAGGCTCCGAAGGAGCAAATAAATACAAACAGGACATGGATGCTTACAATAAGCTCTTTAACGAAACCTACAACAAATACAAGAAGAATCTGGATGATCGGTTAGATATGCTTAAAAAGCAGGAAAAGATCAAGGCCACGGCGAACAACCTGGGTACTGCCATCCACGATTTGTTTATGGCTAAGAAGGGTTTCAACGCCGAGTCGGATATTTCGTCGCTCTTTGCCAAATCGTTCAAAAGCACGCTCAAAGGCATGGAATTCTCAAAAGAGATCACAGTCACTCAAGATATGAACCCGTTGACCAACAACGACTGGGCTAATCTCAAGAGACATCACATGAGGAAAGCCGTCAGCCAGTTCCTTTCAGATAGCGATGTTACCAAGAAAGTGAACAACGATTTCCTGAAGATCAGCGTGACAGGCAGCACGGACGACCTACAGGACAAGGATAACTGGAATAACTTGATCAACGCCTCTGTGAGCAAGCCGTCAAAGCCGTTTAAGAATGAGATTGGCCTCCAGCCACTCGAGTGGGCTAAGGACAAGTACATAGACCCCGCCAAGTCAACAATCAATTTCAAGCGTTGGAAGGTTGGTACCGAAGGAAAGATTCTCCTCTCTGACGATGCTGAGACGACCATGACTTTCAATAAGAAAGGTGAGATCATGACAAGTGAAAACGAGGCGTTCTCAGATATCTCTTGTGAGTATATGATACGTAAGTTGGGTAGTATTGGTACAAATGTAGAATAATGAAAGGATAATATAATGGCAGAAACTATTTTTTCAAACTGGCTCTCGGCTCTGCAGGATCTTCAGTCGAGTGTTTCGAAAGACCTTTCCGAGATACGTAAGCAGAAAGCAGAGATACAACAACTCAAGGTGGACATACTGAACGAGGTGGCCCGTGGCAAGTATATCCGCGACAACGAGCGCATCGTGATCTCAGCCCCTGAGATCGTGATCGGCAACGTGGACGCCAGCGGCATGCTCTTTGGCGACAGCGGCTCGATCGTCATCCGCGGACAGAAGTTAGGTCTGGAGGGCGTCGGTGAGAACGGAAGTGTGGAGACACGCGCCTCCCTCATCTCACAGACAGCCGTTGACCCCGGTCCCGACGGTATCGAGGAGGTGGTACACCCGCAGTCGGCAGTCATCACCCAGGCCAAGCACATCACGCTCCAGAGTAACCAAGCCGGCGACGACGGCTATTTCTCGCGCTCGGCAACGACCACGGGTGCCACGGGCATCAGGATCCATGCCGACGAAGAAGTGGAGATCGATGCATCGCAGTCGGTGGAGAGCCGCAAGCAAGCCATCGAGAACCGTCTGAGCGAGGTGCAGCAACAGGCGATGAGCCTGAACAACGAGGCTCTCAGCGCCATGATGAACGTCACCACCGTCGTCGCAGCCATGGAACTGCTGCTGCAGAGTCAGGACCTCCTGACCACCGACGAGAATATCATGCGTGTCACCGTGACCGCTCTCGACGCCATGACGCAGGAGTTCAAGGACCTGCTGCCCCAGGCCTATGAATCCCTGGAGAATGCCATTGCCACGATGACGAAACTCGCAGAGGTCAACCGCAGGCAGAAAGCCCTTGAGGATGAGAAGTCGCTGGTGGAGAATGCCACCGAGAACTTCCAGAAGGTGGAGACCGGAGCTCACCTCACGGTGACAGCCGAGCAGATGTCGTTCGCCTCGAAGGACGGCGACAATAACATCCGTGAGAATGCGGCCAGCTCGATCAACGTGCAGACGGGCCGCCTGAACATCACCAGCTTTAAGAAGGACGGTTCGCTGATCGATAACAGTTGTGTGCGCATCGCCACCCACGATGTGGAGATCAGCACGGTGAATCCCCAGCTGAAGGAGGAAGGCAAACCCGATGGCGACTATACCACCGATGGCAGCGTACAGATCAATTCGAAGGATGTATCGATATCTGCCGTCGACTATTCCATCAATGATGGCAAGTACGAGGTGAAGGACCAGACTCCGGAAAGCAGCTTCAGCGTGCGTACGGAGAACGTCAGCATGCTCTCCTACGACAAAGACGGCAACACGACAGGCTCCTGGTACGTCTCTGCACAGAATATGGCTCATGGCTCGTTCGACAAAGACGGTAATGCCACGGGTACGCTGACTGTTACTGCTGAGAAGACGCTGTTGAATTCCATTGACAAAGACGCCAAGGCTTCGGGCCAGGTGATGCTCAATGCGAAGGACGTCTTCGTGAAGTCGGTGGATATCGACAAGGAGTCGGGTAGTGACAAGGGTATGGCCGAAGGCGGCAACATGGTGCTCCTGGCAGAGAAGATGTTCGTGGGACGCACCGACGACAAGAACCTCACCAAGGAACTGCAGATCTCTGCCGAGAAGGCCGGTATCTACGCCAAGGAGACCGCCGAGCTCCAGCAGGACGGCGGCAAGGCTCTCGTACAGCTCGACGGCGACAACATTGCCATCAAGGGCTCTAAGGCAGCGTTCTATGGCGACAACACCGTCAATGGCAAGACCGAGTTCAAGTCCGATGTCAAGGCTCCGACTCTCGAGGCCGACCACGTGAAAGCCAACTCGTCGTTCAAGAGTCCGAACATCAGCGATGGCATATCCACGCCCAGTTCGCCCTCATCAGCCCAGCTCAATGCCAAGCTGAAGGAGAACGATGCGCCTCAGTCAAAGTAAAAAGGGAAAAAATTAAAAAGGTAAAAAAAGATTATGAGAAAATCCATACAGATACTTTTAGGCGAGATGGACGCCAAGCTCACAGGCTATTCAAGCATGCTGAACTACCGTTACTTGAACCTCTGCGTCAAGGCTGAGCCCGCAGCGCTCCTGTCGATGACGATTACCGACATTGAGGGTAATTTGTACCATATTGAAGAGGTGGCCGACAGTATGCAGGCCGACGAGTTCACGTTCGAGATCGTACCCCACGAGATGGAGATGCTGCCGTTCATCCAGAAAGGCATCGAAGAGGCGCATCCCGAGTTCAAGCAGGAGGTGATCAAACCCAAGGACGAGGATCATTTCTTCATGGCCAACACCGTGGAGTATGAAGCCGAGAGGCATATCGTCTGTAAGATGCCCGAGGTGGACAACAACCGCTACGACGTCCTGAAGGAATCCGTCAAGACACTTTACGACCAGTGTATGACGGAGATCGAGAAGGTCAAGGCCAAGTACACGCAGATATTGGCCGACAAGACGAGTGAGCTGCCGAAGAAGGAGGCCGACGAGGCAAAGGAGAAGCTGGAGGCGCTGGGCAAGCAGTATTCTGACACCTGCAAATTGTATTATGACGACAAGATGAAGGAAATAGAAGAGAGCCACCAGAAGTGGCTTGCCAGTCAGGCCGAGGAGCGACTGAGCAATCTTCAGAGTTTCAAGAGGAATTGACATGTCGGACGTCGTTTTAGGTAAAGCACTGACGAGGCTGTGGCTGGTGGCAATCGTTATTGGTTTATCTGCCTGCACAGACAACTCTGACAAGCCTGCGGAGGTGGGTGTCCAGACCATCAGCGATGAGATGGCAGCCATACGCGACTATGTGCCGCTCTATGCCGTGATGGCCCATCGTGGCTCCACCTATTGGGCGCCTGAAGAGACCGAGAGTGCCTGGAGGTGGGCACGCGAGATGGGTGCCGACTATCTGGAGTCCGACCTCCAATGCAGCAAGGATGGCGTGATCATAGCCAACCACGACGACAACCTGAAGCGCACCACCAATGTGGAGGAGCTCTTCGGGGCAGCCATTCCAGCCACCCGCATGCAGTTTTATGAATCCCTGGGGTTTTCGCACGAGGACGCCCTGGAGCAATATCAGCGCGACGAAGCCTCCTTCCGTCCCTACTACATGCAATCGTATTACTATGCAGAGCTGTTGATGCTGGATGCAGGAAAGTGGTTCGGTGAGTCCTTTGCCGCCTCGCGCAACGGCTATTTTGCCGACGGCAGGATGCACTATTGCACAGGACAATATGTGTCGGCCCTGCGAGACCAGATAGCCTATGCCAATGGCAGGATGCTGCAGCGTAAGGACGACGGCGAACGGCAACTGCCCTACAGCATCAAACCCGAATATCAGGGAAAGACGCTGCACGAGATTTGGCAGACCATTGCTGCCAAAGGCACCTATAAGGATGTCTACATGGATTTCCTGGACTATGACTTCACCAAAGCCTATGTGGACGACCCACAGGACAGCGGCCACCGCCCGGGCATCTATATCGAGTTTAAGGAACCTGAAGTGAATCCTGAGAACATGGAGCAGCGTGTCTACGACATTCTCGACCTTGAGGGGTGGAACATCATCACCAAGCCCGCCACGGAAACGGCTTTCTATGTCAATGGAAAGGTGAACGTAGGGCGCACGAACGGCAAGGTGATCCTTCAGACCTTCTCGAACGAAGCCCTGAACCGTGCTTATGCCATCTTCAAGGGACGCGTGCCGATGTGCTACCTGCTGTGGATCAACGTTCCGCCACTGCCCGGCAACTTTGAGCTCACCACGCCTGAAGGGTTTGCACAGGCCATCAAATATGGGCTCGACCACGGGGCGCATATCATAGGACCGTCCATTGCCGGAGAGCCAAACAACTACGACGAGCTCAACGCCCTGTGGCAGGCACAGCTGACGCGCCGTAGTGGCATGCTCAACCACCCCTACTCTTTCGATACCCAGATGCAGATGGAGAAATACGTGGACACAGCCGAGGGGAGCATCGCTGCCGACGGATGTTTCACCAACCGTTCCGATCTGACGCTGCAATATATGATTGACAAGGGGTTACGTGGCCGTTCCGACATCCCCAACCCCTTCCATCCCGGAAGCACCTACGACAATTCCCAGGCTCCCCGCACCGTCCCCGATGCCGTCAAGACCTTACAGCGACTGGGCTACACGAGATAGAAGAAAATCCCCGAAACCACCAACGGTCCCGGGGAAATTCTTTACTTGGGTTGTTCAGATAGTCTCTACGCGCCATCCAGATAGTCTCTTACTCGTGTTCAGATAATCCCTTATAGGGTATAGAGATAGTCTGAATGAGTGGTTCAAGACGTCTGGACGAGCCTTAGATGACATCCCTTTTCCATAGTTACACGTTTTTACGTAAAGACCGCTGACTCTTAACGAATCAGCGGCCTTTTTCTTTGAAGTCGGGGCGACAGGACTCGAACCTGCGACAGCCTGGTCCCAAACCAGGAACGCTACCAACTGCGCTACGCCCCGTTTTTGCGGGTGCAAAGGTACTAATAATTATTGAAGATTGAAGATTGAAAATTGAAAAAAGTGCAATTCTTTATATTTATTAACACATCTCAATCTTCAATCTTCAATATTCAGTTACTTAATGATACCCTGTTCTACGAAAATCTTCTTCAGAGCAACCACCGAGCGGTCGACCTGCTCATGGGTATGGGTGGCCATGAGAGCGTAACGCACGAGGGTGTCCTGAGGAGCACATGCAGGTGGGATGACGGGGTTGATGAACACACCGGCCTTGAAGGCGAGGGAGGTCACGAGGAACGTCTTGTCCACGTCGCGCACATAGAGCGGAATGATGGGACTCTCGGTGTCGCCAATCTCGAAGCCTTCTTCACGGAAACGCTTCAGGGCATAGTTGGTGACATCCCAAAGGGCAGCAATGCGCTCGGGCTCCTTCTGGATAATATGGAGGGCCTCCATGGCTGCTGCAGTGGCAGCGGGCGTGTTGGATGCCGAGAAGATATAGGTGCGGCAGGTGTGGCGCAGGAAGTTGATGGTATCCCAGTCGGAGGCAATGAAACCACCGATGGAGGCCAGCGACTTAGAGAAGGTACCCATGATGAGGTCGATCTCGTCGGTGAGACCGAAGTGATCGCAGACACCCCTACCCTGCTTGCCGAAGACGCCGATACCGTGGGCCTCGTCGACCATGATG
>JAEEGL012661663.1_pt1 | contig 13014 bp, 9 predicted proteins | sample 9134231 | NCBI WGS metagenome assembly JAEEGL01 (sample SAMN16246548, study PRJNA631951) | gut metagenome | biome: gut microbiome; feature: rumen; material: fiber-attached | host: Bos | place: Iran: Karaj | collected 2018-10 | reverse complement strand
ATCTGTCAGATTCAGAGAATACCATTCAGAAAATCACGGATGCCGTGGCATCGGGTGATTACGTATCCCTGGCCAGGGAAGTGCATACCTTAAAGGGCGTGGGCAGTACCTATGGAGCCACCAGAATCAGGGAGCTTGCCGTTGAGCTTGACGGAAGGTTCAAGAAAGGTGAAGAGCTTTCAGAGTTAAAGAGTGAGATCATGCGGCTTATAGAAGTTATCAGGGCCACCAACGTGGAAATGAGGCAGATTCAGTCCGATGTGCTGGAAGGAAAGCCTGTATAGAGAGAATTCATAACGGTTCGGCTGAAGAAATTCTCCGGACTGTAAGTTTAAAAGACGTGAAAGTCAGGTGTTTTTAGGAAACGGATATGAAAATAAAGGTTGTAAGTGTAAAGGCTGAAGACAATGCCAGAGCGGTTTCGGACATCAGAACCCAGCTCCGGTCCTTTGATTCCGAAGCACCGAACTTTCTGATGGTTTATTTTTCATCCGTTTCCGAGGTCGAGGAACTGCGTCAGGCTTTTGTCTCCGCATTCCCTGATACCGTGATTGCCGGCATTCCGGCAAAGGAAGGCTGTTTCAGCAATACGCTTTCGGTAGGTTTTGAACAGACTCAGAATTCAGGAAACGGCGGTGCCGGCAGCGGATCAGGCTCCGCCAAATCCAGATTTTCAGTAAAAAAGTTTTCTGAAAACACCAGTCTGAGCAAAACTCTCTTTGTTCAGGCATATTACGATCCGACATCGGCTTTCGGCTGTGCCTGCAAGACTTTCAGTCCCGGTGTGCCGATGAATCTTGATGAAACACTGCATGAGGTGGAGAATCAGGCGGACAGAGCCGGAATCATGCCCAACCTCATCGTGCTGTTCAACACCAAAAAGGTAACTTCGGCATTCGGCAACGAGGTGAAGAATATTCTGGGATCATCAGCCTCCATAGTGGGGGGAATTATAGACAATTCCCATGAGCACGTATCCTTCTTTACCGACAGGGAATCGGTTACCGCCGAGGAGGCGTATCTGGTGGTATCCTTCTATACCAACAGCACCATCCAGATTAATTCCCTCAGCGAGGTTAAGCTGTTCGGGGAACTGGGGCAGATTACATCCACCGATGACATCGTAATCAGTGAAATTGACAACAAGCCGGCTGCCGACATGTTTTTCACCAATATCGATATTGACAGTACCTGCATGGATACGGATGAAATGCAGAGACTGCTTACCGGGGTAAACAGGGATTACTTCCTGGCATATGATTCCTATGACGTGGAGTACGGCAACCGCTATAACGTGTCAGTGGTAAACAGCGTTACCAGAAACCGCGGGGTTGAACTGAATTCGGCCTTTCCGAAGGGAGAGAAGGTATATCTGATGAAGGCTCACAACGTGGACATGGCCAACTGCTTCATGATCCACTATCCCCTGAATTACAGATCGATAGGGGGACTGCACTTCATGTGCGAATCCTTCTGCAAGGGGTCCAAGGCTCAGAATTTCAACAGCATTGTTGAACGTGTCAGAAATTATCATTCCGGCGCTGAATTCATGACCTGTTCCGTTGCCGGGGAAAACGTCGGTACCGTGGACGAGGAATACCGGCTGGCGAACTGTACCGTAATCACCGTATCATTTTTAGAACAGGTTGGGTAATTGATTATGATTTCCATAGAGCAACGCATAGCCAAACTTGAAGCGGAATTACGTCAGGCCAGACTTGAGGTGGAACTTGCGCGTGACCGTGAAATGAAGCTGGTGGACAACCGTAAAAACATTTTTAACGTGTTTTACGAACTGTTTACCGCCAACGGCCAGGAACAGCAGTTTGCCACCCTGATTGCCGCCCTGCACAACATAATCACTTTCGAAGAGGTCGTACTCATCAGTCACAGCATGGAGGTCGGGGACTCGGACAACATGGAGATTATCTATGCCTCCCATCAGGTTCTCAGAGATCATCAGTGGGTGCTTGCCGGACCTCTCAGCATAGCCCTGAAAACCCAGGACATCATCATTCTTTCCAACCCCGGCGTCGCCAGGGGATTTGAAAGCACGGATCCGGAATTTTCAAGTCTGGTGCGTTCTGTGATGGTGATTCCGATTATCTTCGAACATCAGCATCTGCTGTTCGTGTGCACTCATCACGTGCCTCTGCGTCTTGACATGCGCAGCCGCGTGGACGTGAAAAACTATCTTCCGTTCATTGAACAGTCCATAGCCTGTATCAGCTACAGAACACAGCTTGAAAAGATTGTTACCGAACACACCAATGAAATGGTGGACTATCACAGCAAACTCCAGTCATTCCGTAATCTTTCCCATGAAATATTCTGGCAGACCGATACCGAGCACAAGCTGGTTCAGGTGTCCGTGGAATCAGGCAACATCCATTTTCTGGATTCCAACGACAAGCGCAATCTTCCGATATACGAAAGCTTTATAGGCAAGACGGTATACGATCTTCTGGACAGTGAACAGATTAACAAGCACAGTCAGTCCATGGTGGATCTGGTGAAGCTGGTAAAGGATCATGCCTTCATCTCCAATATTGAACTGCCTTTCAGACTGGGCGGCAGAACCCTGTGGGTTGCCATCAGCGGCGAACCATACTACGGCCAGAACAGCGAATATCTCGGATACCGCGGCATAGTCAAGGATATAACCAGAGAACACAAGGAACGTCAGGATTTTGAGAATGCCAAGATTGAAGCTGAACAGGCTGACCGTTCCAAGACTGAATATCTGGCCGTGATGTCTCATGAAATCAAGACTCCGCTGCAGGCCATCCTGGGGATGATTGACCTTCTGGAGCAGACTCAGCTCAACGAGGTTCAGACCTCATACATCAGGCACGTGCATCAGAGTGCCTCACTGCTTCAGACCATTCTGCATGACGTACTGGATCTGTCACGCATAACCTCCAAGGCAATGACTCTGGAAAATCTGAGTTTCGACATCAAGTTCGCCCTCAACTCAACCATCATCCAGATGCGCGACAAGGCCCTGGAAAAGAACATCAGCCTGAAGCTCAACATTGCCGACAACTTCCCTACACTCATTTACGGGGACCAGCACCGACTGTCACAGATTCTGTTCAATCTCATCAACAACGCCATCAAGTTCACCTCGGTAGGCGGCGTAACCGTGAATGCGGAACGTTTCGAGAACCGTCTGAAGTTTTCCATTACCGATACCGGTCCGGGCATCGAACCGGAAAATCTCAGCAACCTGTTCAAGCCGTTTGTGCAGGTGGACAGTTCCATTTCCCGCAAGTACGGCGGTACGGGCCTGGGACTTTCAATATGCAAGCGCCTGGTGGAACACATGGGCGGCAAGATCGGTATCCGCAGTGAAAAGGGCAAGGGCTCAACCTTCTGGTTTGAAATACCGTGCAAGGTGCCTTCATCTCCTCTTATCGGCGCCAACTCCGTAAGACGCGACAAGACCGAACACCGCGACCACAACTACCGCATCCTGCTGGTTGAAGATTCACAGATCAACCAGTTTGTCATCAAGACCATGCTGGAAAAGCTCGGCCACATAGTGACTCTGGCCAACAACGGTCAGGAGGCCATAGACGCCATCAGAAAGGAACTTCCGGATCTGGTGCTTATGGATATCCGCATGCCGGTTATGGACGGTATCGAGGCAACGCGCCAGATTCTCGGTACCATTGCTCCGCTGCCGATTGTGGCTCTTACCGCCAACAACTCGGATGAGGAACGTATCGAATGCCGCAAGGTAGGCATGGTGAGCATTGCCTCCAAGCCGGTTACCACTCAGACCCTCAAGGTTCTGCTTGACGATCTCGAAGGGGTAATCGAGGAATACGGACAGAAGCTCAAGGAAGGAAACTACAAGCTCATATCCCATCTGCCTGAAACACCTGCCGAAAGCGAGAACAGTGACAATACCAAGGTGGGTACCGTTTCTTCGGAAAACACCAAGAGCAACGCCTCACTTATTGACGCACTGATTAAGAACAAGCTGGGAGCGAACAGAAACAGCAAGTCCTCAAACAATCAGAGAACCTAGTCTTCACGGTTCGTGATTACGGAAGCCTGATTCATGCCGTGAATCAGGCTTCTTCCGTTTCAGACTCCGGTAATCAGCATCAGCACACAGCGTTTAGGTGCTGAATGCCGATTATTTGAGGGGGGCAGGTTACGGTCCCGGCTCAATGATAGTAAAATAACATCATTTCATAAGTATTCATAATAGCAGGACAGGAACATGATCTGGAAAAAACAGTGCAGCCTGGAAGCGGTAAACGCTCTCGGAAAGAATTCCATGGTGGAATTTCTGGAAATCAAATTCACTTCCATTGGGGATGATTATCTTGAGGCCGTCATGCCGGTGAATCAGAAAACATGCCAGCCCTTCGGACTGCTTCACGGAGGCGCCGGAGCCGTGCTTGCGGAAACCGTGGGCTCCATAGCGGGTAACTACGCCTGCGACAGGGATTACTCATGTCTCGGACTTGATCTCAACATAAATCACATCAGAGCCGTAAAAATCGGGGATACGGTAAGGGCGGTTGCCAAACCGGTTCACATAGGAAATACCGTTCAGGTATGGCAGATTGATGCCTTCAACAGCCGGAATCAGCAGGTAAATACCGCACGACTCACTCTGGCCGTAAGACGTCATATGACGCTGAAGGAAAAACGGTAAGGATTATGCGCGGCCCTTTTCTCGGCCCGTCGGGGGAAAAAGACCGCGCATGTCGGAAATGCCGGTGCAGACCGTTAGTATACGGAAGCACAGGTGGTAGTGATGTCCTTGAGATTCTTCAGACTGTCTTCTCTTGGATTGAGTTCACCGATCTTTTCTTCAGCAAAGAAAACTTCAATCTTTGTGGCTTTCTGCAGCTTCTCCAGAAATTCAGTCCAGGCAAGGCCGGTGGATTTGTATTCCGTAGGAATCTCAATTAAATTGTCTTTCATCTCGGTATCAAAGGTGTAGAGCTTGCCGTCTATGTAGAACTCAACCTGATCATAGCCGTCCCGAGTGTTTTCCTCTTCGTTTTTGTAGTATTCAACCTTGTTGGCATGTTCCTTCTCGATTAAATCCTCACCGTCCGCGTAAACGTACAGGTTGCGATGAATCTCTTCGGCTTCATCTTCACCTTCATTTTCATCATCGGCATTTTTATTGACTTCACCCATGCAGCCGATGGCGATTTTGATTTTATTCTTTGGAGAATGAATAGTGTATTCCCACCACTGCTGCTGGAATTCGCTGCTCCAGATGTTGGGTGCGGCTTCGGCGATGCCTGCGGTGAACAAACTTAAAATGAGGCCGGTAAAACAGCCTTTCAATAATCTGTCAGTCATTGTTTTATCCCTTTATATCGACTAGGTTCATAACCGGTCATGTATATTAACATATTCATGAGCATGTAATGTCGTTTTATTAAGGATCTTTGTCTTAAGCGTGACATCAGATTAGCATATTTCCTGCATTTTACTGTATGATTACGGGGTAATTTAAAAAAGTGTTTCATTTACAGAAAATCCATACGATTATGCAATCTCAAACCGTAATTTACAGTCTTGACATGATGAACTCTCTTATCTGCGCCACTCTGGTTCTTATAATGGGGCATGCGGTCAAGAGTATCCTGCCTTTTCTCAGAAAATTCTTCATTCCCGGACCCGTTGCCGGAGGTATCTTTTTCGCGATAATGTCATTGATTGCTCATGAATACTGGAATCATGAACTGCATTTTGATAACCAGCTGAAGGATCTGACAATGATGATGTTCTTCACCGGAATAGGTTACATGGCATCCTTCAGACTGCTTCTCCGGGGAGGAAAGGAGGTTCTGCTGTTTACTCTGTGTACGGTACTGATGATTGCGGGACAGAATCTTACAGGCATCGGTATGGCCTGCCTCTTCAATGAGAATCCTCTGCTGGGACTGGCGACGGGATCCATTTCTCTTGTGGGCGGACATGGAACTTCGGCGGCCTTCGGTGTTGAACTTGAGAAGGCGGGGCTTGCCGGCGGTCTCTCTATAGCCGTAACCTGCGCCACCTTCGGTCTCATCTCAGGTTCTCTCATCGGCGGACCTCTCGGAAAATTCATTATAAAAAGGCACAGCATCGAATATCCCGGACGCAGGGAGTTTTTATCAGATGAGTGTGAACAGGAACAGACCGTAAAGCATCTTCGCGAGGATACGCTGGGAGCTGCACTGATATATATTTTTTCAGCGGTGGCAGTTGGAACTCTGCTGATGGACTGGCTGAAATCAGCAGGATTTGTACTGCCCGCCTATCTGGGACCGATGGTTGTGGCCTGTTTCATCAGAAATATCGTTGACTGTACCGGACACCGCGTTCCCGATCATGCGATAGCAACATCCGGCAATCTGGCTCTGCAGTATTTTCTGGCCTTTGCCCTGATGAATCTCCATTTATGGGAACTCAAGTCTCTGGCGGGTCCGATTGCGGTAACGCTGGCTGTTCAGTGTCTGTTCCTGATACTGTTTGTTTATTTCGTTACCTTCAGAATAATGGGAAGAAACTATAATTCCGCCGTACTCTGCTGCGGACAGTGCGGTTTCGGCATGGGGGCCACACCTAATGCCCTGGCCAACATGTCTACTCTTACGGGATTTTACGGTCAGGCACCGAGAGCCTTTTTTGTAGTCTCAATTGTGGGCTCGCTTATTATTGATTTCGTAAATGCCCTGATTATCACGGGGTTCAGTAAGGTTCTGTCATAACAGTAAAAATGATTTCCCCGGATATCCGTAAGGATAATCAGGGATGAAAATGTCCGGAGACAGGATTTTCATGTTCATTCGGTAAAGAAGCTGAAAGTCCATGATTCATAAAGCAGAGTTCATGCCTTAAGTTTAACAGTGTCTCACGGAGAATGAACATCAGATGCGGCAGACCGTCAAAAGAGCTGAATACCGCTGTTTCTGAATTCTTCCCGAAATGAAATAAAAAAGGCATGAATATGATTCATGCCTTTTGTGTCAGATTAAATAAACGCGTCTGCGTTTAATTATTCTGCTTTGCCGTTTTCTTCAGGAAGAACCTGCGGTTCCGATGCTTCTGAACTTTCAGCCGCTTCAGGTTTTACCTGTTCTTCTTCTGCCTTTACTTCCTGCTGGACTTCGACAGCACTCTGAACGTTTTCTGCCTGAGCTTCTGTCTTAACTTCTGCTTCAGCATAAACTTCAGGTACTGATTCTTCCTTTGCTCCGGCTTCGGTCATTGGAACAGTGGTGAGGTTTCTGATGGAGCTTACTCCGGCAAAACCGGCTGCTTCATTGAAGAGCTCATTCTGTTCGGTTCCTGATGAAGGTTCAACGACAGGAAGTTCACCTGCTTCCGGTTCGGTCATTTCAACGTGAGCCAGATTGCTGATGGAACTGAAGCCTGCATGTCTGCCGCATGCTCCGGTAGGAGTTTCGGTTTCAATACCGGCTGAAGGAGCAACCTCGTCAAGATCGCAAGGTGCAGGTTCAGTCATGGCTACAGCCACGAAACTTACGTTGGAGATACAGCCGATCCTGGCAGGAGTTCTGTATTCAAACGGAACAGCCTTAGGAGTTGCAGGTGCCGTCACAGCGGTTTCTGCTGCCGCAGCTTCGGTTTCAACCGCGGTTTCAGGTTTGGCAGCCTGCTGATTCTGGCGCGGCTTGCGTTCCTTTCTCTGGTTTTCACCGTTCTGGTTTCTCTTCTGCTGCTGTTTGCCGTTTCTTGCAGGCTTTTCAGACTTCTGAGTCTGCTGAACTTCAGCAGTGTTTTCAACTGCGGTATGTTCAGTCTTGACTGCTTCTTCCCTGCGGTTGGCGTTCTTTCCTTCCTGAGGATGATTCTTCTTGGCGCTGCGGTTTCCCTTAACCTGAATTTCTTCCTCGATAACAGGTCTGTTCTTGGACTTGTTTCCTGCAGGTTTCTGTGCCTGAACAGCAGTGTTCTGAGCAGGTTTTCTGCCTGCCTGGGTGCTGCGGTTCTTTGCTCCGGCCTGATTTCCGGCAGGACGGTTCTTGCCATTGCGGTCGCGCTTGGCTGAAGAGCTGTCCTTTCTGTTCACGTTTACCTTGGAGATTGAAGGCTTGCTGACGGTAGCGTCATTGATGTCCTTGTCTTCGGCACGGAACAGACCGACGATGCTGTTAAGCATGCGCTTGAATATACCTACGGACTGAACAGGAGTTACCGCAGGAGCCGGCTTGGCAATGCTTTCGCTGATTGCTTCAAGGTTTACGGCAGGTTTCTGCGGTTCGTAACGGTTTCTGCTGCTGATTACGGTCTGGTCTTCATGTGCCGCAGGGAAATTGCTTGGAGCAGGGGTGTTGAACTGAGGAGCGTTACGCTTCATTAAGTTGAAGGTATTGATTTCAGCATCTTCACCGCTTCTGATACGGGCAATTTCGTAGTTAGGAGTTTCAAGAGTTCTGTCAGGTATGATGTAAACGCGTACTTCGTGACGCTTTTCAATACCGTCGAGAGAATGTCTCTTTTCGTTCATCAGGTAGGCTGCCACTTCAAGAGGAACTCTTGCACATACTGAGGCAGTGAAATCCTTGATGGCTTCCTCTTCAATGATACGGATAATTGAGAGGGCGAGAGAGCCGTTGTCTCTGATTGAACCGAGGCCTGCGCAGCGCGGACATACGTGAGAGGTTGATTCACCGAGTGATGGTCTGATACGCTGTCTGGACATTTCCAGAAGACCGAAACGGGAAATTCTGGCAAACTGGATTCTTGCTCTGTCCTGTCTGGTTGCTTCGCGCATCTTGTTCTCTATTTCACGCTGATTCTTAACAGGCTTCATATCGATGAAGTCGATAACAATCAGACCGCCGACATCTCGTAAACGGAGCTGTCTGGCGATTTCCTCGGCTGCTTCAATATTGGTCTGAAGTGCGGTTTCTTCAATGTCTCCGCCCTTGGTGGCCTTTGCCGAGTTAACGTCAATTGAGGTCATTGCTTCGGTAGGATCGATAACGATTGAACCGCCTGAAGGAAGTTTAACTTCTCTCTGGTATGCGGATTCAATCTGTGATTCAATCTGGTAGTGACTGAACAGCGGGTCGCTGCCTTCGTACAGATGAACCTTGGAAATAAAGTCAGGACGAACCATGGAAACATGCTTCTTGACCTGTTCAAATACTTCAGGCACATCAACCAGAATTTCACCGATGTCCTGTCTCAGGTAGTCTCGGATGGCTCTGAGAACAATGTTGCTTTCCTGATGGATGAGGAAAGGAGCAGGTCTGTCGTTGGCAGCCTGCCTGATCATTTCCCAATGCTTTACAAGAATATTAAGGTCCCAGTTGAGATCCTCAGGGCTCTTGCCTACACCGGCTGTTCTGACGATAACACCCATGCCTTCAGGAATGGTGAGAGAATCAAGGGCTTTTTTGAGCTCGGTTCTGTCATCACCCTCAATGCGGTGTGAAATACCGCCGGCGCGAGGATTGTTTGGCATCAGAACGATGTATGAACCTGCAATGGAAATATAGGTGGTTAGAGCGGCACCCTTAAGTCCGCGTTCTTCTTTTTCAATCTGAACGATAACTTCGGTACCTTCTGCGATCGCATCTTTCAGGGTGGATTTGTTGGTGTAAGAAAAACCAGGCTTGTAGTATTCTCTGGCTATTTCCTTGAGTGGAAGAAAACCGTGTCTGTCAGTACCGTAATCAACAAATGCGGCTTCCAGACTTGGTTCAACGCGGGTGATTACGCCTTTGTAGATATTAGCTTTCTTCTGCTCATGTCCGGCTGATTCGATATCTAAATCATAGATTTTCTGACCATCAACCAGGGCAACACGCATCTCCTCTTCCTGAGTTGCGTTTATTAGCATTCTTTTCATTAATTACTGCTCTTATCTGGTTATGGTACAGTATTAACAGCAGAATACGTAGAATATGCCGTCCGAGCTTGTACTAGAATTAATAGCAAGTCTTATCAGAACATGGCACATGCCTGAGTCTTATCTATATCTCAACCGCATTCACTTGAAGGCCCGTAAAAGGGGGAATGCTGAACTTATTTTCACGGTTGCCTGAAAATCCATCGGAAAACCGGAATCTCCTGGTCTTATACCGTGTCTTAATGTGAACCCGGATGTTATCCCGGTTCTTATGCAATCTTTAGTTCGGGTCGATTACTCTGCCTTTCATACGTCTCTAAGAGTTAATCCGTACCTGTATACATCTATTTTTCATTTAACACGCCGGCAGGGTGTGAATCACCTGGAGGCATGTCCTGTGGATATTTCCGGAAGGTATCGGAAGGTACCTTTCTGGTTGGAAATAATCCGCGCTAATTATCTCATTATTAATTACTCAGTGGCAATAAAAAAAGCAGAAATAATGTTAAAAAATGTTTGTTTAGGCGAATATTGAACACTTATTCTGCATAATTATGCAGAAACGGACATCAGGAATAATTATGTCGGATTATGAAAAACGCATTATTTCCGGGAGTGGAAAAAATTACGGCGGTTCCGGAAATCCCGTTTTATTTATAATCAGGTTGTACACTTGTTATCCACAATTTATTCACCGCCGGTGAAACCGTAAACAGCCGAACGCAATATTAAAGGCACGGGCGGATAAACCGCCGCGGGACAGTGCGGGCGTTTCGGGATCGGCCGCAGACTCAGTCTGTTCAGACCTGCTTCCTGAAAACCGGGTTACCTTTCGACTGCTTTTTCCACATTCGGTGACAGTGTTTTTCTGTTTAGGATACGGGCGATGACAATCATGATGATTACGGCCGCAAAACCGAGAAAGAGCGGCGGAACGTTGCTGTGAAGCACCGGTCTGGCAAGTCCTGCCACCAGAGTGCCCGCCAGCATGGTGGGAACGGCCCAGGCCGGAGGAATGAGTTTCGGACGGTACAGTGCCAGAACCAGAGGTATGAAGATACCGGCTCTGAGAGCCAGCGCCAGTATGTTCCAGGTCAGTATCTGTGATTCAAGATTGCACAGGGAGAAGGTGATGGTGAGTACGGAAATCAGAATAACGGTGAGACGGTTGGTTCTCAGTATCTTTCCGCTTTCGGTAATTCTGAATACCCTGGTCCATATATCTCTGGTGAGCAGGGTGCTGATGCCCAGCGTGAGTCCGGCAATGGAACTTATCAGGGCGATAATCAGAACTCCGAGGGCTGTGCCGGCGAGCGGTTCGGGAAGATAGCGCATGATGAATTCCGGCAGCGCCATGATGGGAGTTACCTCCGGATGCATGGATTTCATGTACATTGAAGCCAGTACACACGGAATTCCCACCGGAAAACTGAGTGCGGAAGCCGCGAAGCAGCCGATTCTGGCGGCTTTCACATCCCTTGCGGAAAATATTGCCTGAGCATAGTTCTGGGCGCACAGAAGTCCGGCAGACATGGATATCACTGTTTCGAGAGGCTGCCAGTATCCCTGTCCGAACATGTCCAGTCCGCGGGGAATGAAATACTCTATGTCCTTCACCTCATGCAGGCCCTTTGACGCGGTATAGCCGATGATCGTCAGCATCAGCCACAGAATCACGCTTTTGAAAAGACCTGAAACGCTGGCTCCTTTGATTCCGCCGAAGTATATGTAAACGATAATCAGGAAGAACAGGATGGCACCGGCCGCGTAGATGTTTATATCCATAAGGTGGGATATGAGGTAGATGGCCGGAAGTACGGAGGCGACGGCGGCGAAGAATATGCCGCTTGAGGAAATGACGGAGGCTACGGGACCGCTGCCGGAACCGTAGGTGTTTATCAGCAGCTGGGTGATGGTTTCGCTGCCGCTTTCACGGAACCTGCGGGCGAAGAACAGGCCCATGAAGAGAAATCCGGTACCGATGCCGATGGTGAACCACCAGGCGCTGAATCCGAAGGAGAATGCCATCTGCGAAGTGCCTATGGTGGCGCCTCCGCCGATGCAGCTTCCGGCTATGGCTCCGGCCACCATGCCTGCCGATGCCCTGCGTCCGTTAAGTGAAAAGCCTTCGGCGGATCTGATTTTTCTGGCGGACCAGATGCCTGCGCCAATGATTAGACTGATGGTGGCAACCATCATGACCATCTGTATTAGTGTAACGGACATAACTGTACTCTTAATTCTGTAATAATCTGTAATCTCTGAAGCCCGACCGGTGATTTGCGCGCGTGTTTTTTTCGTTCACGCGGCGCTCCGGCTGAATGGTTTTGTCTGAATGCGTTTATCAGTCCGTTTCTGGAATTTGATTGTTATAGTTATGGTTTAAACCGGATTATCCGGCAGGGGCGGTAAAGCCCGTGATGTTATCTTTTACGGTGAGGAACCTCGTGCCGGCGTCTCCGGGGTGTTGCCGGTGAATCATCTGCAGACGTCTAAGTCCTCCGGAAAGTATTATAGATCAATTTTTTCCGCGTGATAACGGCATGGGCGGAATTGTTTCTTTATTCTTCTGTTGTATTTTCTGAAGTCTTTATGAACATGTATTCTGGCAGGCATGTAATGTTTATTCCTGTCATGTGGAGAATGTCACGAAAATAAGTTAAAATACGAACCGTAGATAAATAGGGTGATGAAAGAGAGATTACCGTGCAGGATATTCGTGAAGAACACAGGGGCGTAAGTTTTCAGACCGTAAATGAGGATGAGGCCGGCGCCAGAATTGATAATTTTCTGATAAGAGTTCTCAAGGGAGTGCCCAAGAGCATGATTTACCGTATCCTTCGTAAAGGTGAGGTAAGAGTAAACAAAAAGAGAATCAAACCGGAGTACAAGCTTCAGGCCGGGGATGAAATCAGAATTCCTCCTCTGAGAATGTCTGAAGCCAAAGTGATTCTTCCGTCAGCCAATCTTGACAGTGTCAGTGCCCTGAAGGATGCCGTTCTTTATGAAAATGACGGTCTCATGGTGATCAACAAGCCGTGCTTCATGCCCGTTCACGGCGGAAGCGGGGTTTCCTACGGGGTAATCGAGGCTCTGCGTTCCATAAGACCGGAACTTCATTTTCTGGAGCTTGCCCACCGTCTGGACAGGGAAACCAGCGGCTGTCT
>JAEEGL010410678.1_pt1 | contig 13014 bp, 25 predicted proteins | sample 9134231 | NCBI WGS metagenome assembly JAEEGL01 (sample SAMN16246548, study PRJNA631951) | gut metagenome | biome: gut microbiome; feature: rumen; material: fiber-attached | host: Bos | place: Iran: Karaj | collected 2018-10 | reverse complement strand
TAGAAGAATAGATATGTTTTCAAGTGATCAAATTTTTGAAGTGTCGGGCGATATGAGCCAGCTGGAAAAGACTATCCGTTTCGCCATTGACATGAACGGTATCGGCAAGAGCGGTATCTGTTATCAGAAGACGGAGGATGGTAAGTTCTGTCTTGGTTGGGGCGACGAGGAAGGGTGGAGTCCGTTTCCGTTCGACTTCGATCCGCATATCGTGGCTGAAATCGTGAAACAGCACCTTGAGAAGCAGGATTGCAAAGATCCGTATGCTTGGGCTGACGGTTCTTCAGATAAGGGATTTCTCATGAAGGCTATTCCTGAGACGTGTGCCGATGAATACAAGGGCATTAAGCATCCGTTCTATGGTATCGTGAGCATTGAACCGTTTATGAACTTTTATTCAAAATAACATGAGAGAAGACCATATTAAAACGCAAATTCTATCCGATATGGAAGAGTTGCGTAAATTGGAAAAATCCACTGAAAACTTTCGCACAAGCATACGTGTACATGCCCGTTTCCTGTTGGATGAATTGAAAAAGATTGACGGGTGGGAAGCAATGATTGAGCATTGCCGCCCTCATTATGAAGAGAGCACTGAAAAGGGCTATGACTTTTTTGACTGGTGCAGTGTCCATTGGGAAAATGATTGCGTGTATTTCTTAAAGGGTTATTCCGGCGGTGAAGAATACACAGTGCTTACCATTAAGCTGAACGAGCCCTTAGAGAAGCAGGTTAAGGATGCACAGGAAAGGGCGTTAACGGAAAAGAAAGAAAAGGAAGAAGAAAGCCGGAAACGGGAACTTGCCGAATTGAAAAGACTTAAAGAAAAATACGAATTATGATTAAACTTGCTGTTTGTCAGAAAGAGAACGGTGAAATTTATCACGTTCATTCATTTGACTACTATTTTGACAAGGGGTTTTCCGAAGAGAAAATCCTTAGCGAGATAGAGAAATCTAACAAGGAAAAGGGCTATGAGATTTACAAGATAATCGAAGTCCCTTCAGAACTTGAAGAAGTAGTGTCCATGCTCCTTGGTGAAAGGAAGTACAAGCGGTGCAAGGATATTGACGATATTCTTGATTCTCTCGAAGAAATTGACTCGACGATTTCCAGCGTGTCAAGGGATATCTTTGACGCAGCCGAAGCAATGGAGAGATCCAAGAAGGCTATGGAAGAACTGCAGGAAATGATAACGAAAGAAAACAAGACGAAAAAGTAATGAAACAGGAGATTAAAGATTTCGTAGAAGGATACAACAAAACAATGGAATGGAACAAGGAAATCCTCGAAAGTTTCGGTAAAGGATATGTTCATAGTTACACAAAGAAGTTTATCAAAGAATATCTTTCTACGAATAAGATAACCGAAGAGGGGTATGACTTGGAAAACGCTAAGTTGTACACCTATGAGCAAACCGGCACGCAAGAGTTGCAGGCATTTAGCAACAAAACATACGGAACAACGTATTTTTGGTTTAAGCCTGGCGAAACCGAAGAAGAGTACAAAAAGAGAAAAATGGACAGCGTTGGAAGGTATGCCTTAGAGAGACTGAAAGAAATCAGTATGGAAATGGCTGCGCTCGACGGAGAAAAAAGCGAGTTTGAAAGAATTCGGGATGGGCTTAATTTTTAGTATATTTGTAGCACAGAAAGAATTAACATAATAGATATGGAAAAAAGTCAAGAAGAACAGAAACAGAGCATTAGTCCTAGTCAGTATTTTGACTTTCTGAAGGACGCTAAGAACACCATTACCGTTGAGGCGTTGAAAAACTCTTTCGACGTTTTCATTAAACTTGCCGAGAAGTATCAGAAGCTCGGACAGGTGGAGTCGCTCAAAAAGCTTTCTTTCCTTGCCGACACCTTGGTAAAGGAAGAGAAGATTATCGAAATGGGTATTACCACATACGTCTACAAGGACGTGGTGGAAGACTACATTGAGCACGTGGCTGACAAGACTGTGAAGATTATCGAGTTGTCACGATATATGAGAGAAGTCCCTGACGAACTCGTTGACGTTGTTGAAAAAACCAAGGACCTCTTTGATCAGTTCTACGTGGTATTCACCGACTACACGGGCAAGGAAGAGAGAAAGGTTGATAAGGAACGTCGTGACAAGGATCCTATCCTGTTTGGCGTATTCAAGAACAACACGACTGTTTCCGACAGGTTCTACTTCCTCGGAGACTGGGTTGACGAATACTGCGACCTCACCCTTGACAAAATGGTTGAGCAGTACAAGGAGAAGAAAGGCTATGAGCCTACGTCCGAGATTGCCATTCCTGAGAATTCAGAACAGCTTGTGGAAATCCTTAAAACCTACAAGATTGACGATAAGAACAAGACGCAACTTTTTGTTGGTACAAACGAAGCAATGGCACTTCCGGTAAGTTCATATTCCGTAGATGTTGCTGACTCCAATAAAGAAGGCAACAAGAAGGGTTTCTTTGACAAAGTTAGAAGCATTTTCAAGAAATAGTGGACCGCAAAATTGACCTTACCGCTCACAGCGATTTTTCTTTTGGCGCAGTAGTAACTCCGTTAGAAGTTGACGAGTTTGACACATTAGTTAACGACATGTACGATAGTATAAACATGTCAAGCGATGATTATGAAAGACTTGTCAAATATGAAAAAATATTCGGTAGGAAACGTCATTTCACGGATGCAATGACTGTGTTCATGAAATCTGACGAAGAATACAGAAACAGTTACAGAAACCATTGCTGGCGTTGTGGGAAAGAACATAGAATTCCGTGGAAAATCACCAGTGACTTATGCGAAGAATGCGAAGAGAAAATGAGCAGGAAGAAAACGTTTATGGACTATATTTTAGGGTTTCAAAGCATGCTTTCATTCGGAGAAGCAGACGAAAGGGGAAGGGATTTATTCGCATTGAGATAAAAGAAAACCTGAGCAAAACGCTCAGGTTTTTTCGTGCCATGTTTCTTTGTGATTTGGCACGAACGGCTTTTTACGAAGTCTAATGCCGTTATTCGTGCCAACCTTAATAGGCTTCCCCAAATTCTTGTTCCATTTTGTGCTTGTCAGCAACACTGAGTTTCCTGTCTTTCTTAAAGACTTCCTTCGGTATCTGAACCAATGCTTTTGGGTTTGGTAGTCCGCCCTGCTCATGGAGTTTTGTCTGCTCTTCCTCGGAAGCAAGGTGGAAGAACCTGTCTGACGCATATTGGAAACCTGACCGCCAACATATCTCTGCAAGATCCTCAATGTCGAATTTGTCAAAGTCCCACGCTGCGACAAGATTTTTAAGCCCCGTCATAATCCTGTTATCTTCCTGAACAGCGTGCAACTGTTTCTCCCCGATTTTCTCAACGGGATATTCTTCTCTTAGTTTAATCATATTATTCGCTATGTTTTTTCCAGTCGCTGTCGTACTGTCCCTTTATCGTCTTTCTCTTTGATTTATTTTCCGCAATGAACGCTCTCATATCGTCTTCTGTCTTAACACGTTCTTTTATCACGGAAAATTCATAAGGATAAAAAAGGGTATCAACGTCTCCCGTGCTATCAACTCCCCACAAGAGTTTCCAATGGAAAAACAACTTGTCCCAAGCAGTTTCAGGCTTTGGACGCCAAATGATATGGCGATACCGCTCATACCATAAAGGGGTTTTTAAAACCTTAAACTCAATCTCTCTGTTTTTCATATTATTTCACATTGATAAGGCAGGAACGCATTGTCTCAAGTGCCGCTTCGTGCTTCTCAGGGGTAAGCCCTGCACAGCAAGAAGAGTCCACCGTGATATTAGCCCTGTTCGGGAAAGAAGCCTTCGTAATGAGAACGTTGGAAATCACACAGATATCTGTGCAGAAACCGACGAACTCGATTTCAAATTCTTCTTCGTGGACAAAGCTGTCAATGTATTCAGGCATTTTTACGGAACCAAACGTATGTTTGATTACTTCCTGAACGTAAGGGTGGTGCTTGTTGTTCTTGATAGCTTCCTCTACGCTTTTCTCAAGGTGCCAACCGTCGCTTCCCCAAATACAGTGTTCGGGAATTGCCTGCCCCTCCTTGGAGTTAGCGTAGTTCCACTCATAGTGCGTATCGAACGTGCAGACAATAAGGTCGCCGTCAAATTCTTCGATTTTCTTTACGATATTAGGAACGGCTTTCTGCGCTTCCGGATTAGGAAGGGCGCCGGTAATAAAGTCGTTCTGAACGTCAATAATGGCAAGTACCTTTTTCATATTTTACTTCGTTGTTTTATTTTTTTCTTTGCAGAATTTGCAGCCGGGCCAATGGGCCATTCCTCCTTCATAAAGTCCGGCATTAAAAACAAACTCGTGCCACTCTCCGTCATGATAGATGTTGTAGAACCTGAGTTGTTTTTGGTACATTACTTCTAAGTCTTGGCGAACTTCGCCGGTAGGGCCTGTGTGGTCTGCGTTATAGTTTCCGCAGGAAACAATACCAATCAGGATCAAAATGAAACAAAATAACTTTTTCATAGTAATCCCTGTTTTTTAAGTTTCTCCAAGTCTTCGAGAAGACAGTTTGGGTCATGTTCATATCCGGTATAGGCGTCATAAGTACCAGACCGTGAACGCCAAAGTTCAATGTACGTGTGCCCATCAAGTTCAAAACGTCTACCATATACGGCGTAGCCTTCTAAATCGGTATTTTTAACTTGTGCCGATCTGTTTTCGCAACTGCAAACGCACATGGCTAATACAGCCAACAGCAATAATACAATCTTTTTCATATTATTTCTTTTTTTCGTTGATTTCGTATTTGATAATGGAATATAGGCAAGCGGCCATAATACCAATAAGTGCAATTCCAGCTATTATGTTCATTTTTATTCTTTGGGTAATTCAAAGAGCTCGTCAATCGGAATGTACAGGCAATCAGTCTGTGCAGTGCTCGTGAGCCTTGGATAGTCCTTACCTGACGGCGTGTACGTGATAGCAAGTCCGTCGAAATGAGTTCCAGCATAGGCTTTCTTCCATACAGGAAGTTTCACGTTACCGCTATGATACAGCCTCATTGGAACGTCCTTGAGCCATTCTGCAATTTCGTCTCTCGAACGGTTGTTAAGGAAGCCACATACGGTGAGTTCTCCAATAGCGTTTTTAGCAAGATCGCTGTCTTCACGATACTCTTCCATTTTAACGCTGTTCATCATCTGTTTACGAATAGCCGCCTTAGAGAATGTAAGAATAGACTTGCAAACAGATTTTAGCCTATCAACATCATCATCCTCGTTCAAGTTAAGGTGATAGTTGAAATTAAGGCAGGCTTTAACACAGGCTTCAAATTCAGTTAATTTCGGAATATCCGTTAAAATAACGAGATTTTTGCCGGTGTTGTTAGTGCCGTTTGCGGAAACGAGGGTTCCGTCAACATAATACTTCTGCAGTTTCTCGGTATCTTCACCTTTCTTGGTCTGCAAACCGACAATATAAGTCGTGTCGCCAGGACCTTTTGCATCCCAGCAAACAATTCTTACGCTATGCGTACCGTCCTCAGTCTCAACCTTATACTTGCCGGCTTCTATTTGTGGGCGATGAGAAATATTAAATGGAATTCGTCTCATAGTATTTTTGTTTGTTGCTGCAAAGATAGGAAGAATATTTTACTTTTCCAAATTTTCCAACAACTTACCAAGTTCGGAAAGAACGTTGTCATGTTCAACGCCCCAATGGTATAAGGCACCTTTGCAGTAATCAACGAGTTTCTTGTATTTCTTATCCGTATTTCTGCATCCGTCTTGATATGCTTTTCTCGTACGAATGTTGGTATCGTACTTTGTTCCAAGAGCGGGTACGCCAATAGGCTTTACTGCAAGGAACTCATCATACGCCTTCGCTTTTTCAACAAGCCTGTCAAGTTGCTCTACGGGAACTGTTTGATACTCGTCGTCGTTCAGTAACATGTCGTCATAGCAACGCATATATGCGTCACGCTGAGCAAGCGTTAAACGGTAATCGTCCGCAAAAGCGTTTGGCTTGTCGCACGGCCCATTAAGATCTGGGTAGTGATTAAGTGCGTTGAGTTTGGCTTCTTCTCTCGTCATGTTATTTACAGTCTTTCAATCCAACCGCAAGGGCAGGAAGCGGAATGGATAATACCATATTCATGAGACATAATATATTTGTGCCCCTCATACTCCCATTCATCAATGCTGTATCCACTAGACTTAACAACACCTACCCTATGCGAATAGTTTTTCGAACTATTGTTCGAAACTTTACGGGCACGTTTTTCGTTCATGCCTGAAGTCTGCTGATTGTCCTGAGACGGGCTATATGGAGACTGATAAGTTCCACTATTGCCATACTCTTGCTGTTCATACTCACTAACGGTACAACCGGTAGCAATGCTTGACACAATCCCATAGATACAGCCTGCGGCTGCTAAACCGAGAATAATCTCTACTACAATTTTCAAAAATCTGTGCATATCGTTTTTTATTTAAGTTTAATTTCACGAAGAATTTTCAGGAGCCTTTCAAGTTCAAAGTTCCTGTATGCCGTCATAGCATAGGTGCGAGGGTTGTTGTGGTTATATTTGTACTTCTCAATATAATTCTTACAAGCCCTCTTGGTAAGGAAAGCACCCGTGTCTTCACAGATATAGTTTTCCTTCACAAAGTCGTAAAGCTCAAGACCGTCCCATTTAAGTTCGAGGCACATAAAGTCGTAGACATCAGTAATGGAATCGTGATCAACGGCTTCCCAATCTTCGTTAAGCCGTTCTCTCTCTTCTTCAGATAGTGAAGCAAGATAGTTTTCAACTTCCTTCACTGCTTCCTGAAGATTCCATTTACCATCGTCATACACGATATACGTTTCTCCACAGCCATCAGGAACAGCGACATCTTTTGTGTCAAGTACGCCCCAATACACCGGCTGAGCGTTTCCGTCGGTAGTCTGCGTGTTGAGTTCGTTCTGCAAGTCCTTCAAGAACTCGTAATCTTCCTGTGATATTTCTATTGTCTTCATAGTATTGCAAATATACAAAAAAACGCACCCTTTCGGATGCGTCTTTAATTCAGTATGTTGCTGCTAAACCTGTATGTCGTCAAAATTTGTTATTACTCCGTTCTTGTTCAGATAGTGTTCCTCGGCGTCAGTTGCGGAAGTTTTGAAATTGTCTGACTGCATTCCTTTCCTTTGTCCAAGATATACTAGATTATGCTTGAACATATCTAGCATTTTAATTACGTCTCCAAACCCTGTTTTATTTACCACCTGCATATAAGATTTCTGTCCTTTTCCTCGTTTAAATGCGAATTCTATCATCTCTTTTTGCAGTTCGTGTGTTTTTTGTGCGAGGTTGCGAATGTCCAACGAAAGTTTGTCGGCAGTTTCTCCTGCTCTCATAACAGTACCCCAAGAAATCTCTTCAAGAGACTCACGGACGGCATTTCTTATTGCGTTCTCGTTGATAGGATCCGGCTCGCCTGGGTAGTAGTCAGGCCTGTCGTGTTTTTCCTTGCACCATACCTTATCCAATCCACTCGCCTTCACGTCGTTTTCAGACATATTGTATTTGGACTGCATAAGCTGCAGAAACTGATAATAATTTCCGCAGTTATTCATATCCTTTATTACTTCATTGAATAGTTTGTTTTCGTTAATCTTGCTCATATAACATAAATAGTTATATGAACCGCATAAGAACAGGAAAACCCGTGAATTTCTTCACGGGTTACTTCTTCTCGGAGAACTCGAAATAAGCGTCAAAATCACTATCTCCGTAGCTTGGGCTTTCATATCGAACTCTCCATCCTTGTTCGCGGTAAATATCTTCGATATCCAACCAATTATTGTCGAACACTGTCCTGCGTGAATAGGTGTCGCTTATCCTGTCAAGGATTTCGTCTTGTTTAACAGTGGCGGACCGTTTGATTGGAGAATAGTGCTCAACGATAAGTTCGTTGATAGCATCAATGATAATGTCAGGAATTCTCTTCGTGAATTTCTCTTTTGCCTGTTCAGGCGTAATGGGTTTTGACTGAATAACCATAGCAATACAAATATACGAATTTGATCGCTATCATCAAAAAAACCACCTGATTTCTCAGATGGTTTCCGCATTGGTTTACCGTGGCTGTTTCTCCATACTCTTGCGGAGACGTGACTTCTTCCTCTTGATGTTGAAGATGTCCATACCCGTATAGTGATAGACAGTTCTTACGGTTTTCCCATCCTTGTCAACGACTAGTTGGGCATACACCTTTCGTCCACGGCTGTTCGCACGATTGCCATGTTTGAACGTGCGTTTCTTCGTATTCACAGGGGCGGCACCCCATACACCCTGCTTCCCGATAGTTCTTTTTGATGCGTACATAAATGTTGTTTTAAAAGTTAAACTTGTTGCGGGGGTAGGATTTGAACCGTTTATGACGACCTCCAGGTTATGGGCCTGGCGAGCTACCAACTGCTCTACCCCACAATTTATAATTTCGGGCTTATATATTTGGGACGTCTCCCATCATCATTGACGACCTTTGTGGCGCTTCGACCTTGGCACATCGAAATCTTAATACCTCATCGTCCGTTTTGCCCTCCACGACAGTACCCGCCAACTCTGATACTATCGCTTCTTTGAGCCGGAGGAGGGATTCGAACCCACGACCCCGAGATTACAAATCACGTGCTCTGACCAACTGAGCTACTCCGGCGAAAAACAGAAGACAATGTTCCTTTTACCATAAAAAGTTGAAAAATTTTGCTGTACGTCTTCCTTAAAAGTCAAACTAAACACCCCTTGCACTATGTGCAAAAAAAATCAGAAGTCATTGTGTCTCATTTTGCGTAACCATAATTGTTGTTGAGGTTTTGCTGTAGGACTTCCATCTTTACTGCGGCTCAGAGAAAAACTCGGTCATGTAAGCCAAAAGAGACACACCGCAATATATTTCAAAGATCAATTCAGTAGTTCAAATATACGAACAAAATCTGAATGTTCAAAATTTTGTTGGGCTGTCAGGATTCGAACCCGAACCGAGGGAACCAAAATCCCTAGTGCTACCATTACACCACAACCCAATTCCCCCTGCCTTGTCCCACGGCAGGGCGCCGGATTCACATCTTCTCGTTCGTGTTCATGGCCCTCGGCGCCACTATCGCAATGCGATTAACGTGCAGTCCTTGTAACGTGTTGCTGCAAAACCCGGTTCGATCTTTAGGCGTACGGACTGTAACCCCCAAGTCAATTTTAACGTCATAGTTAGGGAGGACGGGGATATTTCAATTGTGCCCCGCGCGGGACTCGGACCCGCACAGCCCCTTCGGGCTATCAGAGCTTAAATCTGACGTGTCTACCAATTTCACCAGCAGGGCGGATTTGTACTCTCCGTCAGACTTGAACTGACATATACCTTGTGAGGGCTTTCATCTTATAAGGATGCGGCTCTAACCGTTGAGCTAGGAGAGCATATCTCTGAAACTCTCCTGTTCAGGAGAGCCACTATCCTAATATTATGTAACCCTTGTTCATTTTCATTTTTTTGTGCCCCCTGCAGGGCTTGAACCTGCGACCTTCTGATTATGAGTCAGCTTCTCTAACCAACTGAGATAAGGGAGCGGTAACTTGTTTAGCAGCGTTCTCCTGCTTTCCTTCTTATCAATCTTACCACATTTCTTCCCAATGAATAGAACTTGCAAACTTTTGTCCAAGATTGAAGTTCTTCATATTTTTGCTTCAACTCCTCGTAAGACGGATAGTTCATACTTTTCATTCTGCATTCGTGGCAACAAAACCTTTTCCTTGTAACGGCTTTGAAAGGTTTTCCGCAGTATTCGCAGACATATTTTGTTTTTCGCTTTGGCTGTTTCTTCTCTAAAATTTCCGTTTTTATGCCATTCAGCGTGTCTTCAATTTTGTCTTTGCTTAAGTGCGGATAATGTATCTCTCTGTGGCAGTTTGAACAAACAAGAATGCACTTGTCGGCTTCTTGTTTCAGTTCATCAATGCTTTTTGACGATATTCGCCTTATATCTAAAGAGTATGATTTTTCTTCTGGGTTCAAATGGTGAAATTCGAGTGCCGAAATTGATTTATCGTATCCGCATTTACAGCATTTACCGCCTAAATATTCTACAAGTTCTAACCGTTTTTTTATTCCCCTTAACTTTTGGTTGTCGTATGATGTGCTCATTTTTGTTTTCGTATATCATAAATATACAAAAAACGTAAAAAAGTATGAAATACTTCATACAAAAAATGAGCAAAAAAACCAATTTGTACGGGATAGGAGATTCGAACTCCTGTGACAAGACTGAAAATCTCGCATCCTAGACCACTAGATGAATCCCGCAAGTAAGTTATCTATGTACAAATGTATGAAAAATTTTCGAGAAATCCAAATCTTACCGACTTGTGATCAATAAATATGTCTTAATCAGCTAAAATTTCGAGAATTTCCAATTTTTCTGAAGCATATCCTTGACAAATATATTTTCCCTTATCCCCGAATGCCGGAGTTGCGCCTTTGTATTCACCTTCATAGATGAAATTACTGTCTTTCGGAATTCTGCATTTGGCAATATATGTATTTAAAGTCCACCTATCCCTGTGGACTTGCAGTTGAAGTTGTGCTTCGCCTAAATTCTTGAATGTGTGGAAACACCCACCGTTAATTGTTTGCCCGTATTCTTCATCACCGTATCCAAACAGAGGTTCAAGATGCCCTTCCCCATAAACTTTACCAATCTCCCATTTAAACAAATAAAAAGGAGAAACGTATTCAGTATAGAAAGTAAAGAACTTTCTTTCAAGAAGTTTATACGCAATGATATCTTCTTCGGTGGTTATTTTCTTAAAGTTTTCTAAACACATATTAGTACAAATCTTCTGAGGCAAGCGGCTTCCAATCACCTGCGGTTAAAATTTTCGGCTTTTGACCAATATACTGAATTTTGTTGAGCTGTTCAACAAGTTCAGCACTCCATTTTGCGGTGCTCTCGTCAATTTGGCCGGCTTCAAAGGCAATCTGTGCGGCTTCAACCCGTGAGACAAATCGTCCGTGAGATGTGAAAAAGCCCATTGCGCCGGGTTCTAACGAAAGTGCCATTCCGAACTTGTCATAGATATCGCCATGACGATACCCGATTTCAATGGCGGCGAGGTCTCCTTTCAATGAACCGTATGGTTTCACCAGTTTCCAAGCGGCGCAAAGGATATATTCTTTACTGTTGTCCATAAGCTTATTGCATTGATTGCCATTGAGCGCCGAACTTGATTGCCTTCGAGATATGTTCCTTGAGAGCACCGCATTCCGTTTCTGAAATCCTTGGATCAAATACGACGCCGGCCAGATACTGACGAATAACGTCATCAATTGTTTTAGGTACGTTTTCTGACGTGATAACTTCGATTGCTTCCCTTACTTCATAAGGAAGCAACGGGGTATTACCCATTTTTGCATTTCCAACATCAATAAGAATCTGTTTCGCTTCGTTTTTCGTCATCATATTCTTTCTTCAGTTTTTGTTTCATTGTAGAACGGGAAATATAATCTGCAATATTCTCCCACCAATTATGCCATCCTTTTTTGGGGTGACAATCTTCCTTGCCGGGAAATCTAACAGTTTTATTTCGTCCGTACGGTTTCATCGTATGATTCAATAAACTCTTTCAGTTCCTGAACGTCAAATTTCTCTTCCTTCGGAGGAACATAAACGAAGCTTGTCACGAGTTTGACAGCATCATCTTCCCAAGACAAATCTCTTCTGAGAACTCTGGACACGAAATCTCTGTCAGTGTTGATGTATTCTCCGATATATGCGTAACCCCACTTTGCTTCCTTCGGGCGTTCATCCTGTGGAATCCAATGCGGAGGACGCTCTGAGTCACTGTAGGAAAAACAGATTTCTTTCTTGTCTGCGTCTTCCCTACCAAGGAACCTGACAAGCGGAACCGTAGAAATAATTGCGGTATTGTCACTGTTCACGCCGATATAGTAGACTCGTTCCTGGGCGTTTGCATTACCATACAAGGAATGGTCCGGATCGCTTGGAACGGTTCTTCCGCGTCTGTTTTTGATTACGTCTCTTCCTGCGATTACCGCATCAGAAATCTGAAGCCCAGCGATACCGCCCTTTACCCAATCGGCAATTTTTGACTTTTGGTCTTCCCTATAGTAGAAAATACCGTCAGCCTCAACAGTTCCGTAACGCTTCACGTACTCTTCATACGTGACTTCCCTGTCCTCATAAAATCTGAGGAAATACAGACGCTCAAGATAGTGCCTTGGAATTTCGCCGAATTCCTTTATGTTATTCGCTCTGTTGCTCATTTCCAACGTCAGCTCTGTCGGTTCCAATATATTCTTGCCCGCTTTGATAACTGGCTACTAACTGCTTGAGACTGTCGTTGTCCTTGCGGAGCGAAACCATCTCTGTAAGAACGTTCTCCTGATATTTGGCAAATTTTTCCCTTTCAGAAAGAAGCATGTTCTCAAGACGCCCTATTTCATCCGCAAGGTGTGCGTTTCTGAACTGAACGTAAACACCGGCAACCTCAGCCAATGCAATAATGGCAAGACAAATAACAATGCCTACCATTTTAGTTTTCCTCCTTATTGTTTCTCTCCCTCACTTTCTCCGTCTCAGCCTTAATGTATTCGTTGAGCAGGTTGATAGTGTTGCTGGGGACTTCCTCGATATTGGTGTTGTCAACAAGTTCGTCAACCGCTTTACCGCCCACCATAAACAGGAACGTCTTTTTCTCAGGAACGAAAATGACAAGCATGCTGGCGATAGCGACAACCCACCAAGAACGGCGGATCCAACGGCTAAGAACATTCCACTCAGCGTCTTCCGGTTCGTACTGTGAATACTTCAGAGGAATGCACACAACCAACGCAAGGGTAAAAACAACAAGGAAAACGATACCGAGCGTGTTAAGCCCATTGAAAACCTGTGCGAGATAAAAAATTTTCTCCATAATTTTTAACTGTTAATTGTTTGTACAAAAATAGTGACTTTTTTCGGAATATCCAAATCAATACCATTGATTGTAGCCGAATGTTTC
>JAEEGL016778326.1_pt1 | contig 13015 bp, 11 predicted proteins | sample 9134231 | NCBI WGS metagenome assembly JAEEGL01 (sample SAMN16246548, study PRJNA631951) | gut metagenome | biome: gut microbiome; feature: rumen; material: fiber-attached | host: Bos | place: Iran: Karaj | collected 2018-10 | reverse complement strand
CTGGATGATCGTCTTGCATGCGTTTCCTTCACTGATCGTCGTGGGCGAATAGAAGGTCTTCTGTTTCTTGGACCAGACGCCCGAGAAGGTCAGAGGCAGGATCTTGAGGATCTCTGCGTTTTTAAAATCGTAAATGATGTTGTCGGGTCGCGGTGCGCCGTCGACCTGTGCCATGATGGCCAGGAGGTCTTCATCGAGCGGGGACGGCGTTGCCGCAAAGGGCGTCCGTTCCGGAAGGTCGTATCTCTTGAAGAGCGTCTTTACGACCCTGAGGTCCTGGCCGAGCTCGACGATCGTATAGTTTCCTTCGTGGGATCTCGTGGCGATGTAGCCCTCATGCCAGGGTTCCATGCCATAGGGCAGTTCTTCATTCTGCTGCTTTTTGAGTTTTTCGATCATGACTTCGATCTCTTTGGGATCGAAGTAGCTGTCCGTATATTCGTTTTCTCTTCTTGTGAAGTCCTTGACCTCCGGATCCTTCGTCTCCCTGAGCCAGGTATAGGGGCAGGGGAGCTTATGGCCGAAGCGTTCTTCGACGAGATCGCTCTTGCGTGCTTTCGGGTAATTATACTTCATCTTTCTTGTAGACCACCTTTCCGTCGATCATTGTCATCAGAAGATTGGCCCTGACGTCTTCGGAGGGAAGCGCGTCATAGATCAGGATATCGGCGTCCTTGCCTTTTTCAAGCGTTCCGACGCGGTCGTCGACCATCAGCATCTTTGCGGAGTTGGCCGTGATCATCCTGAGGGCGCGGACGGGATCCATGCCTTTTCTGACGGCTTCGCCGACCTCGGTGACAAGCAGGTTTTCCGGCGTGACCGGACCGTCGGTCATGACCGAGACGTTGATGCCGCGCTCATCGAGTCCCTTGCAGCATTCAAAATCGATCTTTCCGCCTTCGCCCGGGAAGAGTCCGGAGGAGATCGGACCGAAGACGACGCCCTTGACGTGTTCGTCCTTCAGGACGTCATAGTAGTCGGATGCACCCTGGGCGTGGTCGATCGTGACGTTGATGTCGAACTCCTTGGCGATCTCGACGACCGTCACCATGTCATGCATATAGGTATGGACTTTTAACGGAATCTCCTTGTTAAGTACGGGGATGCCGTGCTCAAGACCGAGGTCATAGGGAGGCATCTTCTTGGGATTTCCCTTTGCGTTGTCTTTCTTTTCCTTATATTCCCTGACTCTTCTGAAGTAATCTCTCATCAGGAAGGCGATGCCCATGCGGGTCATCGGCATTCTGTTGAGCCTCGAATAGACGCCTTTGGGATTGATGCCGGTCGCCGCCTTCAGGCAGACCGGGTGTTTCAGCAACCTCTCGTCGATGTTTCCTTCGTTGGATTTTAAGACGATGCCCCAGCCGCCGATGACGTTGGCGCTCCCGGGGATCAGACAGGAAGTCGTGATGCCGCAGCGGACGGCGATCTTGAACTGCTTGTCGTCGGGAGTGATGCCGTAGTAGGAATCAAGCTGCGGCGTCAGAGGATCGGTGCATTCATTCAGGTCGTCAAGGTCTTCGCCTTCAAGGAAGACGCCGCCGATGTGGGAATGGGGATCGACGAAGCCGGGCAGGACGATCTTGTCCTTCGCATCGATGACTTCAGCTTTCGGTTCATTGATCGATATGGCGATCTTTTCGATCTTTCCTTCATCGTTTACAAGGATGTCGGCTTTGATCGGCTTATCGGATTTCATCGTATAGACAGTACCGTTTTTGATTACATACATCTGAGTTCATCTCCTTCCTTGTAGATGAGCTTTCCGCCCATGTAGGTCTTCATGATTTTTGCCTGGAACGATTCCAGAGGATTCTTGTTCCACAGGACGATATCGGCGCGCTTGCCTTCCTCGATCGAGCCAGTGACGTCGTCGACCGAGAGGATCTTTGCCGGGTTATAGGTCATCATCGGCAGGACTTTCCGTTCGTCTTTCATGATGCGCATCATACTGATGCCAAGCCACAGGACATCTTCTCTGATCTGCCAGCCGCTGTCGACGCCCGACAAGGCGACGACGAGCCCCTTTTCAGAAAGTTCGGCGATGCCTTTGAGATCGAGATTCATGGCTGTGTCATCCATCGTCATGGAATTGGACCTGACGACCAGAGGGACCTTCTTATCGATCAGCCAGGTGCAGTCTTTGCCGATCTCAAAGCCGTTGCACAGTATGACTTTGACTTTATAGGGTTTCAGTATTTCCAGAGCGTTGAGCGCATCATGTTTCGTGTCGACGGAGAGGAAGAGGGGGAGCTTGTTTTTGATGACTTTCTGCAGAGCCTCCATCTTCATATCTCTCTCCTTGCCCTTTTCAATTTTATATTCTGATGCCTTCCTGAACTGCTCGGCCAGCTGCTGGAAGAGCCACATCTTGGATTGCGGAGCGATGTTTCGCTTGCCATAGGCGCGCTTGACGTTGTTTCTGACTGAAGCCTTCATGCCGACCTCGTCCTTCACCAGCATTTCAAAGGGGTTGAGACCGTCAACTTCAAAGACCGCCATCGTTCCGCCGAAGAGGTTGTTGTCCGTCGGCGTCACACCGATCGTAGTCAGACCGAAGGCACCGAGCTGCTGCACGGTGGCCGCTCTGCCGTTGAAGGCGTACTTCACGTTGAGATGGGGCGTGATCGGATCGGAGAGCTCGTCGTTGTCCTGGGAAGAGGGACGGATCTCGGTCATCGAGCCGTTGATGCCCCAGGAAGCCAGAGTCTGTATGAAACCGGGGAAGACCTCCAGTCCGGAAGCGTCGACGACTTCTTCGTTTCTGTTCTTCTTCAGACCTTCGCCGATCTCCAGAATCCTGCCGTCTTTGATGCGGATATCAGCTGAAAAAATCTCACCTTTTCCGTTATGAATACGTCCGTTTTTTATGAGCATTGTCTTATTCCTCCATGCAAATATTATTATACTATATGTAATTGAAAATGATTTCAGAAAAAATAATGAAAATAAAATTGAAAAAAAAAGAAAAAAAATATACAATGTTTTTATCATAAGCAGAGGTTAATGAAGTGAAAAGGTTTATTTTAAAAAGACTGTTCTCGGGAACGATCGTCGTATTGTTCTCGGTACTGTTCAACTTCGTGATCATTCGACTTGCCCCTGGCGATCCGACCAGGCTTTTAGCCGGGAAGGACAATCCAAGCCCTGAAATGATCGCTGCTCTGCAGGCGAAATACGGTCTGAACAAACCGATCATGACCCAGTTCTGGCTTTACGTCAAACAGCTGGCCCATGGCGATTTTGGCTATTCCTATGTTTCGACTGCAAAAGTGTGGGATCTGATCAAGACAAGGATCGGACCGACGCTTCTGGTTGCCTTTACCGGTGCTTTCATCGGCCTGCTTATTGGAACCCTGCTGGGTATCTATGCAGCGCGCAAGAAGGGGAGCAAGGTCGACGTTTTCCTCTGCGGCATTTCCTATGTCCTGGACTCCACGCCGAGTTTCTGGCTCGGTCTGATGATGATTCTGATTTTTGCATCCATATTAAAATGGTTCCCGACCTACGGCATGTATTCACTCAGAGGCAACTATACCGGCTTCGCCAAGGTACTTGACCTCCTGCGGCATCTGTTCCTGCCGGTCACAACTCTGGTTTTACTGAATATTCCGTACTATTTCCGTATCGCGCGTTCAAGCGTCTTACAGACAATGTCTGAAGATTTCATCATGACACTCAGGGCAACGGGCATGTCGGAAAGAAAGATCTTCAATAAATACGTCATGCGCAACGCAATCATTCCGACGATTACGGTTTTCGGTATTACGCTGGCGTATATGATCACCGGTGTTTCGATGATCGAGATCGTTTTTGCGTGGCCGGGCATGGGCAGACTGATGCTGGATTCGATCACCAAGCGTGACTATCCGACACTCAGCGCCATCTATCTGATGTTATCCATCTCCGTCGCGGTCATGACGATCGTGGTCGATATTGTCTATGCGTGGATCGATCCGCGTATCCGTATTGAATAGAGGTGGATTATGAAGAAGAATACATTCAAAAAGATACTGCATACGATCAACAACAATATCCAGCTCAAGCTCGGCCTGATCTTTCTGGCCATTCTGCTGTTTATTGCGATCTTCGGTCCGCTGTTTGCACCGTACAATCCATACCGTCTCAACGACGATCTGCTGATGGCACCCTGCAAGCAGTATCCGCTGGGAACCGACAATCTCGGTCACGATATTCTCTCGCAGATCCTCTATGGTGCTTCAACATCGCTGAAGATCGGCTTTATCGCCGCAATGATCTCGGCGATCATCGGTGTCACCTTCGGCGGTATCGCCGGCTTTTATGGCGGCAAAATCGATCAGCTCTTCAATGAGATCATGAACATCTTCCTAATGCTTCCGGATTTATTCCTGCTCCTGATGATCATCGCGACCTTCGGCTCTTCGATGCTGAACGTCATGATCGTCATCGGCATGACCTCCTGGGTCGGCAATGCCCGACTGATGAGGGCGCAGGCCAAGGCAATCAAGGAGAGGACCTTCATCCAGAGTTCCTACGCGATGGGCGAATCGAAGCTCTCGATCCTGATTCATCATATTCTTCCCAACGGCATCTTCCCGATCATCGCCAATACGACGATGAACATTTCGGGAGCGATTCTGACGGAAGCCGGATTGTCCTTCCTGGGTCTGGGCGACCCCAACGTGGTCAGCTGGGGCCAGATCATCACGGCCGGCAAGGGATATCTGCCCAAGTGCTGGTGGATCTGTACCTTCCCGGGTCTGATGACGATCTTTACCGTTCTTACTTTCTTTTTGATCGGTGAAGGCCTCAACAGAGTGCTCAGTCCGAAGATGGACGCAAACAAGTAGGAGGTATGATATGAGTCTTTTAGAAATCAAGAACGTCAGTATCAATTATCATACCAACGACAAAACGGTCTATGCCGTCCAGGACGTCTCCCTCACAGTCGAAGAAGAGGAATCCGTCGGTATCGTCGGCGAATCCGGCTCCGGAAAGTCGACGCTGGCGATGGGCATCCTGAGGCTGCTTCCGGAAAACATCATTGAAACAAAAGGTGAAGCCCTGCTCAACGGTGAAGACATCTTCTCTATGAGTCAGCAGAGGCTGCAGGAAGTGCGCTGGACGCAGATGTCGGTTGTCTTCCAGAAGGCGATGAACGCCCTGTCGCCGGTTCACAGGATCGGCAAGCAGATGGAGGACATCTACCGCGTCCACTATCCAAATGAACCCAAAGAAAAGATCACGGAAAGGATCTATGCATTGCTGAAGCTTGTCAACCTTTCCGATCGCGTCTATATGTCCTATCCGCATGAACTTTCCGGCGGCATGATGCAGAGAGTTGCGATTGCACTGTCACTGATCTTTGAACCGAAACTGCTGATCATGGACGAGGCGACTACGGCGCTCGACGTCGTCACGCAGACCCAGATCCTCAATGAGATTATGGATCTTGAAAAGAATATGAAGATCGCCCGCATCATGATCACTCACGACATGTCGGTCGTCGCGTCGACCTGCAAGAAGGTCGTCGTCATGTATGCCGGCAGAGTCATGGAAGAAGGAAAGGTCATGGATGTCCTGGTCGATCCCAAGCATCCCTACACGCAGGGTCTCTTGAATTCCTTCCCGTCCTTCACGGGCGAGAAGAAAAACCTGAAGGGCATCGAGGGAAACCTTCCCGACATGTCCATCTATCCGACAGGCTGCGTCTTTGCGGACCGCTGTCCGTTTGCCAAGGATAGATGCCACAGGGAAATACCTCAGCTGAAGGAAGTAAAGGAAGGCTGGAAAGTCGCCTGCTTCCTGATGGAAGAAGGAGGTGATTCAGATGAGTGAACTGTTGAAAGTTGACAATCTGGTCAAGTATTACGTTCAGAAAAAGGTCGTCAAGAAGGACGGCAAGACGCTGAACAAGCAGATCGTCAAGGCGGTCGATGGCGTCAGTTTCTCCCTTGACAAGGGCGAGATCATCGGCGTCATCGGCGAATCCGGCTGCGGCAAGTCGACATTGGGAAGACTCCTGATGAGATTGGAAGACCCGACGTCCGGCGATGTCTACATTGACGGGCAATCGACTTCCGAACTCTTGAAAAAAGATCCTCTGGCTTTCCGCAAGAAATGCCAGATCGTCTTCCAGAACCCCTTTGATACCTTCGACCCGCGCTACACGATCCGCAAGATCCTGTTAAGCGCAACAAAGCTGCACAAGATCGGCGAAACCGAAGAGGAGCAGCTCGACATCTGCAAGAAGATTCTGGAAGAGGCGGGACTCATCCCGGCTGAAGACTATCTGGATCGCTATCCGTTCGAACTATCCGGCGGACAGCTGCAGCGTATCTCCATTCTCAGGAGCATGCTGCTGAACCCGGAATTCCTGGTTGCGGACGAACCGGTTTCAATGCTTGATGTGTCGGTACGCGCCGACATCATCAACATGCTGACGAGACTGGCCAGACAGCACGGATCTTCGATGGTCTTCATCTCGCACGATATTGCGACGACCAGATACATTTCCGACAGAACGATCGTCATGTATCTGGGCAGGATCGTCGAAATGGGCAACACCGACGACATCCTGCACGATCCCAAGCATCCCTATACGCAGGCACTGATCTCCAACTCACCGGACATCGATCCGCGCGTCAAGAAGGAAGCGATCGTTCTGGAAGGCGAACCGCCTACACCGATCGATACCGGCCCGGGCTGCTACTTTGCGCCGAGATGCCGCTTCGCTTGCGAAAAGTGTTTCAAAGAATATCCGAAAGCCGTCAGAACGGCCGATGGAAGAGAAGTATCGTGTTTCCGATACGACGAAAATGGTCAAGACGCCGTCAAGGGCGTTGAAGATAATGATTAGGAGGAAAGATCATGAAAAAATTATTAGTCTTATTGCTTGCTGTCATGTTCTTCCTTGCCGGCTGCTCTAACGGCGGCGGTGGCGACACACCGGCACCCGCACCGAGCGACGGCGGCGAAGAAACTGCTGACGGTCCGGTTGTAGGCGGAACCTACATCGTACCTTCAGACGGTGAGCCTGCGACGCTGAACCCTGATGCGATCTCGGATGACTTCAACTACGCGATCGTTCAGAACCTGTTCCCGCGTCTCTACAAGCTGAACAATGCCTTCAATGCGATCCCTGATCTGGCAACCAGCTTTGATGTTTCAGACGATGCTCTGACTTACACCTTCCATCTGCGCGACAACGCTGTCTGGACCGATGGTGAAAAAGTCACTTCTGCCGACGTTCTCTACACATTCAACGAGATCATTGACAAGAGCTACGCTTTTGAATCCGTATTCCAGTATGTAGATTCGATGGAAGCACCGGATGACTATACAGTTGTCTTCCACATGGCTGAACCGGATGGCTCATTCGTTTCCAACCTCTCATGGTATGGCACATTCATCCTTCCTGAACATGTACTGGCAGGAACCGACTGGATGACCAACGATGAATTCTCCAACAATCCTGTCACCTGCGGCCCGTTCAAGTTCGACGTATGGAACAAGGGCACCGATGTGCAGATCGTCAGAGACGACAATTACTGGGGTGACAGACCCTATCTGGATCGCGTCATCTACACCGTCATCACCGATCCGAGCACGATGTATCAGGCTTGGCTGAATGGCGAAGTTGATGAAATCTCCGGCTCCTACATTCCGGCAACCGATCTGGAAGGTATCATGAAAGATACAGACAACTACTACACGGTCGTCCAGGTATGGCCGTCTCCGTGGTATGTTGCATTCAACCTTGAAAACGGTCCGTTTGCCAACAAGCTCGTCCGTCAGGCTGTCATGTACGGTGTTGACAGACAGGATGTCTCTACAAAAGCAACCGGCGGCTACAAGCCGAAGAATGATCACTTCATCCCTGACAACTATGTCGATGCAGTCAATGATGATGCGAAGGAAGCTGAATACGACCTCGAAAAGGCACAGGCTCTCTTAGAAGAAGCCGGCTACACCAAGAATGCTGACGGCTACTACTTCGAAACGACCTTCACTGTCATGGCCGGTTTCGATGATTTCTGCACAGTCGTTGCCGACAACCTCGAAAAGATGGGCATCAAGGTCAAGCTCGACACCCTCGACTACAACATCTGGGTTGAGAAATGCTTAGACAACTACGACTTTGAAATCACTGCCTTAGGCGGATTCCAGGGACCGGACGTACTCGGTACGACACGTCGTTGGACGACGACCGGCAGCACCAACATTCCGCGTTACTCCAATCCGGAAGTTGATGAACTCGCCAAGAAGGCAACTCAGGCTCCAACCGATGCTGAAAGAAACGGCTACATCAAGGAAATCCAGACCTATCTGGCTGAAGATGTTCCGTTCCTGCTTTGCGTCAACTACGCTGACTACCAGCCGTTCAAGAACTACATCCACGGCAACAACTACGTAAGCGTCTCTGAAGGCGGTTCTATGGAAAAATCCGGCTTCTCCGAAATGACTTACGTCTGGTTAAGCAACCAGTAATCATTCACGCAATTGATTACAACAAGAAAGGCAGAGACGCAGTTCTCTGCCTTTCTAGAAAGGGAAACATATGAATTTTGAACATTTATTGAACAACATTCCCGATTACAAAGTCTTTCTGACTGTCGACGAGATGAATGAAAGCTCCAGAAAGCTGGCAGCCGACTATCCCGATCTCGTCACGATGTGGGAGGCCGGCAAATCCACCAAAGGTGAACCGATCTACGCTCTGAAAATCGGCGAAGGCTCCAGAAACGCCTTCATGTTCGGCTGTCCGCACCCCAATGAGCCGATGGGCTGCATGATGCTGGAATACTTCACCCGCTATCTGTGTGAACACGACGATTTCAGAAAAGAATTTGACTACACCTGGTACATCATCAAGAGTATCGACGTAGACGGCACCAGATACAATGAAGGCTGGTTCAAAGGTCCTTTCACCCTGAGAAACTATGCAGGCAACTTCTATCGTCCGATCGGGTCGATGCAGCCGGAATGGACCTTCCCGTTTGACTACAAGAACTACAAGTGGGATACGCCGATTCCTGAGACGCAGATCCTGATGAAGATCATCGATGAGACCAAGCCCGCCTTCATGTACTCCCTGCACAATGCGGGATTCGGCGGCGCCTACTGGTATCTGACCAGGGAAGCGCCGGAGATCTACGACAAACTCTATGCTGCCGCCGAAAGGCAGAACGTTCCGCTCAATCTGGGCGAACCGGAAGCGCCGTTCATTCCGTCTTTTTCCAAGGCGATCTACAAGATGATCGCCATGTCGGAAGAATACGATTTCGCTGAACAGTATGGCGAAGGAGACCCGGCAGAGACGATGTTTGCCGGAGACTCGTCGGATTCCTATGCGAAGAAATACGGGACCTTCTGCCTGGTTGCGGAACTCCCTTACTTCTATTCGCCGAAGATCCAGGATACCAGCGAACTGCCGTTCACCCGTCTGGAAGCTGTTTTGAAAGGCCTCGAAGAAAACCTTGAGACTTCCAACAAGATGGCATACTACTTCAATCAGTACAGGGACCTCTGCGGGCCGGACAACGATTTCGTCAAGATCGTCGGCAGAAGCCTGGACGAACGACAGAAGAACTATGATACGGAGGTCAACTTCGCAAAGCAGAATCCGGAAAACCAGAAACCCTGCAAGGTATCCGAAGAGTTCGACAACCTGATCGTCACGCAGTTCTACAAGATGCTTTCGTGGGGCTCTCTGATCCGCGGTGCGAAATTCGAAAGAGACAAGCATCCGGGCGGTGAGACTGAAGAGATGCTCAACCGCATCATTCCTCAAATGCAGAAGGAATTCGATGAACTTGCCGACAAGGTCGAAGAACTGACGCAGTATTCGGTCGTCGACATAAAGAGACTCGTCGGTGTGCAGCTGGAGAGCGGCATGATTGTCGCCGATTACGTGAAGGAAAAAGGAGAATAAGATGAAGAAAGCATTGTTCGTCTTGCCTGCAGCTGCCTATCTGCTGTACAGATTCAACGCGAAGACCTCCACAACGAAGATCAAAGGAGACAGCGCGATCAGCGAACTGAAGATGGTCGAGATCAACGGTACAAAGCTTGCCGTCATGATCAGAGGTCAGGACAGAAACAATCCTGTCCTGCTGTGTGTGACCGGCGGTCCAAGCGGTTCCGAGATCATGATGATCAAGAACATAGAAGGTGAACTCGAAAAGCACTTCACAGTCGTTCACTACGACCAGCGGGGTGCCGGCAAGTCCTTCTCCCTAAAAGAAGACTACAAGGATCTCAACTATCATCAGCACGTCGAGGACCTGATCGCTCTGACGGAATACATCAGGGAATATCTGGGCAAGGAAAAGGTCTATCTGATGGGCCACTCCTACGGTACCTATCTGGGAACGCTGGCCGCCAATGAAAAGCCGGAGTATTACAAGGCCTATGTCGGCGTCGGTCAGATGTCGGATATGAAGGAAGCGGAATATTACTCTCTGCTCAGCTGCGCAGAAGCAGCCAAAGAGGCGGGCAACCAGAAGGATGTGAAATATCTGGAATCCATCGCAGACAAGGTCCACAACGGAGAGATGATCTGTCCGAGGAAATACGTCCGCAAATACAAATTTGCCGAACACAAGAAGACCAGGACGGGTTCCTATCTGCTGAAAGGCATCCTCTTTGGACCGGAATACAATATTGCGGACGGCATCAAGATGATCTACTCCGCTGTGAAGTATGCGATGCCGCTGGCAATGCAGTCGGTGGCGGATCCTCTGACGAAGCTCGTTCCGGAAGTGAAGGTCCCGACCTATTTCCTGCTTGGAAAATATGACGGCATGACCAATACGAAGGCAGCAAAGGAATACTTCGATTCCCTTGGCGGAGACGTGAAGAAGGAATTCGTCGTATTCGAGGATTCGGCGCATTCGCCGCAGATCGAGGAAAACGAGAAATACGTCGACTGGATGTGCAACGTACTGCTGAAAGAGAATGAATGCTGAATTCATTCTCTTTTTTCAAAGAACTTATTAAAATAGTATTTATATAAATACGGATTTGATCGGAAGGTGAATTATGAACGAAGTATTATTGTGGATCGACAACAACATCATGTGGGGCCCGGCAATGATCCTGTTTCTGCTGGGGACGCATATCTATCTGACATTCAAGACCGGCTTCATTCAGAAGCATGTGTTCAAGGGCGTCAGTGAGTCTATCAGAAATGACGTTTCCCGAAAGGGAGACCTGTCCGTCTTCGGTTCTCTGATGACGGCGCTTTCTTCGACGATCGGTACAGGCAACATCATCGGCGTCGGTACGGCAATCGCTATCGGCGGTGCCGGTTCGGTCTTCTGGACCTGGATCGGCGGAATCTTCGGCATCGCTACGAAGTACGCGGAGTCTTATATTGCGGTCAAATACAGAAGGAAGGATACGGACGGTTCCTATATGGGCGGTGCCATGACGGCCTTTGAACATCTCAAGATGCCTCTCATGGGCAAGATCTTCGCATGGTGCTGCGCCTTAGGCGCATTCGGCATCGGCTGTTCTTCTCAGGCGAAGGCGCTGGTCGACGTGATGCACAACACCTTCCATACAAACGACATCATCGTCGCCATCGTCATCTGCGTCCTGACGGCTCTGGTCATTTTCGGGGGCGTCAAGGTGATCGCCAGAGTCTGCGAGAAGCTGGTTCCATTCATGTCCATCGTCTATGTGATCGGCTGTCTGATCATCCTTATTATTAATATGCGCTATCTTCCCGAGACGATCGCCGTGATCATCTCTTCCGCCTTCACGCCAAGAGCGACCATCGGCGGTTTTGTCGGCAGCACGATCATCTCGGCGGCCAGAGCGGGCATCGCCAGAGGACTCTTTTCCAACGAAGCCGGCATGGGTTCAGCGCCGCAGGCGACAGCGGCCTCCGTCGCACCGAACGCCGTTAAACCGGCACTGGTCGGATCGACCGGTGTTTTCTGGGATACAGTTGTTGTCTGTCTGATGAGCGGTCTCGTCATCGTCTCCAGCATCATCTCCAATTCCGATATCAACTGTGTTATGGCGGATGGTTCGACGATCTCCGGATCGGGCCTGGTCTCCGCCTGCTTCTCCCAGATTCCGTATCTGGGAAGCCCCTTGCTGACGTTTGGCATCATTACCTTTGCCTACTCCACGATCCTCGGCTGGAGCTACTATGGTGAAAACTGCATCAAGTATCTCTTCGGAAAAAAGGCAATTCGCATCTATCAGGCACTGTGGATCATCGTCATCTTCATCGGCTCGATCGCTTCGGAAGGAGCGGTATGGACAATGGCCGATATTCTCAATGCGGCAATGTGCATTCCAAACGTCATCGCTGTCCTGCTTCTGAGAAAGAAGATCGAAGAGGATACGAGATATTATCTGTCTGAAGGAAGACTTGACGAAAACGATCCGGAACTCATTTAAATCAAATATCACCGTTTTTTCATAAAGCCACATTACAATAAAGGTATGGAAAAGACGAATGTTTTGTTCCTGCTGACGCCGAAGACTCAGGTCGCCTGCCTCAAGGATACGATGAACGTGCGCCAGGCTCTGGAAAAGATGAGGGCGCATGGCTATACGGCGATACCGCTGATCTCGGAAGGAGGCGAATATCTGGGCTCGATCTCGGAAGGCGATCTGCTGTGGTATGTTGTGCGTGGAGATCAGATCTCGATGGAAGATCTGGAGAACGTGAAGATCACTAAGCTCCTGCGCAAAGACAGGCTTCCGGCCGTCACCGTCGACGCCGACATGAATGAACTGACCCAGCGCATCGTCGGTCAGAACTTCGTACCCGTCGTCGATGACCGCAATGTCCTGATGGGCATCGTGACGCGAAGCAGGGTCATGCAGGAATTGTTTAAAGGTTAAAAAAGACCGTACAAATAAGGCGATTGTTATTGAATAATTATATGAAATCCCATATAATAATAACTGCCTTATTTTTTTAACATTTAGCCCCGGAAACTAAAAGGAGAAAAAATATGCGTCAGACAACGATGCTGAAACCAGCAGAAGTCAAAAAAGACTGGTATGT
>JAEEGL015080930.1_pt1 | contig 13015 bp, 15 predicted proteins | sample 9134231 | NCBI WGS metagenome assembly JAEEGL01 (sample SAMN16246548, study PRJNA631951) | gut metagenome | biome: gut microbiome; feature: rumen; material: fiber-attached | host: Bos | place: Iran: Karaj | collected 2018-10 | reverse complement strand
TTTCTTTGCGGTGCGCTTGGCAGCCGGTTTCTTGGCTGGAGCCTCCTTTGACTTCTCGATCTTGGCTTTCAGCTTGTCTTCTTCTTTCTGCATCTTGTCGATCTTGGCCTGCAGACGCAAGATAGCCTTGTCCTTCTTCTCCTGACTTCGTCATTGCATACCCCAAAATTCTTCGTTGAATAGTTTTTCTATGGGCTTATGCCGTTTCATGGGCATGGTCTTGACGTAATGCGCCTTGTTCTCAGGCATGTAGATGCTAATGGTAGTCACCGTCTTTGCCATGTTGAGAACCTTATCCACACTCATGTTGATGTGGTTGAGTTTGAGCAGCCGTTCCAACTCCTTGTACACTTTCAAAGCCACAAAGCAGATGCAGACGTGTGCCTCTATCCTTCGGCGCGTGAAGTGGAACATGGGCCGTATCTCTATCTTTGACTTGGCTATCCTGAAGGCCCTTTCCACATTCCAGAGATTATGGTAGGCCGTCACGACCTCGTCAGTGGGGATGACTGTGTTGGTGAGGTAGCCCTTCAGTCCGTCCCACCGCTCGTCATCCCGTATCCTGTCGTAGTTGATGCTGACCTTGGTGTTCCCGTCCATGTCAAGGAACTTGTTGTAGCCCCGGCGGTTGATGTTCTCCTTGCTCAGGTGCCCCGCCCTGTAGGCCTTCTCCAGCCTACGGATGCCCTTCTCGCGGTTGTGGGCGTCCTTCTTTGCCCGATTCTCCGAGTATCCGACGAGCAGGCGGCGGCCGTGCCCCTTGTCTATCTCGTGCATCACGCCGTTCTCCTTGGCAAAGGAGAGTATACGTCGCTTTACAGCCTCCGACTCATTCTTGATGCGGCTCCCTATTATGTACTTGCAGCCCTCCGCCTCAAGCTCGCTGATGTTGTCCGAACTCATCAGCCCGGAATCCGCCACGACGATGAAGTCGTCAAGGCTGTACCTGGCGACGAACTCACGGATGACGGGCAGCATCGTGTGCCCCTCGTACTTATTCCCCTCATGGATGCAGTAGGCCAGTGGGTAGCCGTCAAGGCTGACCAGCAGCCCGAGGATAATCTGCGGGTTGCTGTGCCGTCCCTCCTTCGAGAATCCCGTCTTGCGCAGGTCGTCCTGACGGTCGGTCTCAAAATAAAGCGTCGTCACATCGTAGAACATCACGCCGATGTGGCCACCCAGCACTTCCATCGTGTGCCTCACGCTGATGTCCTGCACCAAATCCTTGTGGCAACTGCTCAGCTTGTCCAGATAGCGGTATATCCTCGAGAGGTCCACGTCCTCGTCATAGTAGTTCTTCAGGTACTCCACCGTAGCCGCCTTGCTCGCAGGGTACGACAAGCGGCTCTGAACCAGCTTGCGGAAGACATTGTCCTCTATTCGGTTGAAACCGATGCGGTCGAACACACGGTCCAAAATCAACTCCGTGCCGTTGAGAAGGATGTTGTCGATGTTGGACAGCACACGCTCGGTCATCTCACGCTCATACTCCAAAGCGCGGCGTTCCTCGCCGAACAAGTCAAGCTCGGGCTGGATGGACAATTTACGCCGACGGATCCAGTCCAGGCCTTTCTGCTCCAATTGCTCAATCTCGGACTTATCCTTAGAAATGCCGATTGTAGTCAACTTCTCGTACCTACCTTTATACTTTGAAGCAACAATCACGCTGACTGAACCAGAGCGGTTCTTGATCTTCTTTACGTACATTTTATGTTAAAAAACCTTTTGCATACCCCAAAATCAGGGTATGCAAAAGTACAAATAATTCTTTATCAGGGAGTTATATTTTAACTAAAAAATGAGTGACGAAGTCAGGAAAAATCAAGGGGACACTGTCCCCTTGATTCGAGAGAATCCTTATAGACCTGAAGAATGTTATCTCTTGATCATGACGGGGCGGATAGTTTGAGGGGAATGTGCACCAGCAGATGGAGTGGGGTTATATCCTGTTTTCGCTTCATTTCGATGATCTACATAATTGATTATATCGTTATACTCATTACAGTAGATTTCAATACCGCCCCCAAAGCCTCTTTTCATCTCACTACTCCTATAACGTGCTTTATAATAGTAATCATCAGAGAGGTTTCGCAATCCATGCATCATCCCAGGAATAATTGGGGTCATATCTTTCGTCTCCTTTTCATAATAATGTTCCACACTGTGCGTATTGGGCAAGATGATGGTTTTGCCATTCATTCCTCTGAACCGGTAGAGATTATTACCAATCCAATCAATGGTACAATATTTTATCAACTCATCAAGTTGAGCATAGGAAGGAATTCTCCATGCGCCGCCCCATGACTGAGTTGCCACATCATATCTCGTCCCGCCAATGTCGTAATAGATGTAATCCACCTTTTGTGTTCCAGGATTATAATAGGGATAATTCTCTATAGGTGGTTCGATCCATTCATATTTTGTTGTATTTTTAATCCATTTCCAATATTCGTCAAAATCAACAATTTTGTTGTTTACCGTTGCAGATCCATCATCATGCCAATGGTCTTCAAAGTCTTCATTTTTTGTCATTTGATAAAAACTTCTGCTGACAGGTTTTGTGTCGGCCCACATATAGTGCCCGCCCTCCTCTTCAGGATGGTTGGCTCCCACGTTGCAGCATGCCCACAGCGTGCCGCTGGGCAGGCCGAGATCGATGGCGTGAGGGTGATTGTTGTCGGGGCAACTGCCATTGCTGTAGAGGTCGTACTCCATCTGATAGGTTTTTAAAGAACCCACCTGTATTTCTTCTTCTCCATCAAATTGTACATAAGGACTGAGTACCACCGAGCGCGAGGGGTTATCATTATAATAGGACTTGCTCTTGTCATGGTAATAGAGTCCGCCGAGGTTGGCACAGGAGATTTTATGGTCTACACCATAAATATCATGGTAGATATAGCCCCAGTCCTTCACATTGTATGCCTTTTCCGACAATTGTACGGTGGTGGTGGCATCATACTTATAGAAGTAGTGGATACCTTCATACTCAAAGTCCCTCAGATTGGAGTAGTGGGATCCTGTCTGCTTGAAATCGAGTATGCGCACAGGGAAAGGTTTCTTTTTGATGGGAGTAATAGGATTGGCGAGGAAGTCGAAGCCTAAAACTTTCACCAACGGATACAGATTGTAGTCTTTCTCATCCTCGAGGTTCTCCACCAGCGCATACCACCGACGGCCATCCTTCTGATATTTTTCCGTACTGTAGTTGGTTTTCACTTCTGTGCCGTTCTTATCCAAGATTTTGAACCCCACGGTTACAGGCAAGATGCAATTGCCCGTCATCGACATGGCTGTCTCGGCCGACGTGCGGGGCGTGTAACTCTGCTCAAACTCCACATCGGAGAATGTGGGCACCAGATCCCTCTTAAACCAAGGCCATGAGTGAGATATCGGAAAATGGTGGGTATACATAAGAAGCGGTGCATCGGCGATGGCTAAGAAATTGAGAACAGTGCTACAGCTTATGCTGCTGGCTTTCAATGCCTCATACACCTTTGTCTCCTTCTTGGCTTCTGCGATGTCTTTATTAAAGAGCACCATATGGCTGTTCAACTCAAGGCCTAACTCGCCACGGGCACAGATTTTGTCGAGGTCGGAGGCCAAAAACGACAAACCTAACTCAACAAATAAGCCTATACCTGCCGTGCCGTCAAGACATCCCTCAATGTCATAATTCATCGAGGTGATACGGGCTACGGTATTGTCGCGAACACCTTTCTTCAGGCTCGCATGAAACGACCTTTCTACGAAAAAGTGCTGCTTTAAAGTAGTCTTTACGGAGGCCATCAATGCCGCCTGGATATAGGCACCTGGTTTCCAATAGAGCTTCACACCAGGAGCAACTGAGCAGATGTCATTATCTTTAGATGGCTTAAGGAAATCAGATTTATACTCCAGCCCTCCATACAAGCCATATTTCTCTATAGCATCAAAGTCACTCCTTATATCGAAATCGAAGCAGGGACCAAATTTCTCATCGATGATGATCGAACCTTTCACGGTCACCGACGGCTTAAGAGTGTATCCGCTTTCAATGGTGCCTTTCAAAGCAAGATCACTATTAGGCATAACTTTCGCAGCGATGTCTTCTGTGGCATTAAATTGGTATTCAGGGAGATTGACAGTTGCCGTCACGGATTTCACACCCTGGGGACCTGGCGATTCCGATGCCTTGCTGACCACCTTGATGTCAGACACATGATAATATCTCTTGAAAATATCGGAGAAACTCACGGCATCACACTCCACGGTAGTGCCACTCACCTTCTTGACACGGCCCATGAAACCAAAAGGCAAGTTATCGCCCGTCTCTTCCGACAAGAGCTTGTCGCCTACCTTGGGAAGGAGGCTGGCTGGGATGTTGCTGGCAAACGTCAACGTCAAACTGTCACATTTTTCCACATAAGAAAACAGGTTCTCTTCCATCCGGATGACATCTGGCTGGTAGATCGTCGACGGCGTGATAAAACTGATGGAGTCGATGTTGGCTAACGGGAGTTTGCAGAGACTGTCATTCATGACAATGCACTGCAACACCGGTTCGTCGTGGACCACTCCTTCTTCATCCTCGAAACTATAATAAAACTCGGTGATTTTATGACGCAAAAACGTGTTGATGTCGCCGTCTTTATGGTAGACGTACATCACGTCGCCGGTTTCCTGGGCAAAACCTGTTGTGGCCATCAGCACCAGTAACAAAAGGAGGGATAAACGCTTGATCATGGCCGGAGGATTTTAATAGATTTGCCGTTGATATTCAAGATATAAACCCCATGAGGGAGTTGCGAGAGAGGAAGAACAGCCTCATTGTCACGGATGGTGAGGCGCACGGGCTGACGGACACCACTGATGTCGTAGACCTTGACGGCATTCGCCTCAGGCACACCACGGAATGTCACCTGGTCCTCATCAATGCGGAAGGCCGTCTCAGAATGGACCGTACGGATACCGGTGCTGATGTTCTTGTAGGTGAAGCCGACCACTTCAGACTTGGTGAACTCCAAGTCGAGGACAGCCGACTTGACGGTCATCTTGTCTGCCGTCATCTGGACGCGCGGCATGGTGAACAGTTCCACTTCCAGGATTTGGCCGTCGGATTTGTGGATCACGAGTGTCGGATCCTGGGCACTCGCCGTCATCGACAGGAGTGCCACAAACAGCAGGATAAGTGATAATTTCTTTTTCATAATATGAAATATTGAGTTATGATAGTTATTAGGCGTATCGGTTTTTCAATGGAAATGTGCATGGATGTTGTTTTTCAATGGAAATGTGCTAAGCAGTAGTTTCTCAATGGAAATGTGCAAAATATTTTACTTCACAAATTTACAAAAAAAATGCGAACAGCCAACAAGTAGCGCATAGATTTTGATGAATTGGGTGTTACAAGTGATGAAGTGTTCGTTTTTAATGACGAACGGTCTGTGTGTATTGCCCCCGCTGACAGGGTGTGGGAACATTGTAATTGAACATTGGTAATTGCCCAACATCTTGTGCACATTGCCCCAAAGGGGCAACAGAACCCCCAGACTCCATTCCGACAACGAGAATCAAGCACACATGGATGCTCTCAAACGAATAACAAGAAAATAAAAAAGGAAGAAAAAATTATACAAATGACCTTTTTCATCCTTTTTGTGAGTGCCTTGGCACTTTTTCAAATTTTAATCTCTTCTTTTTCAGCCTTTTTTATTTTATTCTTTTAATCCACCTATTAGCATCAAGCATGTGGATGCGCTCAAGCGAATATCAAGAAAATAATAAAAGAAATAATCTGTAATAGGGCATTCTCCCCTTTATTCTCCTGATTCTCCCCCATGAAAAAAACTAGAAAGAGGTAAATAATTCAGATTTTCTGTTTATCTTTGCCATGCCATGGATGGTTTCGCTTTTCTTGTTATGCAGCACAAAGGCAAGTAAAAATTCATTCACGGCAAAAGCCATGCAACATATAGTTGCTCAAAAACTTATAAAATCATTTATTACCAAAGTGCTGCAAGAATGTAGGATGAATATGAAAAGGATATTATTGAGCATATTTATATTTTGTGTTGCGCTCATGACCCACGCACAAAGTGTGGACTCGCAAATCCAGAAAATACGCGATTTCTATAACACTGTTCAAGAACAAGTGAAGAAGGGATACAGCACCGATAACCCCATCGGCACCGCCGTCATTGACCATATAGCCACCTACAGTGCCGTGGGGTACATCAAGGGGAAGACAGAGATTTACACCTACCTCTACGAAGGCGAAGAAACAGATGACGAACTCTTCAACACCCAACAGGTGGTGATGATACGCGAGAACTTCGAGCGGGGACCATGGCAACAGTACCGCGAATACCTCTATGACCCTGATACCCGGGAGCCCATCTTCTGCTACTTCCACGACATGAATCCCGATACCGGAGAGTTTGATGACCATCGTTTCTATTTCTCCAAGGGAAAACTTCTCAAGGCACTGCCCGCCTCATCGGCAAAAAAAGCGAAATCGGCCCTCAACATCGCCAACGAGATGAAGGCCTACGGGCGCTCCATCTTCGAGAACTCACCCACAAGTCTATAATGAGAGAATCATGAATCAGGGGCTTTCCAAACTATTATTCATTACATTTTTTATCTCCACGCTGGTCACTACGACTTGCGCTCAAACAACAAAATCCATGGAAGAAGACAGAAAAGAGGCGGTTCCACAGTATTATTACTCAGAAAAGGAATGGGATAAAGTTTCCAACTACATCGAACAACAATACGGGAAATCTGATTTTGTGGGACATGAGATTGTCTCACCCGACATCCATTGCGACATCGTCATAGTCCCACCTACCGAGAAACAGCCCTATTACAAACTTGTCACGATGGGCGCTGGGGCCTATAAGATGAATGTCCCCAAGGAACTGAGATCGTATGTTTGCGACAGGGCGGAATACGTCATCTTCCTTCCCAAAGATTGGGATATAGAATCGGACAAGGAAGAAGACTACTGGCCTATCAGGATGCTGAAAAGCGTTGCCCGTCTGCCTATAGGGGCAGAGGACTGGCTATGCGATAGCCATGATGTTCAGTTGACCGAAGACGGAAGTCCTGTGGCTGAAAACACGGGATTCAATTCCTGCGTTCTTTTGGCTTCCTCTGGTAAAAATGGACAGGAGGTGAAACCGCTCAAATTGGGATTATTCGGCAAGAAAGTGGCCTTTTACCAACTATATCCTCTGTACCCAGAGGAATTACAATTCAAATTGGAGCATTCTTTCGATGAACTGATGGACAAATTGGATGCGGAGAAAAACATGGTTATCAATATTCATCGAAAGAATTACTGCAAGTGATGAAAGGATAATGGTTCTTTATTTGTAGCATATTCCGCAGGCATCCCGCCCCATCTCCTTGGCTTTTGCTAAAGTAACTTTTTCTATGGATTCCGAACACTTGTTTAATCCATTGCAATCTTTCGTAGAGTGGTATCTCTTCGACTTTGGACCAGTGCAGATATAGACATAGGTCACACTGACTTTGTGGAATGTATTGTTAACAGAAACGTTTCCTGTCAACAGCATGAGCGTCAAAAGTAATGCCTTCATAATAAACTCCTTTAGTTACTTGTCTTTAGGATCAGGGTGATCGGTATTTGATTGCAGAAGGGCTTCGGCATCCGACAAGACGATGAACACTGCGGAAAATCAACAAGATTGGCAGAGTGACACAGCTCTTCTGCAAACCGAAGCACCTTTCGGCAGCAAAATTAGCAAAAACACTTCAAATCAGCAAGGGGAGACAGAAAATTATAATTCATTAGGGAATAAGATTCACATTCTCTACCTGTAAGAAAAATGGTCCAAAATTTTGAGGATTGTATCCTTTTTCGTAAATTTGCCAAGTAAGTTCCAAAACAATCGGTTTCAGTGCCATCAGCACTGGAGGGATAGAGATTGTTTTCATTGAGTTCCAACATCTTTAAATTACAATATTATGAAAAAGATTATTTCGTATGTATGTATGGCGTTAGTGGCGCTGTACTTGATTTCTACTGCAATAGAATATTTCGAAGACATGAAGCGTGAGAAAGCTCGCTCCGAGCAGCGTACCAACTTTGACCCATCGAAGACCATCGGCGGTCAGATGGTCAATAATGTCATCGACAACATCAATGATGTGATTGAACCCGGTGATGACGCTGATCCGATACTCGGCAAAGCATATTCCGATGCCGACGGTGAGGAGTGGATTTTTACTAAGAACCCCAAGGGAGGCCTTCGGGTATCGTTCAACAAGAAGGGTATAAGCGTCTACGACCTGGAGAAAATTGGCACCGGTGTCTACAACACCTTCTTCCCCGACAAGTATGCTGATGCCGGCTACATTATCCGCATGATAGATGAAGGCCGCGCCATCGAGGTACAGCAGGGCAAGGGTGAGAGAAAGGTCAAGGCCATTTTCAAGACAGACTCCTCGACACTCGAAGACTAACCAACGAATATCAACCTAAAAAATGTTGACGATGAAGAAGATTATCTTTTGCCTTATGGGGCTGGTGCTGATTTGTGCTTGCGAATCAGAATCCGACGGCATGCCTCGCGAAGCGCTGGAACAGTATGCCAAGTCGCACATTGAAAACCCCGAATCGTATAAATTCGACGATATATACCTCGAATTTGAATACACTTACAATATGCCACTGGTCGAATACAGACTGAAACTGCTGAAATATATAGAACAGCCAGGTGTCGACACGGATGCATTGAGGGCTGAGGACGACAAGTTGCAAGTGTTGCTTGACGAGTTTGGCTTTACCAAATTCTGCAATGAATATCATCTCTGGTTCTATTGCAAAGATCCCGCCACTGGTGAGAAGCAGCGGAGGGCGGTGAAGGCCCGCTACGATTTGCAAGGCAACCTGATGGGGATAGTGATGACGCCAGACTCTTTCCCAGAGAATCCCGCCGTGCAGATACTGAGAGAACAAGGACGCTTAGATTTCATCTCTCATCCTGAATGGTTCCCTAAGCATTAGGAAATCACCTATCCCCTCTATTCATCACCTAGAAGTGCGTATATTAGAATAAGACAAAATATATCTGGTAAAAGCTATTAACATCGCATTTTTTTCTATCTTTGTCATGGCTGTCAGAGTTGTATTGACTTTATAATGCACCGCTAAAGTAAGTATAACTTCCGACACGCTAAAAGCAAAAGCAAGTTATTGCTTGTCAAGCACTTATAAATATCATCGAATCAAAGTGGTGCGGAATTAAGATTTATACTACGACTTTGTCTTCGTCTACAAAAACAAGGTTTTTGCCACCATGCTCACCCATTTTTTCAAGCCGAATGAAATCTATGAAAAATCCGATTCTGAGTTGGAAAAATTGATGTCACAAAGTCTTTAGAACCACGTATATCTTCAAGAATTAGGGAGACCTGTCCCCCTAATTCTTGATTCTTTCCATTATAACCAAAAAGTTATTCCTCCTTTTTGTGAAACGCTTGCGTTTTTTTCTGGTTTTTGTCAACGCCAAGAAGGTCTTATTGCAGATTTTTTCTTCCTTTTTAATTTTCTTGATTTTAGTTTGAGCGCATCCACATCCCGCCGTCATCTTTTGTCTTTTGACAGTCTGGCCCGTCTTGTTTCATTAATTCCTCCAAAACCAACCAAGATGATTTCCTCTATGCGGAAATATGATACTCCATCAGCCATGCCATCGTTATTTACTTCTTCGATTTCTAAAATATCGGCATCGAAACTTTTCACCCAACCATAGCACACCATATCGCAATCCAACTTAATCTGTACCAAAAGTCTTTTCTTATGGCACAGGCTTAAAACCTCATCAAACAGGTCTATATCCGTCCAATAGCCTTTCGGCAACTCGTATTGAGGTTGTTGGGGCTTGATGAAATGCAGCATGTTTCCCAAGTATATGGTGTTTTGCTTGATTGAAAACACAGCTTCATTGCGCATCACAAAGTAGCCATCATCGAGATCGTTGTTGTCGAAGCAATGAAACAAGAATTCGTCATCTGTACATGCAACAATATACCCCGTGGCAAACCTATCGCAATCGTTGCGGTTCGTGTAGATTTCAATAAAACTGTTTGTATTGCAAATATTCTTAATAATGTCGTTCATCGTCTCTTTCTGTTTGGAGAATCAAAAATGTCCCCTTGATTCTCCTGCCTTTGGTCTCTTCCCCTTGATTCCCTAAAAAGTTGTGCGACAGGCTATCCTTCGCACACGGCTAGCCCAACATAGGGGACTGTGATAGCCAAGCGTCCCCCACCGAACTTGCTTTCACAAAGATACGGCAAGATAATGAAAAAAACAAATTATTAACTAAAAATTATGGCAATAGGAAGTGGCACAACATGTGCAAGTAGGGAATCAAGGGGCCAAGTCCCCTTGATTCTCCAGAAACACATATACTTTTAATGCTTTTACAGCATGAATTTATTAATATGAGAGATTATATAGATTCAGCAAATTCATTAGAACTTATCAAGGTTGACAAACTCAGGCTTAATTTGGATGTCTTAAAAGAAATCGCTACGCCAGTCAAACCATCTTCTTATTGACCCTCATGAAATGAAGGATTTCAAGTGTATCATTAATCTCTCTAATCTTTTTATCAGAGTTAATTGCTATTAAAATTGGAAGACCAGTAAAATGGCATGAGGAATTAGCTTTGTGAGAAAGTGAATAAATTTCAGCCCCATTCTCAACAGCAAAAAGACAGCATTTGTCATAGTTCTTACTATGAGCAAATTTGATGGCTTCATTTATGTGAATTAATTCCGGTATCATTTTTATCTTTTTCCCATGCCGCAAATATAGGTTGTAAACACATATACTTTTAATGCTTTTACAGCTTTTGCTTGCTTTTTTCTAAAAATATCTTTAACTTTGCGTCTGTAATCCTGTCATAGTCCAACCTACCCTGTCCGTTAGATGACTTTTGGTAAGCAACTGTGGCAGGATTATCGTATACTTCCACGTTGGTGACAAATGTAGAGTGTATACCACTTTCGTTTTTCTTTCTTTGAACTATGAAACGGACATAATATTCTTTTCCATCCATCTTTATCTTGTGTTGTAAACACATATACTTTTAATGCTTTTACAGCCGTGTCGTATGTCCATCTCGCTGCCTGCGACATCGACGTGATGCGTTCCGGCACCTTGACAGACTTGACAAGCTCCTTGACACGCGGCAGGGTCATAAATTCTTCTACGTCGCCAGTGCCAAAGTTCAGACTAACGGAGTCAGACACATTGTCTCCATTCTCCTGATCGGTGGAAATGGAAGACTTCAGATTTCCCCTTTCTCCCTCATCTCCTTGATACGAGCCCTTACTTTCGCCCAGTGCTCCTCTTCCTCTGGCGTCAGTTTCCGTCTCTCCGCGTGAATTTGAGGCGGACGTTTCATTAGTTCTTTCAATTCCTCCTCTGTCAAGTCCGGAACGCTGAAACCTTGATGACCGGTTCTCTTTTTTTCCATAATTACTATCTTTAAGATATTCTACTATTTCGTCAATTTTGCTTGTAAGGTATTTGTTTTTGAAATCAGAACTATTGCTAAGGAATCCATATCTTCCATTCTCTATTTCTCTTTGTATCAAAGTACAGTTGTAAACACATATACTTTTAATGCTTTTACAGCAGGGTCATAAATTCTTCAACGTCGCCAGTGCCGAAGTTCAAGCTAACGGAATCAGACACATTGTCTCCATTCTCCTGATCGGTGGAGATGGAAGACTTCAGATTTCCCCTTTCTCTCTCATCTCCTTGATACGAGCCCTTACTTTCGCCCAGTGCTCCTCTTCCTCTGGCGTCAGTTCCCGTCTCTCCGTGTGAATTTGAGGATGACGTTTCTTCCAGAGTTCTACCTGTTCTTCTGTTAGATCTTGTGCTTCGTAACTGTTTTTCTTTTTGTCCATATTTGCTATCTTTAAGATATTCTGAGAATCAAGGGGACAGGTTTTTGATTCCTCATTTGAAGCATCTATCCTTACTTTGAAAGTTTGTAGATTAATGTGTACGAAAGACCTGTGACTCGTGACATTTGTCGTGGGCCAGCTCCAAGTTCCAACATCACTTCCCGAGCAACATCTTTCTGCCTTTCTTTAGAGAGCAACTGAAAATCTGCCATGCTCCTTATTCCGCATTTCTGTATAATCAGTTGCCGAACTGTTTCATCCGAGATGATCTTGCGGCCATCCAATTCCATGCAAACTATGTTCTCTGGTAAAGGCATATTCACCCAAGCTGTGAGTTCGTCCAATCCAAATCTATTGATAGCAGCCTGAGTATGACATACCAATGTCGCAGATTGGCCAAGATAATCATTCCTCCAACTGCTGTACTCATATTCCTCCGCTTTCGATACCAGACCGGACTTTACCGGATTCTGATGGATATAACGGAAGAGCGTCATAAAATACTCCTGGGTGTTGCATGGCTCGCTCTTGAACCGGTCTTGAAATAAATGGCCGATTCGTCCATACTTCTTATTGTAGAAAAAGGCATAACTCGCTGCTATTGACTTCACCACCTCTCCCAATTCCCAATCCTTCTCGCATAACAAAAGATGTATGTGGTTCGGCATCAAGCAATAAGCATAGATGTGGGAAGTACAAATCTTAGAAGAATGGTCATCTGCCAACCTCGTCTGCAAGGCTGACAAAATTTTTATGAAGGCCCAATAGTCGTCAGGTTCTTCAAAGATGTCTTGACGGTTGATACCACGTAACATCACGTGATATATTCCCGTTCCGCTTCGTTCCCTTCCTATCCTTGGCATTACAAAATTCCGCCTTTAGTTTTAATCTAAAAACGGGATACAACGATACTTATTGCATATGGAATCAAAAACCTGTCCCCTCTATGTTGCAATCCAAATAATTGGCTCATATTTTAGTGTTGTTTAACGGTTTTGTGTTCATTTTCGCACTAATTTGCAAGTCCTTTAACAAGAAATCCCCATCCAGACACGTTCAACATGCCTGGAGAGTTGCG
>JAEEGL010198965.1_pt1 | contig 13015 bp, 13 predicted proteins | sample 9134231 | NCBI WGS metagenome assembly JAEEGL01 (sample SAMN16246548, study PRJNA631951) | gut metagenome | biome: gut microbiome; feature: rumen; material: fiber-attached | host: Bos | place: Iran: Karaj | collected 2018-10 | reverse complement strand
GTGCGCAACTTCGGATATTATAACGATTGAGGAGATAAGATGTTCATATCCACGAGGGGCCTCGTAGTCCGCAGCGTGAGATACAGGGACGCGGACAGCATGCTGACCGTTTTGACCGACAGGCTCGGAAAGATAACGGTAAAGGCGCGGGGAGCCAACAGGAAAAACAGCGCCTTTCTGTCCTCGGTGCAGCTGTTTGCCTTTTCGGACATGGTCCTTTTTGAAAAGGGCGGCAGATATACCCTCAACGAGGCTCACACGACCGAACAGTTCGAGGGCCTGAGGCAGGATCTTGCGCGCATGGCGGCGGCGTCCTATTTCGCGGAGGTCCTCGCCGACTGCGAGGAGGAGGCCGAGGCGGGAGAGGATATACTGAGACTCGCATTGAACGTCCTTTATGCCGCGGCGTCGGGGAAATACCCTCTGCCGCAGGTAAAGGCGGCGTTCGAGCTGAGATACGTGAGCCTTTCGGGATATATGCCTCAGCTTGACGTATGCGCGGGTTGCGGAAAGGAGCTTTTATCGGGATACGCGGACGCGGAGGACGGAGCCGTTTACTGTGAAGGATGCAGGAGCGGTCACGCGTCCTTCCTCCCGGCGGGGGCTCTTTCGGCGGCGCGGCACGTGACCTCGTGCGAGCTGAAAAAGATACTCTCTTTTCCGTGGAACGACGAGACGGCGCGTATCGCGGGCTTTGCCGAAAAATATCTGAAAACCTGCCTTGAACGGGGCTTCAAAACGCTTGACTTTTATCACGGGATCGATCCCGGCGCGCAGACACCGGGGAGCGGAGATATAAAATGAACGAACTTTACGAAAAATCCATAGCGCTGCTCGAGCTGCCTAAGGTGCTTGAGCAGCTTGCAGTCAACGCCGTGAGCGACGCGGCAAAGGCAAAGTGTCTTGCGCTTTTGCCTTCCGCTTCGCTTTCCGAATGCGCAAGGCTCCAGGAGGAGACCGCTGCCGCGGTCTTCGTCGCGGGCCTTCGCGGAAGCCCCTCCTTTTCGGGACTGAAAGACGTGACGGCGGCGCTCGACCGCGCCGAAAAGGGCGGCATGCTCAACATGTCGGAGCTGCTCGACATAGCGGGACTTCTGCGCTGCGCCAGATCGACGAGGGCCTTCGTCGAGGAAAAGAGGGAGAAGGACACCGTCCTCGACGGGCTCTTTTCGGCTCTTTCGGGCAACAGATATCTTGAAGACAAGATCACCGCGGCGATAATCTCGCCCGAGGAGATAGCGGATACCGCGTCGGACGAGCTTTACGACATAAGGCGCAAAATAAGGACGGCGTCCTCGAAGGTGCGCGACGTGCTGACGAGGATAACCTCATCTCAAAGCTATTCCAAAATGCTTCAGGACAGTATAATAACCCAGAGGCAGGGAAGGTTCGTGGTCCCCGTAAAGGCGGAATACAAGGGCGCCTTCGGCGGGCTCGTCCACGACGTCAGCTCGAGCGGCGCTACCCTGTTCATCGAGCCGTCCGCGGTCGTCGAGCTGAATAACGACATAAGAGTGCTCACGGGCAAGGAAAAGGCGGAGACCGAGCGCATACTGCTCGCCCTCTCTGCCGAGGCGGCGCAGTTCTCGGCTCAGCTCACGCGGGATTTCGAGCTCTTGTGCGAGCTGGATTTCATTTTCGCGAGGGCAAAGCTCGCCTATGCGATGGACGCGATGAGGCCCGAAATATCAAGAGAGGGAAAGACCGAGATCAAAAGAGCGAGGCATCCGCTGCTCCCCAGGGACAAGGCCGTACCGATAAGCTTTTTCATAGGGGGAGACGCCGACACCGTCGTCATCACCGGACCGAACACGGGCGGAAAAACGGTGAGCCTGAAAACGCTCGGCCTGCTTACCCTTATGGCGCAGTGCGGGCTTTTCATACCCGCGTCCGAAGAGAGCAGGATACGTATTTTCGACAGGCTCTTCGCGGACATAGGAGACGAGCAGAGCATAGAACAGTCTCTGTCTACCTTCTCGGCGCACATGAAAAACATAGTGTCGATATGCTCGGAGGCTGACGAGGGGACGCTCGTCCTTCTCGACGAGCTCGGCGCGGGGACCGACCCCGTGGAGGGAGCCGCCCTTGCCGTCGCGATCATCGAGCATCTCAGAAGGTCGGGCGCGGCGGTCGCGGCGACGACCCATTACGCCGAGCTCAAGGTCTACGCCCTTGAAACGAAGGGCGTGGTCAACGCCTCCTGCGAGTTCGACGTTACCACGCTGATGCCGACCTATAAGCTCGTTTTCGGAATACCCGGAAAATCCAACGCATTCGCGATAGCGGGCAGGCTCGGACTTCCCGGTGAGATAATAGCCGCCGCGGAAAAGAAGATAGACGACAAAAGCCGCGATTTCGAAAACGTCATCGCGGGGCTTCAGGAAAAAAGGCAGGCTCTGGAGAGCAGGATAGAGACCGCAGAGAGACAGAAGACAGAAGCCGAAAGGATGAGCGAAAAGGCAAAGAAGACTCTTGAAAACGTCGAAGGCGAACGAGAAAGGATAATATCCGAGGCAAAAAAACAGGCGCAGGAAATAATAGGCAACGCGAGAGCCGCGGCCGATCTCGCCCTTTCCGAGGCGAGACGGACTCAGCAGGACGCGAAGAAGGAGAAGGAAGTGAACATAGCCGCCGCGAGAGCGGCGATGATGGGAGCCCTTTCGGAAGCGGAGGACAAGATAGGCGACGTAAGGGCAAGATCCAAGCCGGGACCTCTGCCTCGGCCGCTCCGCGCGGGCGACACGGTGGAGATAGCGGCGACGGGGACTAAGGCCACCGTCCTCGAGGCTCCGACGGGAAACGAAGTCAAGCTTCAGGCGGGCATAATGAATATAACCGTCGACAAATCGGAGCTCAGGCTTCTGGCGGACCTTCCCAAGACCGAAGAAAAGCCGAAGATAAAGGTAACGGCGCCGCGCGACGAAAAAATGTCGATCGACGTCCGCGGCCAGACGGCGGACGACGCGATACTCGAGATAGAGAGGTATCTGGACAACGCACAGCGCCGCAGGCTCGAAACGGTCACGATCATTCACGGCAAGGGCACGGGTGTGCTCAGACAGAAGATACAGAGCTATCTGCGAAAGATGCCCCAGGTAAAAAGCTTCAGGAACGGAGTCTACGGCGAAGGAGAGATGGGCGTCACGGTAGTCACGCTCAAGCTTTGATAAAAGCTCAGGGCAGGGAGACCGGAAAGGCCGCGGGGATCGTGGGACTTTTTTCGGGAAAGGAATAACCGGGCGATCCGGGAATATATTATTTACGGTAAGCTCGACCGCAGTTTTTTCATACAAGTACCCTTTCCGTTACCTCCGCATCAAAAAAACTGTTGATTATAATTTGAAAATATGTTACTGTATTTATAAGGGAAATAACGGACTTTTGTCAGAATCGAGGTATTGTTATGTGCTCAAGAGAAATAAAAGTGACCAATCAGGTCGGGCTTTATGCGCGTCCCGCGACTTTCTTCATACAAAAGGCAAACGAGTTTAAAAGCACGATCATGGTCGAAAAGGACGACCGCAAGGTCAATGCGAAAAGCCTTCTCGGAGTTTTGTCCCTCGGGATCGCAAGAGGCAGCGTGATAACCGTATCGGCCGAGGGATCGGACGAGGTGGCGGCGGTCGATGCGCTCTGCACCCTTATCGAAAGCAATTTCGGAGAATAAGACATATTCGGGAAATAACTTGTGCCGCATTTTAAAATGCGGCACATTGCTTATATAAGGTGGTGAACGGATGCAGCTTTCGGAGCTTCGCGATAAAGCGTCCACGCTGCCGCAGTCGCCCGGCGTGTATATCATGCGCGACGAAAGCGGCGGCGTGATCTACGTCGGCAAGGCGATAAAATTGCAGAACAGGGTCAAGCAGTATTTCACGAGACTTTCGTCCCATACTCCCAAGACTCTCAAAATGGTATCTAAAGTCTCGGACTTCGACGTGATAAACGCCCCCTCCGAGCTCGACGCGCTGCTTCTGGAAAACAACCTGATAAAAAAATACAAGCCCAAATACAATATCCTTTTAAAGGACGATAAAGGCTATCCCTTCATAAAGCTCGCGGACGGGCCCTATCCGGGCTTTTCGGTCGAGAGCAGGAGGGGCGGAAAGGGAAAATATTTCGGGCCCTTCGGAGGCAGAGGAACGGCAAACGCCGCAGTCCGCGCGGTGAACGAGATCTTCATGCTGCCGACCTGCGGGAAAAAGTTCCCGAGAGATATAGGAAAGGAAAGGCCCTGCCTTCGTTATCACCTGCATAAATGCTGCGGAGTATGCACGGGAAACGTGTCCGAAGCGGAGTTCGACGGCATGATCGGACGCGCCGTGCGGCTTTTCGAGGGCAGGACGGCTGAGCTTGAAAAACAGCTTGCCGCGGATATGGAGGAAGCGTCGGAGGCTCTTGATTTCGAGCGGGCGGCGCTTTTGCGGGACAGGCTCAAGGCCGTCCGCAGTTTAAAGCAGGACAATATAGTATACGCCTCGTCGGCGGACACCGACGCGGTAGGCTTCGCGGTAAAAGGGACGAGAGGCTGCGTCGCGGCGCTCTCCTACAAGGACGGGAACCTCATCGGCAAAAGGATAATCTTTTACGACGGCGCGGACGAGCAGGACGCCGCAAGAGACGTCGAGAGCTTCGTGAACCAGTATTACAACATGATAGGAACGGCCCCGCGTGAGCTTTGCCTCCCCTGCGAGACGGAGGGAAGAGAGGCGACCTCCGGCATGCTTTCGGCGCTGCGCGGCAAAAAATGCGCGGTGACGGTGCCGAAAAAGGGCGAAAAACTCAAGATGGTGCGCCTTGCCGAGGAAAACGCGCGTTCGGAGCTCGAGCTTGCCGAAAAGAGGGAACAGCGTTCGCAGAAGGCTATTACGGAGCTCGCGCAGATGCTCGGCATAAAAGAGCCGGAGCGCATAGAGGCGTACGATATCTCGAATACGGCGGGCTGCGACGCCGTCGCGTCGATGACGGTGTTCTGCGGCGGGAGACCCGCGAAGAGGGAATACAGACATTTCAAAATAAAGCTTGCCGTCCCGGGAGACGACTGCGCCGCCATGGCGGAAACGCTCGGAAGACGGCTCGACAGAGCGCTCGAAAAGGACGAGAGCTTCCTGCCCCTGCCCGATCTGATCCTCGCCGACGGCGGCGAGTATCAGGTCCTTGCGGTGCGTTCGCAGCTCGAAAAGCGGGGTCTTTCGATACCCGTGTTCGGCATGCTCAAGGACGACAGGCACAGGACCAAGGAGCTCGTCTCGGCGGACGGATCGGCGACCGGACTTTACAAGGCGCCGGCGGTATTCTCACTGATAGGCAGGATACAGGAGGAAACACACAGGTTCGCGATATCCCGGCACAGGGATCTCCACAGCAGAAAGGCACTGAGATCGGAGCTTTGGGAGATACCCGGGGTCGGCGAAAAGCGCGGCAGGGCGCTCCTCAAAAAGTTCGGGAGCGTGAAAAAGATAAAGAACGCCGATAAAAGCGAGCTTTGCGCGGCGGTGCCCGAAAACGTGGCAGACGAAATAATAAAGTATTTCAAGGAGAAGGACAATGAGAGTAATAACGGGTGAAAAGAGAGGAAAAAAGCTGCTTGCGCCCGAAGGCCTCAACACAAGGCCGACGGCGGACAAGGTCAAGGAAGCGATCTTTGACATAATCCAGTTCAGGATAAAGGGGACTCACGTGCTCGATCTGTTCGCGGGGAGCGGACAGATGGGCATCGAGGCCATTTCGAGAGGGGCTTTTTCCTGCGTTTTCACCGACACGGACAGAAGAGCCTGCGAGGTGGTAAAAAAGAATCTCGCCGCCTGCGGTTTCGAGGACAGGGCGGAGGTCGTTTGCGGCGACGGACTTTCGGTCATATCGCATATGAAAGCCAAGAGATTCGACGTCATTTTCCTCGATCCGCCTTACTCTTCGGATCTTATGGAAAAAGCTCTTTCGAAAATATGTTCACTTGACCTTTTGAGCGATGATGGTATAATTGTATGTGAGGTGCCGCGCGGCGCGGGCATTTCGGGCCTCGAGCCGCCGTATGCGGTCGTAAAGGAGTATTTCTACGGTAAAACTGCGGTCATAACCGCGGCAAAGGAGAGACCGGAATGAAAAAAGCCCTCGTGCCCGGCAGCTTCGATCCGATAACGAAGGGACACGTCGCCGTCATAAAAAAGGCGGCTTCCATGTTCGACAAGGTCTACGTTACGGTCATGCAGAACGAAGCTAAGAAATACCTGTTCGATATAAACGAACGCGAGGAGCTCGTGAAGAACGCGATCGCCGGTATAAAAAACGCCGAGGCGGACGTTTGGGAAGGCCAGCTCTGGCAGTATGCCGAGAAAAAGGGCGTATGCGCCATAGTCAAGGGGATCAGGAACGGTAAAGACGCCGAATATGAAATAAACATGGCGGAATATAACAAGAGCAGATACCCAAAAGCCGAAACGGTGCTTCTGCCCGCGGACAGCGAGCTCAAGGAGGTCTCTTCGACGCTGGTAAGGGGACTTGCCGCGCAGGGAAAAGACGTTTCGGCTTACGTTGATGAAAAAACCGAAAAAGCTTTGATTGAAAAATACAGGAGGGTCAAGAAATGAAGGAGAGCCGTGTAGAAGAACTTATCAACAAGCTTTACGATATGATCGAGGAGGCGACTCGTCTGCCGTTTGGCCACTGTTCGCTCAACAGAGACAAGCTGTTCGACCTCGTTGACGAGATAAAGACGAATATCCCGAGCGATCTGCAGATGGCAAAGGATATAGTCAACAAGCGCGACGCCATCCTCAAGGCCGCCGAGGCGGAGGCCGAAAAGATCAAGACCCGCAGCGAGGAGGAGGCTAAGCGCCTCGTCGCCGAAAGCGAGATAACGGCGGAAGCGCGCCGCAGGGCGACCGAGACCGTCGACGGAGCGGAGAAGAAGGCTCAGGAGCTTATGCGCGCGGCAGTCGAATACGCCGACGACGCGATGAAGCGCGCCGAAGAATCGGTAACGACCCTCGACCGTGAGATAAAGGACTTCAGGAACCAGTTCAAGCAGGCGATGCGCGAGAAGAAATAATGCCTCTGATAATAGGCAGTCTTCTCCTCGGCGTGGGGCTCGCGATGGACGCCTTCTCGGTGTCTCTGGCAAACGGGCTTGCAGAGCCGAGGATAAGAGCGTCGAAGCTTCTCTTCATTGCCGGCGTGTTCGCTTTCTTCCAGGCGCTCATGCCGATGCTCGGGTGGCTGATAATAAAAACTCTTGAGGAGCTGTTCGGCGTGATCGTCGGGATTGTTCCCTTCGCCGCGCTCGCGCTTTTATGGTTCATCGGCATAAAAATGATCGTCTCGGGTATCAGGAACGCGAAAAACGGCATTTCCGAGGAAGCGGCGGTCACGCCGGGGGCGCTGCTCGTCCAGGGGATAGCGACCTCGATAGACGCTCTTTCCGCAGGTCTCGCCTTTTCGGAATACGGCTTTTTAGAGGCGCTTTTATCGGCGCTCATCATTGCGGCGGTGACCTTCGGCATATGCACGGCGGGAGTACTTATCGGCAAGAAGGCCGGCGCCGCTCTTTCGGGAAAGGCGACCGTCGTCGGCGGCGTGATACTCGTAGTCATCGGGGCTGAGATTTTCATAAAAGGCATACTGTGAAAAAGCGTCGGCCAAGGGGAGGAGGTTTGTCATGAAGCTTATCGTTATAGATATGCAGAAAGGTCTTCTGGTCGACGGCCTTTACGATCTTGACGGCATCCGGAGAAGGATCGTGAAGCTGATCGCGGCCGCAAGAAAAAACAACGTCGAGGTGATTTACGTTCAGCACGACGCGGGACCGGACACGGGCTTCTCGGCGGGAGACCGGGACTTTGAGATCGCGGACAGAGTGGCTCCGCGCAAGGGCGAGAAGGTCTTCGTTAAAAAGATAAACAGCAGCTTCGGAAACAAGAGCTTCACAAGGTATCTTAAAGGATCCGGGGACGATACTCTGATGATCGTCGGTCTTCAGACGAACTTCTGCATAGACGCCACCGTGAAATCGGCTTTCGAGCGGGGTTACCGCGTCATTATCCCGAAAGGGACAAACTCCACCTTCGACAATCCGTATATGGACGGAAAAACGACCTGCGAGTATTACTTCAACGAGGTGTGGCACGGCACGTTTGCCGAATGTGTGTCCCTCAGCAAGGCGATCGAACTTCTGAAAAACGCCGGAGACGTAAAAACGAACGGATAAAATCAAGAAGGATACCGGACTGCCGCGGCAAAGCGGCGGTCCGGCGTTTTTTATCGGCAGGCGCCGCCGCGAAAGAAGGAAAATAAAAAAAGGTCACTAAGGGACCAAAAATACTTGATTGAAAATAAGAATTATTGTATAATCGAAAGGGATACCATAAAAACTTTTTTATAAAAAGGAGAATGACTATGGGATTGATTAAAGCTTTGACAGGCGCGATTGGCGGAACACTGGCCGATCAGTGGAAGGAATTCTTCTACTGCGAAGCGCTGGACAAGAACGTTTTGGTCACCAAGGGACAAAAACGCGTCACCGGCCGCACGACAAACACCAAGGGCAACGACAACATCATTTCGAACGGATCGGGCATTGCCGTTGCAGACGGACAGTGCATGATCATCGTCGAGCAGGGCAAGGTAGTCGAGCTCTGTGCGGAGCCCGGACAGTATACCTTCGACAAGTCGTCCGAGCCGAGCATCTTCGCAGGTCCTCTCGGCGAGAGCATCAAGGAGACCATCAAGACCATAGGCAGACGTATCGCCTACGGCGGAGACACGGGCAAGGATCAGAGAGTCTATTATTTCAACACGAAGGAAATAATCGACAACAAGTTCGGCACCCCGAACCCGATCCCCTTCCGCGTGGTCGATTCCAAGATAGGCCTTGACGTCGACGTTTCCATCCGCTGCTCGGGCGTTTATTCCTTCAAGATCGCGGATCCTATCCGCTTCTACGTGAACGTCTGCGGCAACGTCGAGTCCGACTATAAGAGAGATGAGATAGAGAATCAGCTCAAGACAGAGTTCGTGAGCGCCCTTCAGCCGGCGTTCGGAAAGCTCTCCGAGCTCGAGCTCCGTCCCAATCAGATAGTAACGCACAACACCGACCTTGAAAACGCGATGAACGAAGCCCTCTCCAACAAGTGGGGCGAGATCCGCGGACTCAAAGTCGTATCGGTCGCTCTCGGCTCGGTCACTCTGCCCGAGGCCGATCAGGAGATGATCAAGAACATGCAGAAGGCGGCGGTCCTTCGCGATCCGACCATGGCGGCGGCGACCCTTACCGGCGCTCAGGCGGAAGCGATGAAGACGGCGGCAGGCAACTCCGCCGGCGCGATGACCGGATTCCTCGGCATGGGCATGGCGATGAACGCAGGCGGCGCAATGAACACCCAGAACCTTTACGCGATGGGCATGCAGAAGCAGCAGGAGCAGCAGGCGGCTGCGCAGACCGCGGCTCCCGCGGCGGACACCTGGAAGTGCGCATGCGGCGCGACCGTGTCCGGAAAGTTCTGCCCCGAGTGCGGAGCGAAGAAGCCGGAAGAAGGCTGGACCTGCTCCTGCGGCAAAGTGAACCGCGGCAAGTTCTGCACCGAGTGCGGAGCCAAGAGACCCGCCGGCGCACCGATCTATCAGTGCGATAAGTTCGGCTGGAAGCCTGCGGATCCCAAAAATCCCCCGAAGTTCTGCCCCGAGTGCGGAGACCCCTTTGACGACAAAGACGTAAAGTAAAACATAATATCGGCATTATCCGAGCTTTATTTCCGAAAGGCCGGTGAACCATTTGAACGATCTTCTGGAATATAAATGCCCGTGCTGCGGCGGCACCATCGGCTTCAACAGCGAGACCCAGAAAATGAGCTGTCCCTATTGCGGGACCGAGTTCGACGTAGAGACCCTTAAGGCTTACGACGAAGAGCTCAAAAAGGACCGCGAGGACGATCTGAACTGGGAACAGAGACACGAAAACGAATGGCTGCAGAGCGAAGATGAAAACGTCGCGGTCTACGTATGCCGCTCGTGCGGAGGAGAGGTCATCGCCGAAAAGACTACGGCGGCGATGGCTTGCCCCTTCTGCGGCAACAACATAGTAATGACGGGCAACCTTTCGGGAATGCTCAAGCCGGATCTCGTCATACCCTTCAAACTGGATAAGGAAGCGGCAAAGAAGGCGTTTCTCAATCACCTGGAGAAGAAACGCCTTCTTCCCAAAGTATTCAAAAGTCAGAATCATATCGAAGAGATCAAGGGCGTTTACGTTCCATTCTGGCTGTTTGACGCGCATACGGACGCCGACATCCGTTACAGAGCGACGAGGATCCGCGCATGGAGCGATTCCCGCTATAATTACACCGAGACTAAATATTACGCGGTGACCCGCGCCGGAACGCTCGATTTCGAGGCCGTCCCGGTAGACGGTTCGTCCAAGATGGCGAATGATCTCATGGAGTCGCTTGAGCCTTACGACATGTCTCAGGCAGTCGACTTCCAGACGGCGTATCTCGCGGGTTATCTTGCGGACAAATACGACGTATCGTCGGAAGAGTGCATCAAACGTGCCAACGAGAGAGTGAAAAGGAGCGTCGAGCGGGTCTTTGCCTCAACGGTGACGGGCTACGCCTCGGTGACGACGGAGAACAGCAGCGTTTATTCGAAAAACGGCAAAACGAGATACGCGCTGCTGCCGGCATGGATCCTCAACACTACCTGGAACGGCAACAAATATGTTTTCGCCATGAACGGACAGAGCGGCAAGTTCGTCGGGAATCTGTCCGTTGACAAGTCGGCGAGCTTCAGGTATTTCATGCTCGCGGCGGCTATCGGCGCGGCGGCGGCCTTCCTGATAATCAGGCTGCTGGGGATAGTGTGAGGTGACGGATATGAAGAGGTTTTTTGTTTTCATACTGTCTGCCCTGATCGCGGTCTCCATGCTTTCGACCGTCTGCTCGGCGTCCGGCGACAGACTTTACGACGAGGCGGGACTCCTTACCCAAAGCGAAAGAGATTACTTATCCTCTCTGCTCGACAGTGAGAGTGAGAAGGTCGGCTGCAACATAGCGGTCGTGACCGTTCCGACCACGGGCAATATGAGCGTGGAAGGATACGCGGACGCGTTTTATCAGACCTATTATTCCGGCGACGGCGTGCTTCTCCTTCTGAGCATGGATGAGCGCGAATACTGGATATCCATGTTCGGCAAGGCGTGGGACGCTTTGACCGACACCAGGCTCGACACGATAGAGGACAGAATGATCCCCTATCTCTCGGGCGGCGATTACGCATCGGGCTTCGCCTCCTTCGCGAAAAGCTGCGGGACCTATATCGACTCGTATAACCACGGCAACAGGAATCTCACGACGGAGATAATAGTTTCTCTCGTAATAGGCTTGATCATCGGACTTATTGTGACCGGAAGCATGAAGCGCAAGCTCAAATCGGTCAGGTTCGAGGACGAGGCGGCAAACTACGTAAAGGACGGCAGTCTGCACATAACCTCAAGCAACGAGATATACCTCTACAACACCGTGACGAGGGTCGCGAGACAGACGAGCAGCAGCGGCGGCGGCAGCCGCGGAACGGGCGGCGGCGGTCACGGAGGCCGAGGCGGAAGATTCTGATTCGATAAATTATTTATAAGGAGGAAAATATGAGCATTTTCGACAATCTCAAAAAGACGGCGAAGGAAGCCGTAGACAGCGTTATAAACAAGGAAGTCAAAAAGGAAACGATAGTTTTCAAGGCTCTGCCCGAAAGCGTTGAGGAAATGAAGGCTCTGCCCGAGGCGTCTCTCGATACTCCCTTCAAGGCGGCGGCTCTTACCGTGTGCGCTCTCTGCGCATATGCCGCGGCGCCCGAGATAGGCATAGATATGCTTAACTTCCTCAAGGGGCCCCAGCCGCTCACCACCTATGATCTCAACTTCTTAAAGGACAGATTTGCAGATCAGAAATACGTTCCTTTCTCCTATTTTGAGGGAGCCGTCCCCGCGAACGACTATACCCCCTCCGAGCCCTTCACGGTCACGATCGAGAGCAATTCTCACACCTATGACAACGAAGGCTACGCAAAGCTTTTCATCTGCTCCGGCGGCGCCGATTCGCCGAGACAGGTGACTCTCCGCAAAAAGGGAGACCAGTGGTTCCTTTGGGAGCAGTTCCTCACGGTCGGGATCCGCAAGGCAAAATCAGAGGATCCCTGGGCGTAAGAAGATCCTTGAAGGGGGACGGCGAACGCCGTCTCCCCTTTTTAAACTTATGATAGAGGGAGGAAAACGGCAATATGCCGCTGAAAGCCATACTGCGCGGTGACTCCGGCCAAAAGGGAAGCCGTGCGCCTGTCCCTTGCCGCGGCGCGAGCGTGACCGAGCTCAGAAAAAACTGCCGCGACGCCCTTTTGTCCGGAGCGGACGGGGAAAACGGAGATATAACGCTTCTGCTCACGCCGCCGAAAAGAGTGTCGGAGACGGCGGCGCTTCACGCGGCGATCGAAGAGATCCGTCCTTTCCTTGAAAAGAACGACGCCGACGTCACGGTCGTCCTGCCGGAAAAAGGAGCAGGAGCTCGCGGCGATATCTTCCGCGAACTCGGCGCCTTTATAAAGAATAATCTTCCGCGGTCCCAAAAAAAGGCTCTGCTCGGCGTTTCACGCAGCGAGGCTCTGCCCGCGCCCGCAAGAAAGTATGCTGCCGACGCCGGCTTTGAGCTCGCGATGCTCTGCAAGGCCGAGGCGGATGAGACGAACGCGCCGAACGGCGAGCTCGTGACCATCATAAAAAGCCGGGACGAGAGCTTTACCGAAATGCTCCTGCGCAAGATAGACGAAAAGGGCATGACCGACGCCGAATGTTATAAAAAAGCCAACGTGGACAGAAAGCTTTTTTCAAAGATAAGGAGCGACGCGCTCTACCGCCCGAGCAAGGCGACCGCGATAGCCTTCGCGATAGCTCTCGAGCTGCCCCTTGCCGAGGCGGAGGATATGCTGCAAAAAGCGGGTTACGCTCTCTCAAAAAGCAGCACGTTCGATCTTATAATCG
>JAEEGL013636181.1_pt1 | contig 13016 bp, 9 predicted proteins | sample 9134231 | NCBI WGS metagenome assembly JAEEGL01 (sample SAMN16246548, study PRJNA631951) | gut metagenome | biome: gut microbiome; feature: rumen; material: fiber-attached | host: Bos | place: Iran: Karaj | collected 2018-10 | reverse complement strand
TTGGAAATCGATCAGTTGGATTATATTCAAATGGTCATAAGATATTAAATATCATTATTACGGCTTGTAATTCGATAACTGCGGTATTTTTACCACGAATGAGTTTTTTATATAAAACAAATAAGGAAAAATTTATCAATTTGATTAATTACGGTATTAAGATAATAACGTTTATTTCTATACCAACTACTGTTGGAGTGTTTTTATTATCTGATGCAGCTATATTGTTAATGTATGGAGATGCTTTTGCTCAAACAGGATTAGTTTTAAGAATCTTTTCTTCACTAATTATTATCAAAGGTGTTGGTGATATATTGTGTTATCAAGCAGTAATTAGTATAGGAGAAGAAAAATTATTAGTCCCAGCGGCATTTGCTGCAATGGTTATCAATGTTGGATTGAATTTAATTCTGATTCCTATTTATCAGGAGGTAGGTGCGACAATTGCATCTGTATTAAGTGAATTTGCTGTAAACTTTATCATGATCATGTTTATGAGAAAAAAGATTCATTTTTCTATTCCAAAAGTAGATTTAACAAAAACAATTATTTCATCCATTATAATGGGATTATGTGTTTATATGATCGTCACATTGCATTTATCAAATATTCTAACCTGTTTGATAGCAACAATAGTAGGTATTGTTATTTTTGTAATCACAAGCTACTTATTTAAGAATTCATTATTATTTGATATTTATAACAAAATTTTATCTATAGTTAAAAAGAAGAAAAAAACTAACGGATAATCATAGTTTTCATTTTTATAATGAAAAGAAGGTGAAATTATGAAAACATATTTTATAACTGGTACATCTGGTTTTATAGGTTATTATCTAGCTAAGAGATTATTGGAAGAGAATCAGGATATTCGTATTATTGGATTAGATAGTATGAATAATTATTATGATGTTTCTTTAAAAGAGTGGAGATTAAAGAATTTAGAAAAGTATTCTAATTATACTTTTATAAAAGGAAATCTTGCGGATAAAGAATTAATCAATCATATTTTTGAAGAGTATAAGCCAAGTATTGTGGTTAATCTTGCTGCTCAAGCTGGAGTAAGATATTCGATTGATCATCCGGATGCTTATATAGAGTCTAATATTATAGGATTTTATAATATCTTAGAAGCTTGTAGACATCATCCAGTAGATCATTTAGTGTATGCGAGTAGTTCTTCTGTTTATGGAGGAAATACGAAAGTACCATTTAGTACAGATGATAAAGTAGATCATCCAATTAGTCTATATGCAGCTACCAAAAAGAGTGACGAGTTACTTGCTCATGCTTATAGTAAACTTTATGATATTCCATCTACAGGATTACGATTCTTTACGGTATATGGACCTGCTGGTAGACCAGATATGGCTTATTTTGGTTTTACAAATAAGTTAATCAAGGGTGAAAAAATTCAAATCTTTAATTATGGGAATTGTAAAAGAGATTTTACTTATGTAGATGATATCGTAGAAGGAATCATTCGAATAATGAATAAAGCTCCTGAAAAGAAAACAGGAGAAGATGGATTACCAATTCCACCGTATAAAGTCTATAATATAGGAAATAATAATCCTGAAAATCTATTAGATTTTGTAAATATTTTACAAGAAGAACTTGTAAGAGCAGGAGTATTACCATCTAATTATGATTTTGAATCTCATAAAGAATTAGTACCAATGCAACCAGGAGATGTTCCTATTACTTATGCTGATACAAGTGATTTAGAAAGAGATTTTGGCTTTAAACCAAAAACATCTTTAAGAGAGGGACTTAGAAAATTTGCAGAATGGTATAAAGAGTTTTATAAGAATGAATAAACAATCCAAAGGGATTGTTTTTTTTAATGGAAAACATGACACATGAAATATCAAGATATAGTTTGACATTTTATTCGTTTTGTCATATAATGCTGTTTGTGGTGATAGTATGGAATACATATCTATTCATGAGATCAGTAAAAAATGGAATATGAAGGAAAGAAAAATTACAGCCTTTTGTAGAGAAAATCGTATTGCGGGTGCTCGTAAGGTTGGAAAAACTTGGATGATTCCAAGTGATGCTTTAAAACCTTTAGATAAGAGAACAAAAGATTATGAGAATTATGAATTAGAAATTGCATTCGATAATTCTTATATTCCATATACCAGTAGTGGAGGAGAAGAAAGAGTAGTTTCTTATTATCAAGAAAAATATTTAAAACCTCCGATGTATACTGCGTTTACTCCTTATCGTATTTGTCCCGTAGGAGCTCATGTAGATCATAATCTTGGTAAGATAACAGGATTTGCGATTAATAAAGGAATTCATTTTGCTTATTCTGTAAAGCAAAATGGAATTATTGAGTTAGAGTCATTACAATATCCGAAACGTGCTCAATGGCATGTTATGAATACGCCGAATAAACGAGAAAATGATTGGGCGGATCCATTGAGAGGAGCAACCATAGAATTATCGAACCGTTATGTTTTAAGACTTGGTTTGAGTGCTGTGATTGATGGAGAACTTCCGATTGGAGGATTATCGAGTAGTAGTTCATTAATTATTACATTTATTAATGCTTTAGCTTTTATTAATGATATTCATTTAACAAAAGAAGAGTTAATTGAAATCGCAGAATCTTCAGAAAAGAATTATTTAGGAATTGCCAATGGTAAATTAGATGAATCTTGTGAAGTATACTCGAAAAAGAATCATCTATTAGTGATGGATACGTTAGATAATACTTATCAATTATTAGAAACACCAAAAAGTATGAAATATGATATTGGAATATTTTTCTCGGGTATAGAAAAAGGTTTGGATTCTTCTAAATATAATATTCGTACCGATGAATTAAGAAGTTGCGCTTACTTATTAAAATCTTTATCTGGAATGGAACTTGGTAAATTTCAAGATACAAATATGAGAGAAATTCCTTATGAAGTTTTTTCTAAGTATCAAAATAAATTACCTTTAAATTATAAGAAGAGAGCTCTTCATTGGTATTCTGAAAATGAAAGAGTAGAAAAAGCTTCTCTTGCTTATCAAAAAGGAGATATCAATACTTTTGGAAAATGTGTAACAGAGTCAGGAGAAAGTTCGATTAAGAACTGGGAAACGGGTTCTAAAGAATTAATTTCTTTATTTCAAATATTAAAAGAAACCGATGGAGTATATGGTACAAGATTCTCGGGATCTGGATTTAAAGGTTGTTGTATTGCTTTCTTAGATCCTAAGAAAACAAAGGAAATCTTAAAATCCGTAGAAGAAAAATACATCCATGAATTTCCAAAATTAGAGAATAAATACTCTGCACATATTTGTCATAGTGCAGATGGAGTAAAATTATAGAAAAGAGAATTAAATATGAAAATTGCAGTAGCAGGAACAGGGTATGTTGGTTTATCTCTAGCCACATTACTTAGTGAAAAAAATGAAGTGGTAGCTTTAGACGTTATTGAAGAGAAAGTAGAGAAAATCAATAAAAGAATCAGTCCTATTGTGGACGAATATATTGAAAAATATTTTCATGAGAAGAAACTAAATTTAAGAGCAACTTTAGATTATAAAGATGCCTTTGATGGAGCAAAATATATTATTATTTCCACTCCAACGAATTATGATCCAGAAACAAACTTTTTTGATACTTCCTTAGTAGAAGATATTATTGAAAAAGTAATGTCTGTTTGTGATCCAAAAGAAACAACAATGATTATTAAATCAACGGTTCCAGTTGGATATACAAAAGGTGTAAGAGAAAGATATGGAATAAACAATATATTATTTTCTCCAGAATTTTTAAGAGAAGGAACGGCATTATATGATAATTTATATCCTTCTAGAATTATTTTAGGAGATACTACCAAAGAAGCCAAAGAGTTTGGAAAATTATTGAAACAAGCATGTTTAAAAGAAGATGTTGTAGTTAAATATATGGACTCCACTGAGGCAGAAGCAGTGAAATTATTCTCAAATACTTATTTAGCATTAAGAGTTTCCTATTTTAATGAATTAGATACTTATGCCGAAGTAAAAGGATTGAATACCAAAGATATTATTGAAGGAGTTTGCCTAGATCCTCGTATTGGAGACCATTATAATAATCCATCCTTTGGATATGGAGGTTATTGTCTTCCTAAAGATACAAAACAATTGTTGGCAAATTATAAAGATGTTCCTGAAAATTTAATTGAAGCTATTGTAAAAGCAAATGAAACAAGAAAACAACATATTGCGGATGAAATTGCTTCTAGAAAACCTAGAGTGGTTGGAGTTTATCGTTTAACGATGAAAAGTGGTTCTGATAACTTTAGATCCAGTGCGATTCAAGGAGTTATGGAACATTTAAAAGAAAAGGGTATTAATCTTATAATTTATGAACCAACTCTAAAAGATAATACATTCAATGGATTTGAAGTAGTACATGACTTAAAACTATTCAAAGATATGAGTGATGTTATTATTGTAAATAGAGTTGATAAAGAATTAGAAGATGTAAAAAAGAAAGTATATACAAGAGACTTATTTTCTAGAGATTAATGAATTAAAAATAGTTTGACGAAAATCAAACTATTTTTTATAATAGAAAACTAAATAGGTGATGTTTATGTTTAAGAAGAATCAATATAAGAGAAGAATGAGAAGAGAGTCTAGACGTGAGGCTTTTGAAAAAGATGGATTTCAATTAGCTTATGGAATTACGATTATTTTATTAGGAGGACTTAGTCTTTATTTTGATACTCCAAAATCTGTCTTATTAGGAGTTTCTATGAGTGCTTTATTATTTACGATTGTGAATACATTATCTCCTAGAAAAAGTTATTTTCATTTCTTTACGATTAGTGTTTTATTAGTATTTTGTATCTTTCCAAATATGAAATACTTTGAACCTTTATTAGAAGATAAGATTTATCATTCTATATTATTTTTCTCCTTTGGATTAATCTTTTTAATTAGTAGTATTTCAACCTATAAGAATATTCTAAATAATAAAAGAAAAACTTATGAATATTTAAATGATATTTCTTCGATGGTAGTCAATCAATTTGAACATGATATTTCTCTTTTAAAAGAATTAAGTAAAATAAAAGATTCTAATAGAATAGAATCAATTGATAAAGTGATTTCTAATACACAAGATTATATTCAAAATGAATATATTGTATGTAAAACAAAATATGATCTAGCATTAAAAGGACAAGAAGAAGTAAAATCTAGTTTCTCTTTGAATGAAATAGAAGCATCTCTTCAAAAAACAATGATACCTGAAAAAGAAGAGACTACTCCTATTAAAAAAGAACCGAAAAAAAAAGAAAATAAGAAAACAAAAGTCAAGAGTTAGTCTCTTGACTTTTTAATTCAATCTAGTAACAGTAACAGAATATCCACCATATTTTGAAATATCATATTGATAATAAATAGTTTTAGAATTATCTTCCAGTTTTACAATGAATCGTACTCTATCAAGTAAAACTTGCTCGATATGGAATTCTTTAATTTTATAAAAGGTATCTTTTTTATAGATATATATTTTTCCTTTTTCCATTTCATCAAGAGAAACAGATTGATCTAATATTTCATCTGTATCTAAATTGATTAAAGCAAGATTATTGTCATATTTTACTAATGCTAGTGGAGTAGATTCAATCATATCGATTAAGGTATAATCTTCATCTAAAGTATAATCTAGTTTATTTCCCAATAAGTCATATAATACAAATTCTTTTTTGTTATTTACACTTTGCCAAGTATATAATTTATCATGATAAATAGAGGCATAATCAAATAAATAACTATTAAAGATAGGTTCAAAACCTTCATTTAAGATTAATACTTGCTCATTAGGATCTTCACTAGATGATAAGAAATAATAAGTATTTGTATCATTAAAAACAGTAGTTAAATGTCTTGCTCTTTTATTAAAAAAATTAATTTCACTAGATGTTTCTAAATTTAAGATAATTGTTTTTTGTAATCCATACAGAACTACGATATTAGGATTATTGGTCAAAAGAGAATACTCTAAAAAATTAAAATCATATTTTTGTTGATTTACTCCAGAATAAACAGCAGTATATTCCGTAATATTGTCTTTCTTTTTTCCAAGAATTAATGCTTTTACTAAATCCCCATAATCAATAACACCAACTATATTATCAAAATTCTTTGAACTGAAATATGGAATAGCAGTGAATAAAGATACACCTTGGAAGATTTCTTTTTCATCTCTAATATCATTAATATTAATTTTAAATAGCGCATTTCCATCTACCATTAAGGATATTTGGTTTCCACTTACAACATCACAGTTTGTTTCCTTACATTCATAAGAAAATCTTTTTTCATATTCCGGATCATCTGCATATTTTAAATCAGTTTCTCGATCGGTATATACTTTTGAATTATTTCGATAAAAATGAATCGTATCTGTTTCTAATACATCAATCGTAACAGAAGTTTTACTATCTACTTTTCTTTTTTTATTTTGAAGAGTTACTGTTATTTCTGCTTTTCCAGGAGATAACGCTTTTACATCACACTTCATCTGTCTTTTACAATTTCCAACATCAACTACTTCAGGATTACTAGATTCCCAAGTCATTTTATTCCCTTTTGTATTGACTGGAAAATCTTGATTATAATGCAAATCAATTGTAACAATATGATTCTTTGTAGTAGTAATAACATCTTCCCAAATATTAATAATATGACTTTTATCTACTTGGAATGATTGATAATAACTTTCAAAACTAAATTTTGAATTTGGAATGGTAAATTCTAATGAATCACATAAGTAAATAATAAGAATTGGTAAGAAGATTCCTAATCCAAATAAATAGGAATTATTCTTTGTTAGTTTTTGTATTTTTTGTACTTTTGTATTATCATCAATTTCACTCATCGCAATTTTATAGATTTTATTGGAATATTTCTTTTTATAAATAAATCGATACAAAAGAGTAAATATTAATTTTAATAAAAATAACAAACAAACTACAACGTAAGCATATTCTTCGATATAAAAAGAGAAATAAAAGACACAACAGAATAGAATAAAATATAGGATTGCTGTTATCCACAATTTCTTTTCTAAAAGAGAGGGAATGGTAAAGAAAAATACTTTTAAAGATAATTTTTCATTTATTTCTTTTGTATATTCTGGAGTTTGATAATGATTTAATATTTCTTCTTTATTCATAGAATCACCTATATTATATATAATATATAGAAGAAGATAACACAATGAATTTTAAAAAAAACAATTGTAAAACCTGTAAATAAATGGTATTATAGTAGGCTATCTTTAAGGGGAATATTATGGAAGTTAGAAAAAGAAATCATTATATCTCACAAATGATATTAAAAGGATGGGCATTTGAGGAAGATTTAGTTTATCTTTACTCATTAGATACATCGAATTTTTCTTATCAAAAAAGAAATATTAAAAGTGTTGCTTGTACCGATGAAATATATGTAATGAATAAAAATGGAGAATTAGATGATTCTTATGAAGTATGGATGGCAGAAGAAATAGAGTCTCCTGCATCACGTGCCTTAGATCGGGCTAGAAAAGGAGAAGAATTAAAAAAAGGGGATTGGGACAAGTTATGTAGATTAATGGCTCTTCAATATGTACGTTCTCCAAAGTATACAGAAAAATATAAAGGTGATTTATGGGATAAAAATACATATCTACATACTATGAAAAAGAATCTAGAAGAAGTAACAGAAATTTTTCAAAATCAAAAATGGAGTGTGATGGATGTCGATAAAAGAGTATCTATTCCATTAAGTGATAATTGTGTTGTTTCTGTCTCATTAGAAAATATTGATTCTCCATTAGATGCAGAATTTGGTGATCCTCAAACGATGGTATTATTCCCAATATCTCCAACAAAAGTACTTTATTATTTATCCGGAAAATTTTCCAATAATTTTATTTCCAGTAGAGGATATGGAAATTGGATAAAAGAATTAATTTGTCAAAATGCATCTAATATGGTTTTATCCAATAAAATTGATTATTCTCTAGAAGAATATCTTCCAAAAAAAGAGAAACAATTCGTAAAAAGTGAATAGTTTCTCTTTTTGTTCGATTGACTTTTTTCTTCTCCTAACTTAATCTATAAGTAGGTGGTGATTCCAATGAGAAAAGCAATTTTTCAAATAGAAAATACCTTAAATTATAAAGAAGAATATGAAAAAATGATGAAAGTATTTCAAACAAAATGTATTGAATTCGAAAAGAAAGAATATACGTATTTTGATTATTTAAATAAAGAATTATTTCATAATTGGAAATTTAGGGGTACCTATTTAGATGTATATGAATATTTAGAAAGTATTGGGATTCATCTAAAGAGTAAGAAAATATCAAAAGAAGCATTTCTTAATTTTTTAGAGTTTATATGTAATATGCAACATTTAATGAATCATTTGAAATATTATTCGGATCATACAAAGTTCTCTATTAAGTGTAAAAGTATTTTAGTACATAATATTCCTTTATTATTAGATTCTTATGGGTATCAAGCTTTTGATTTAGAAGATAGAGTGATTATTTCAGAAAAGGATATTTTCTATGAAGATTTATCTTCTTTGGTTCCTAATGATATTGAAGAGTGTATTCTATCTTTTAAGAATCAAAATAATAATGGAATTAAGATGAAAAGAATCATCTTAGAGAAAATCTATTCTTACATGGAGAAGAATAGTGATAAGTATAAGAGTTATCAATCTTCTCTATATAGTTGTATGAAAACTGTAATTACAAAAATGGGAGTTATCGGAGAAATTGATAAAAAGTATTCTCATTTAACGAATTATAAAATAAGAAAATACTATGATTCTTGTTTTGAATTAATGGTTTATTTAATCAAAACAGAAAAAGTATTAAAGAGTAAAGAAGAGATTAAAACAGAGTCTTAAAAAGAAGTTTGCTTGATAGAACTTCTTTTTTTTGATAGAATAAGAATAGAATAGGAGGGATAATATGATAGGATTCTTACTTGCTTTTCTTGTTGCGATTTTATGGTCTATTGGAGAAGTATCCTATTCGAAGATGTCAAAAAAACATCATCATAAGAATGTTTATCTTTATAGTTTTCTATTCCGTGCACTTTTATATTTAGGAGTGGTATTCTTCTTTCAAAGAGAGTTATTTGGTACGTTTCATTGGATTGTTTTTTCTCAAGCATTACCTGTCATTCTTTGTGATTTATTTGCTTCTATCGTGGTGAATATTGCGGTCTATAATGGGAAATTATCGGTGACGAGTCCCATTATGGCTGCTTATCCTGTATTAGATGTTTTATTAGGAATTTTATTATTAAAAGAATCGATTCATACGGGGAAATTGATTTTGATTGGTCTTATCTGTCTTTCGATTATTGTACTGGCGGCTAGTCAAACAAAAAGTGATAGGGCACCTCATCCCATCAAAGGAATACTTTTTGCGGTGGTTTATATGTTATTAGTAGCTTTATCCACATATTTTGAAAAAAATATTTATATTAGTCACTTTGATGTCTATGATTTATATTACTATAAAGGAATGATATACTGTGTGGTATCTTTCGTTTTCTTCTGTAGTATTTTATTTACTCCAGTGAAATTAAAGAAACCAGATTGGTCGATTATCAAAGGATGTAGTTTTACACCAATTGGAAATATTTTATATTCTTTTGCGTTAAGTGTAGGATCGATTTCTATTATTGCCCCAATTAGTTCTTTATATTCTGTTTTTACGAATATTATTAGTAGAATTCATTTAAAAGAGAAGATTAGTTGGGTTGAAAAAATCTGTATTTATTGTATCTTGATTTGTACGATTTTATTAATATCATTATTTGTATAATTGACAAGGAAGAGAAGTTCTCTTTCTTTTTTTATGGTAAACGATTGTTTTCTTTGTTATAATGAAAACAGATAAGGTGATATTGATGGAAAAAAATCAAGAGAAGAAAAATGAAACAATAGAAGAAAAAAGTTCTAATCCTGTGGAAGAGGTTCTAGAAAAGGTTATTCCTACTCCAGAGAAGAAAGTTGTGGATGTTTCTAAAAAGACGAAAGATGGTCAATTAAAATGTCCTAGTTGTGGTGCGAGTGAGATTCAACCAAATCCAAAAACAGGAAAATTAAAATGTAATTACTGTGGAGTAGAGTTTGATGGAGATTCTCTAGAGGGATTAGAAAAAAACTTAAAGAAATTAAAAGGAAGAGTTGTTGGAAAAGGGACTTCTGATATTAAGAAAGATGCAGAAGATATTGTTACTCTTCGATGTGGTGGTTGTGGAGCTGAAGTAGTCATTGATACAGCGAATGCCCCTCATGCAAGATGTCACTGGTGTCGAAGTATTTTATCCATTAATTCTCAAATTGAAAATGGAGCGATTCCAGATGCTATCCTACCTTTTCAAACAAAGAAAGAAGAAGCTCAGAAAAAGATTGAAGAGTTTGTTGGAAAAAGAAAGTTTTTTGCGCATCCTCAATTTCGAAAAGAGTTCACAACCGAAAACATTATGGGAGTTTATTTTCCTTATTTATTAGTCGATGCGAATGCTCATGCTAGTTTTGAAGGAGAAGGAGAACATTTAGTAAGACGTTATACCGTTAGTTCTGGAGACGATAAAGAAGAAGTACGATATGATGCAGATGCTTATCATATAAAAAGAGATTTTGATATCACCATTGAAGGTTTAACGATTGAATCAAATTCGACAAGATTAGATAAATCTTCGAATACGCAAACGAATAATATTATTAATTCGATTATGCCTTTTGATACAGAAAACTGTATTCAATATCAATCAAATTATTTAGTAGGTTATACATCAGAAAGACGTGATGTTAATATTGATGATTTAGAACCAAAAGTAGAAAAACAAATGAAAGATATTTCCAAATATGCGATTAAAGAAGATTTAAAATTCTATGATCGAGGAGTTTCTTGGAAGAATGAAGAATTTCATTTGATAGGTTCTCAGTGGGTAGCGGCTTATCTTCCTGTTTGGTTATATTCTTATCAAGAAGTAAAAGGAAATAAAAAAGTACTTCATTATGTTGCGGTCAATGCCAGAACCAATGAAACGATGGGATCAGTTCCCATTAATCAACCATTATTAATTGGAATGTCTCTTCTTATAGAATTTATTTTTGGATTTATTGGTATCTTATTTGCGATCATTCTAAATGATGGGGATGATGATACCAATGGATTCTTATTACTCCTTCTATCAGGATTTATTTATTATGGTATTATGTATGCTAAATATCGAAATAAAGGTGCTAGACATACTTATGAAAAAGAAACCAAAAGAGAAATGGATAATATCAAAAGAGTAGATGATTTCTTAGAACATCGAAAGGGATTGAAAGATTCTAATATTAAGAATCAAAATGATTATCTCTTAGAAGGAGAAAAATTAAGTTTCACGGATCAATTCTTAAGAAAAAATGGAAAATAGAGTTGTAATATTCTATTTTCTTTTTTGTTGTAGGAACGTCAAATAAAGTAAAGTTATTTGAAAAAAGGCATTTCATTCGTTATAATAAATATGGAGAAATTAGGAGTGATAAAATATGGCAGGAAAATATGATGCCTCATCGATTAAAATATTAGAAGGTCTAGAAGCTGTTAGAAAACGTCCTGGTATGTATATTGGTTCTACCGATAAAAGAGGACTTCATCATTTGATTTGGGAAATTGTAGATAACTCTGTAGATGAAGCAATTAATGGATATGGAGACTATATTAAAATCACTCTTCATAAAGATGGTTCTGTCAGTGTAGAAGACCATGGTCGTGGTGTTCCAACAGGAATGCATGAATCTGGAAAAAGTACCCCAGAAGTCATTTATACGGTGTTACACGCTGGTGGAAAATTTGAAAGTGATGGATATAAAGTATCTGGTGGACTTCATGGTGTAGGATCTAGTGTTGTTAATGCTTTATCCAAATGGATGGAAGTAACAATAAAAAGAGATAAAGAAGAATCTTATATTCGTTTCGAAAATGGAGGACATGTTGCTGTCCCTTTAAAAGTTATTGGCACAACCAATAAAACCGGGACAACCGTTCGTTTTATGCCAGATGAAGAAATCTTTTCTAATACGAAATTTTCTTATACGACAGTCTGTGAAAGAATGCAAGAATCGGCTTTTCTATTAAAAGGAATAACAATTGAAGTTGTAGATGAAGAAGATGAAAGAGATGTTAAATTCCATTATGAAAGAGGAATTGAAGAATACGTAGAAGAATTAAATAAAGGAGAAAATACTCTTCATAAAGTAGTAACTTTCGGTGGTGAAAAAGAAAAAATCGAAGTAGAAATTTCGATGCAATATACCGATACCTATAATGAAAAAATTGTTAGTTTTGTAAATAATGTAAAAACAATTGATGGTGGTTCTCATGAAGTTGGTTTTAAAACTGCACTAACTAGAGTCTTTAATGATTATGCAAAAGCCAATGGATTTGTCAAAGGAAAAGATAAAGCTTTTGAAGGATCCGATGTTCGGGAAGGATTAACCGCCATCATCAGTTTAAAAATACCAGAGGGAATTCTACAATTTGAAGGACAAACTAAAGGAAAACTAGGAACTCCTCAAGCCAAGAATGCCGTAGAAGCCATTGTAACACAAAACTTACAAACTTATTTAGAAGAAAATAAAGCTATCGCAACAGATATCATTAATAAGAGTTTACGAAGTAAGATTGCAAGAGAAGCAGCTAGAAAAGCGAGAGAAGAAGCAAGAAAAGGTACGAAGAAAAATAATAAAGAAAGAAGTTTATCCGGAAAACTTGCTCCTGCGCAAAGTAAAGAAAAAGATAAAAAAGAATTATTCTTAGTCGAGGGAGATTCTGCAGGAGGTTCTGCAAAACAAGGAAGAGATCGTCGTTATCAAGCAATCCTTCCTCTTCGTGGAAAAGTCTTAAATACGGAAAAAACAAAAGAAGACGAAATCTTAAAGAATGAAGAAATTAATACGATGATCTATACGATCGGTGCTGGATATGGATCAAACTTTGATAT